>OCTX012254202.1_pt1 | contig 10931 bp, 8 predicted proteins | sample 1539691 | NCBI WGS metagenome assembly OCTX01 (sample SAMN02144231, study PRJEB22623) | gut metagenome | biome: sheep rumen | host: Ovis aries | place: New Zealand | reverse complement strand
CTCATCGCAATTCTCATCAAAGCAGTTTTCTGCCTCATACTGTTCCTGATTGTCCTTTTCGTTGCCAGAGGAATCCGAAACAAGGGAAAGGCACCGAAACCGGAAGTGACAGAGAGTTCAATTGCGGATGAGTCAGGCCTTGCGGCGGCACAGACGGAACTTCAGCAGAAGACGGAAGCATTTCTTGATGGCGGAGCGCAGGCGGTGGATGACAACAGTATCACCATACTTGGTGTCGGAGATAACCTTGCCCATGAGCAGGTGTTCCTCACAGCCAGCACCGGCTCCGGTTATGATTTCCGTCCGTTCTATACGAATATCAAGCCGTTCATATCATCGGCGGATCTGGCAACTGTGAATCAGGAGACTCCCCTTGCCACAGCTCTCGGATCTGCATCCGGCTACCCGCACTTTAACACCCCGACAGAAATGGGCGATGCCCTGATCGACGCAGGTTTTGATGTTGCAAATATGGGAAATAACCACATGTTTGACATGGGTGTTGACGGAGCATATGTGACACGCGAATACTGGGATGAAAAGAACATTCCGTGTACCGGCTTCTATTACGGTTACGATGATCTTTTTGATTTCCGAATCATTGAGAAAAACGGGATCAAGGTAGCTTTTCTAAGTTTTGTGGAGATGACGAATGATGAGCTTCCGTCCGACTACAGCGCTATTGTTGTCTACATGAACGATCCGGACCTTGTGAGAAGTATGATAGAGGAGGCCCGCGAGAAAGCGGATGTCGTTGTTGTCCACGCTCACTGGGGAGATGAGAACACGGATGAGACAAATGATTATGTCTATAATGAGGCCCAGAAGCTGGTGGACTGGGGCGCTGATATAGTATTCGGAAATCATTCACACGTCCTGCAGGACCTTGTTACTCTGACTCGCGAGAGTGACGGACAGAAATGCCCGGTCATCTACTCGCTCGGTAATTTTTTCAGCGCGCAGAAGGTCAGAGATCAGCTGGTCAGCGGCATGCTGAATGTACAGGTCACGAAGGATGCGTCAGGCAAAGTGAAGCCGACGGCAATGGGTTTTCTGCCGATTGTTACACATTATACAGGTGACCGTGAGAATCTTGCCCTGTATCCTCTCAACATGTACTCCGATGAGCTGGCGCTCATGCACGGCACGGCCACAGTGAGTACGGACGGACTGCCCATGTCCATGGACTATATTGAAAGTCTTCTCGAAAAACATATACCGGCCCAGTACCTCGGAAGGATGGGGCCGATAGAGTAGGAACGAGAGAAGTGTATTGACGAGTCTCCGAAGAATAATCGGCGGCGGGATAACAGGCAGCAATTGAATAAGATAAGCCCGCATGAGGAAGCGCTTTCCCGGATGCGGGCTTTTTCATTTGTATATTTTGACTTCGATATAACTTCGGCCTTTCTTCGTTGTTCCGCGGGAGCCCATAAAAACAAACTTTCCGAAACCTCTCACGGACACTCTGGAGCCCTCTTTCAACTCGTGCGCGCCGGAAGGGGCAATCTGCCCATCGACTGTGACGGCTTCCCGTTCGATCAGTTCCTGGGCTTTTCCCCGGGCAAGCCTGCAGACAAATGAGAGGACCGCGTCGAGTCTGGGCGAGGCGACGGACCCCTCCCGGATTTCAAATTCCGGTCTCACCGTGCATGATGACAGGGGAACTTCGCGGGAGATCACTGTCGTATGCCTGACGCGGGAGAGTTCACTGCAAATGAAATCAGCCATATCCTTAAAGACAAACACATAGGCGGAAGAGTCTTTCCGGTCGATCAGGATATCTCCGATCTGACCGCGCGTGATCCCGAGGTTCATAAGAGCGCCGAGATAGTCTCTATGCGTGAGGATATCTGCAAATTTAGCTGCAGCCGGAGAAATTTTCAGGCATGTAACGACCTGAGGGGCTTCTTCTTCCTGTGCTTTATATGTCTCCGTATCCTGCCACGAAGGAAGGAAAACTACGGTCCGACGCTCCGCCTCATCGAATCCGCCAAAGAGGAGATATTGTGCTCCCTCCAACCGATCCACAAGTGGAGGTACACCGAGCTTACGCAGCGCTGTGTGAAATGCAGCCTGCTCTGATGCGGAGAGAAAATCTGTATGCGTGATATAGTCATTCATATAGGCGCTGCGGGCAAGATCCCGAATGCGGCCTTCCATGTAGTCAGAATCAGTCATAATATATATCCTCAGGGAGGAGCGCTGTTTTGTATACAGCCTGCCGGATGTTCTGAACTACTGCCCGGCAGATGTTTAATTTGACAAACCGCTCCGAATGTCCGTTTACATTGTTTTTCAATTTTGATAAGATTATTATAGTCTGCTTTTCGGTGACTGTGCAAGCAAATGCCGGGACGATTGGCGAGACCTTGATGAAAGAAAAACGTATATCCGGTCATTGAATCTGATGTGCGTATGATTCTAAAGGAGAGAAAAGTATGAGTAATCTGAATGTTGTCTGCCTTGACATGGAAGGTGTACTGGTTCCGGAGATCTGGATCGCGTTTTCAGAAGCCAGCGGGATTCCCGAGCTCCGTCGCACGACACGCGATGAGCCGGATTATGACAAGCTCATGAAGTGGAGACTCGGCATATTGAAAGAACATGGTCTTGGTCTTCGGGAGATACAGGCAACGATCGAAAAGATCGACCCGCTGCCCGGCGCAAAGGAATTCCTCGATGAGCTGAGAGAGATCACACAGGTCATCATCATAAGCGACACATTTACCCAGTTCGCAATGCCGCTCATGAAGAAGCTCGGCTATCCGACCCTGTTCTGCAATACTCTGGAGGTGGGTGAGAACGGTGAGATCACCGGCTACAAAATGCGCTGTGCACAGTCAAAGCTGACGACGGTAAGAGCTCTGCAGTCCGCAGGATTTGAGACTATCGCTGCCGGTGACAGTCACAACGATCTTGCGATGATCCGAGCATCAAAAGCAGGCTTCCTGTTCCGCAGCACGGAGCAGATCATGAAAGACAATCCGGACCTTCCGGCATTTGAGGAGTTCGATGACTTCCTTGAAGCTATAAAGAAGGCTCTGTGATGAGAAAAATTATACTTGCTTCCCAGTCCCCAAGACGACGTGAGCTTCTTGCTCAGATCGGAGTTCCCTTTACCGTCGAAGTATCAGACACGGATGAAAATGTCAGCGGCACGGATCCACAAGTCATCGTTCAGGAACTTGCCAGGCGGAAGGCACTTGCTGTCGCTTCCCATCATGCAGAGGAGGATGTGACCGTGATCGGTGCCGATACGATTGTTGTATATGAAGACGAGATCCTCGGAAAACCGAAGGATTCCGCCGACGCCCGCCGGATGCTCCGGAAGCTTTCAGGAAATGTGCATCAGGTCTATACAGGTGTATGCGTGATAGAGATGCCCGATGTGAAGAGTGATTCCTCCGGAGAAGACAGTGGATGTGCGCAAACGCTGTGCCGGAGCAGCAGGGAGACTGCATTTGCAGAGTGCACTAATGTGTTTGTCGCTCCGCTGAGCGATGCCGAAATTGGTGCCTACATAGCGACCGGTGAACCGTTTGACAAGGCGGGATCGTACGGGATCCAGGGAATATTTGCACGCCATATTGAAAAAATAGAAGGTGACTACACCAATGTAGTCGGACTCCCGGTCGGGAGACTCTGGAGAGAAAAGTTGAAAGGAATTATATGAAAAGAAGAAATGTATGGGCTGCCTACAGCAATAAGCGGATCAGGGAAGCCTATGAGTTTGCGGAGGATTACAAGCATTTCCTCAATATTGCAAAGACAGAGCGCGAGTGCGTGGACACGATAGTAAACGAGGCGGAGGAACACGGATTCGTGGAACTCGCAAGATTGATAGAAGATGGCAGGACCCTGTCTCCCGGCGATAAAGTTTACGCTGTATGGATGAATAAGACCGTCATATTGATGAAGATCGGTCGGCAGCCGATGGAGAACGGCATGAATATCGTCGGAGCACATATCGATTCTCCGAGGCTCGACGTCAAGCAGAATCCTCTTTACGAGGATGGCGGTTTTGCCTATCTCGACACACATTATTACGGCGGCATCAAGAAATATCTTTACGTTACCCTGCCGCTGGCCCTGCACGGTGTGATTGTCAAAAAAGACGGAACGACAGCAATCCTGAACATAGGGGAGGATGAGGACGACCCCGTATTTTTTATTTCTGATCTCCTGATCCATCTGTCTCAGGAGCAGATGACCAAAAAGATATCAGAGGCAGTCACGGGCGAAGCTCTGGACCTCATTGTCGGCAACAGACCTTTTATCATTGATGGCGGGAAAGAGGATGAGGAGAATACGGATGATACTCTGACCCGAGGTCAGATGTACGCGGTAGCCCAGGAGAAGGCGGAGCAGGCGGAATCAAAAAGACTGCGCGGAGCAGTGAAGCGTGCGATCCTCGCAATACTCAAGGATGAGTACGATGTGGAGGAGGATGACTTTATCTCGGCGGAGCTGGAAATCGTGCCGGCGGGTCGGGCGCGTGATGCCGGCCTCGATCGGTCAATGATCCTGTCCTATGGTCAGGACGACCGTGCCTGTGCCTATCCGTCACTCCGGGCAATATTGGAAGCGGGCGATGTGGAACGAACAGCGTGCTGCATCCTTGTCGACAAAGAGGAAATCGGCTCTGTCGGCGCGACCGGAATGAGGTCCATGTTCTTTGAGAATACAATCGCCGAGATCATGAATCTGACAGGGACCTACAGTGAGCTCAGCCTAAGGAGATGCCTTGCGGCTTCCCGCATGTTGTCTTCGGATGTCGCGAGCGCATACGACCCGAACTACGCGTCGGCATTTGAAAAGAAAAACATAGCTTACCTTGGCGCAGGAATGTGTTTTCACAAGTTCACGGGAGCCCGCGGGAAATCGGGCAGCAATGATGCCAATGCAGAATACATTGCGCACCTTCGGGAAGTTCTGGATAAAAACGATGTCATATTCCAGACATCTGAGCTGGGCCGTGTGGACCTCGGCGGGGGCGGCACGATCGCCTATATTCTTGCCCTCTACGGTATGGAAGTCATAGACTGCGGTGTTCCGGTGTTGAATATGCACGCGCCGTGGGAGGCGACGTCCAAGGCGGATATTTATGAAACATACAGAGGATATCTCGCATTTCTTGCGGATGTCTGAGAGACAGGCTTCCGGCATTCCTCTGCCGGAAGTCGCAGGCGACAGAGCAATCTGCCGCACTTGAAAGGATTTTTATGAAAACAGGAATTGTGATGGAAGGCGGAGCCATGCGCGGGATGTTCACGGCCGGTGTCATCGATGTGCTCATGGAAAATGATATATCTTTTGACGGCGGAGTCGGTGTATCCGCCGGAGCTGTTTTCGGCTGTAACCTGAAATCAAGGCAGCACGGAAGAGTGATCAGATATAACCTGAAATACTGCCGGGACTGGCGCTTTGCGTCCATGCGATCACTGATTACGACCGGGACCCTGTACGGAGCAGAATTTTGCTACACGGAGATTCCATATAAACTGGATCTCTTCGATATACCTGCTTACAGGGCAAACCCGATGGAATTCTACTGCGGCTGTACAGATATGGAGACAGGCAAAGCGGTCTTTCGACATCTTAAGAAGGGTGACGGAGAGGATCTCTATTGGTTCATGGCATCCGCGTCGATGCCGATCGTGTCGGAGCCGGTGAAGATCCGCCACTGGAAGCTCCTTGACGGCGGTATATCCGATTCAATTCCGCTTCGGTTCCTTGAGGAAAAGGGCTATGACCGAAACCTGGTCGTTCTCACTCAGCCTTATAATTTTGTGAAAAAGCCCAACAAGGCTCTGCCGCTTATTCGCCGTGTCTATAAGGATTATCCTGCTCTCATCAACGCTGTCGCCACACGCCATATGCGCTACAACCGGGAGAGGGCCTACATCAAGTTAAGGGCGGCGAGCGGTGACGCATTCATCATCTGCCCACCGGAGCCTCTCAGGATCGGTTCGACCGAGCACGATCCGAGGGAGCTCATCCGCGTCTATGATATCGGCAGGCGGACGATGCTTGAGGAGCTGCCGGCGCTCAGAGAATTTTTAAATAAATAAGTAACTTCCTACATGTAGTTAAGGACAGTCTCATCGCAAAATATACTTTCTCAGGGACACTAACATAAACGAGGGGCTGTCGCATTAAGGCGTGCACCAGTGTATATGGCAGACATTTGCAAATAACGTCTGCCATATACACCGGTGGCACCGTCTAATGCGACAGCCCCGCTTAAATGCTGCGCGATATTTTTTACGGCTGGCAGAGCACATTGCCGAGGAAGTAGGGCAGCTGCTTTCGCCACCACGGCCAGTCATGATTAACGTCGTAGCCCCAGTAGTCAATCCAGGCGGGGATGTTTTTTTCGCGAAGCACGGCGTCAAGCTCTCTTGTGCTGGCCAGAAGCTCGTCTTCCCATGCTCCCTGACCGACACAAATAATGATATTTGAGTTTCTGTACATCTCCATATACGGATGGTCAGCCGGCATATTCCGAAGGAAATTGACCGGAGAGTTCTCGTAAGCCAGCGGGTCATCCGTGTTCTTAAAGAATAAATATGCATCATAGGCACCGGAGAGTGCAATGACAGTGTCGTAGATGTCCGGACGGCGGAAGAAGAAGTTGGCAGCGTGAGTTGCGCCCATGCTGCAGCCTGTCGTGATGGCTCTTCCGTAAGCTGCCTCGCTCCCGTTCTTAGCCCTGACGGAGGGAAGGAATTCTTCGTTTACATAGGAGAACCATCTCTCCTGCATAAGCAGGCGCTCGTGCATATCACCCCACTCGTTGGACCAGGATTCGAGATCTATGCCGTCGGGACAGACGAGCTGGATCTTGCCGGATTCGACCCACGGTGCACAGACATCTGTCATCTGAAAGTTCTCAAAATCGAAAAAGCGTCCGTTCTGGGACGGAAATACGACCACCAGCTTTCCGGTGGTGCCGTATGTGACGAATTCCATGTCACGTCCAAGTCTGTAGCTGTACTCTTTAAAATATCTTTTTTCCATTCATATTCCCCTTTATAGTTTAGTTAACGATGTCAGCTGACGCTGACAGTGTGCCGCGCTTATGCGCTGCAGGAGTCCTTTTGACAATGATGCAAATGTTATAGGTCAGGTCAGTGCTTAAGCACGAAGGCGATAAATTCATTTGCCTCATCCTCATTTTCGAGTTTTGCGGTATACATCTGGTTGCCCATCGCTCCGGAGAGAATGTCCGGAATGCGCTCACACATGACCATGCGGCTGCCGTATTTCGCAAGTATTTCCTCATGTGAGTGGACATAGCTGTTCTTATCCCGGCGGCTGACATAACAGCAGCAGTACTCTTTATCCGGGTAAGGGAAGAGGCGGGCATCTGATGTCACCATGTCCGCGTAGATCTGGTAAACATCAATGCTGTGGGCAAAATTCATCATATCCGGTGTATATCCGCCGGCAGGACGCATGTTCACCTCGAGGCCGACGAAGTCACCCTTTTTGCCGATACCTTTCCTGTCTGCCTTGAGACGGAAGAACTCCAGATGAACGAAACGTCTGTCAGCGCCGAAGGCCTTTACTGTAGCGCGACCGGCCTTCCTGAGGCCTTCCGGAACGTCACCCGCGACATAGTACACAAGCTCGAGCTCATCATTCACGATGTCCATGATTGAAGGCGGCCAGCTCGTCATGGACTCGAAGAGCGGTTCGCAGGTGGAGGATGTGATGGCATCGTAGGAGAAAAGTTCTCCGTCAATGAATTCTTCCATGAGGTACTGGACATGGCGCGGCTCCTTAAAGAAGGCGGCCAGCTCCTCCTCGTTCCTGATCTTGTGAGTGTCAGAAGCGCCGACACCGATATCGGGCTTGATGATGATCGGATAACCGACTTCCGCGACGAAACCGAGTGCGTCCTCGAATGTAGACGCAAGATGGCACTTTGCACTCGGGACATGCGCATCGGCATAAAACTTCTTCATTGTAGATTTGTGTTTGAAATTGTTGATCCGATCGGCTCTTATACCGGTCGTCACGTTGAAATCCGTGCGAAGACGGGCATCCTGCTCAAGCCAGTACTCGTTGTTGGATTCGATCCAGTCGATTTTGCCGTACTTAAAGGAGAAGAATGCGCAGGCCCGGAACACTTCATCGTAGTTTTCGAGCGACTCAACCTTGTAGTATTCGGTAAGGGCTCCTTTGAGCTCGCTGCTCAGGTTGTCGTAAGGTGTGTCGCCGATTCCAAGTACGCATACACCGTTTCTCTTTAACCTGTCGCAGAAGTTCCAGTAGGTATGCGGGAACTGTGGTGAGATAAAAACAAAATTCATAAATACCTCCCTGCGGCATGTACCGCGAAGCCGAACGCCGTGAGGCAGTTCGGTATTTCTATATTTGCTGCCGCAAAAAGCGGCATATTGACTTTGAGAACATACGAAAGTATAGCACATAAGGATAGAATTGCAAATGCATCATGCTCTTGCTGCCGGAATCGAATCACGGAAACAGCCTGTCTGAACTGTGACATGAGAATTATTGACAAAAGCCGCCATATCTTCCGGCAGTTCTGCGTAGAGTTCGATCCGCTTTCCGTCAAAGGGCTGGTCGAAGGCCAGGTATGACGCGTGCAGCGCAGTCCGACCTATTTTAATGTCGGGTGAGAGCGGGTGAATAAACGTTCCGTTCCCGTATAGAGGATCGCCGAGAAGGGGGTGTCCGATATGGCTCATATGAACCCGGATCTGGTGTGTCCGCCCGGTTTTTAACCTAAGACGAACAAGCGAGAAGCCTTCGCAGCGGGCTTCAACTTTGTAGGATGTAAAGGCGGGATCGCCCCCGCTTTGAGCTGTCCGCTTAATATTGCCGTCGAACTCCCTGATGATCGGAGTGTCCACATAACCTTCGGACACAGTAAATTCACCTTCGCAGAGCGCGAGGTACTCTTTGACCCTTATGCCGGATGCGGCCTGTGCATCCAGAAGACCGACGGCAGATCTGCTTTTCCCGAAAAGGAGAAGACCGGACGTGTCCTTATCCAACCTCCCGAGCGTGCGTATTTCGTGCGGTTCCCCTTTCTGCTCAAAGTAGAACGCGAGGTGATTGGCAAGAGAGTCAGCGTAATGGCCGTGGGACGGGTGTACAACGATGCCCGCCTGCTTGTTTATACATATAAGGTCTTCGTCTTCATAGACAATATCGAGCTCTCCGCTGACAGGAATAATTCTGTCCGGCGCGTGGTCTGTGATGACTACGCGCAGTATATCTCCCTCATGCAGGACCCGGTTCACCCAGGCTGTCTCCCCGTTAACCGTGATTCCATCCGGGGTCTCGTATTTTGCTCTGGCGACATCGTGGGCGACAAGTTTCCATTTATACAGAATGATTTCTCTGAGCGGTCGTCCCTCGTCGGCAGGCCCGGCGGTGTGCGTGAGGATTCGTCTTGACTTCGGTCTATTGTCTGTGTCGTAAAGAATATGGCGCATATCTGATTGCTCCAAAGGTGTTTTCTCTATACTGTATCATGTTTTCCGGGAATGTCAAAGCAGGTATGCAAAGATACGCTGCCTCGTACGCAGGGAGGGATGCGCGCCTTACATTTGCGGAGAAATTTTCACAAACCGGATAAATGATTTGAAAAATGTGAGTTTTGACAGTATCATAGAGGTTGTTAGACTATATCAATTTGACTGCGGACAGAGGACTCAGCCAAGGCAGCAGGTCATGCCGCAGGATTCAGTATATATGGGAGGCTGCCAGACGGCGGCTCTGAGGGGAAAATGAAAACAAAAAAACTGATCGCTCTGGGACTTTTGGCTTTTATGCTGACGGGATGTGGTATGCCTAAGGTAGATTACGACGGGGTAGAATCTCCGCTGTTCGTAAAAGATGAGTCCGGCGCGGCTGCGTCAGTAAACGAGACGGTGACCGGACCCGAAGGAACAGAAGGCACCGCCGCTTATGACAGCACAGCGTCCGGTTCGTCGGTGACTGACAGCCTGAACAGGGACAGCGAAAAAGCGGACAGCACGGCAAACAATAAAAAGGCCGGCACCGGGAAGAAAGAGAGCCCGGCGGATTCTGTACCGACCGAGTCTTCTCTCGCGTCGGGCAGTATCAAGAATGACACTGCATCGCAAAACACGCCGATACAGCTTTCAGCCTGGCGTGTTTCGATTCCGGACTATGAGTATGACTCCAAAGAGGAGATATTCTATCTGAATTCTGATATCCAGTATCTGACACTCGGAGAGGATGACGGGAAGGAATATGAAAAACTGGCTTCCCGCCTCGAGTCGTTGTCGGATGATACGATATCGGCCGGTGAGGACATCTTTAATGAGCTCCTCGAGGAGGCAGAGGAGCTGTATGCCGATGACAAGGACAGCTTCACCCCTTATGATCTTACTGTTTCGGCTATGCCTGTCAGAACAGATTCCAGTATCTTCAGCTATTATGAAAAGACGACAGTGACAGGCGGACAGAACGATGAAGTGAGAGTGGCGGCCCACACCATAGACAGTAAGACGGGCCGGGAACTGACACTGTCAAAAGTAATCGCCGACACTGATTTACTTCCGGAACTTCTTGCAAAACGGCAGAAAGAGTCGTATCCTGATATTTCCGACGATGTCTTTGAGGATCTTCTCGGCGAATATGAGGACAAAGACTATGTATGGACGCTCGGCTATGACGGGATCACGTTCTATTTTGTTCAGGAAGACGAGGTCATGACTCTCACAATATTGAGATCCGAGGAGAAAAAGCTGTTCAGACCGGTGGGAGAGACGGTGCCTTCAAGTTATGCTGTCGGGCTTTCCATGTCCCAGAAATTAACATGTGACATAGAAGATGACGGCGAGGCGGATGTCCTTGTGATCGAGGGACATGAGGCCGAAGAATACGGCTATGACGGTGTGACGGTCACATTAAATGATGAATCA
>OCTX012101204.1_pt1 | contig 10931 bp, 9 predicted proteins | sample 1539691 | NCBI WGS metagenome assembly OCTX01 (sample SAMN02144231, study PRJEB22623) | gut metagenome | biome: sheep rumen | host: Ovis aries | place: New Zealand | reverse complement strand
TGTCGCCGACGAAGGCCGTCTCCAGGTCGTCAGCGGCCCAAACGCCCTGCGGCAACAGCATCGCCATGAGCGTCACGAGCGTCCATTGTATGATTCTGCTTGTCTTCATTGTAAAAGGATATTTATTCGTTTTGTTACTCTGCTCCCTTTCAAGGGAAGGGGCAGGTGTGGAGTCCACCTCCCTTTCGGGGACAAAGATACGAAAAAAAAAATAAAACTTCGTTATTTTTCTTCAAAATTTCATATCTTCAGCCGCACCCAGTAGATGGAAGAAATGAACATCCCTATAATATATAATAAGGTATAAGGCGGAAAACGAGACCTGCCTGATTGCTATACGAAAGTTGCCTAATCTTGATAGGAGATTAGGCAACTTTAGATATTATTCTTTAGGTTTCATCCAGCCAACGACACGAATGCTTACTTCGTAGAGCAGATAGAGCGGGATGGTAACGAGTATCAGTGTCATTAGGTCAGGAGGGGTGATGATGGCGGCTACCAGCATAATGATGATGAATGAATGCTTGCGATAGCGGGCAAGCATATCAGAAGAAACGATGCCCAACTTACCGAGGAAGAAAGCTATGACGGGTAACTGGAATACCACTCCCATGACCAGTGTCAACGAAACGAAAGTTGATATATACGAGTCGAGTGTGATGTTGCTCACCACCTTTGCCGACACACTGTAAGTGCCGAGGAAACGAAAGGAGATGGGGAACAGCACGAAATAGGACATCAAGACCCTGAGCAGGAACAACACATAGATGATAACAGCCACCTGCACTGAATATTTGCGCTCATTCTCATAGAGGGCGGGAGAAATGAAGTTGAACTTTAATTTTGTCAACTTATTCAGTACACAACACACTAGAAATAATTTTTTCAGAATTGTTGTTATTTATGTTATGATTTTAGGCTTTAATCCCACGTATGGGTGTTCTCATACAAATCTTGTAGCATCATGGCAATAGCCTCAATATTCTTTTCGTCAGCTAACCATGATATTACTTCTTCCATTGTTCCATGACAAACAGCATTGCTCGAGCCAAAATGCTCTGACCTGTTCCCGAAACAGCAAGATGCATAAATCTCACCCGAATATATTTTCCGCACTTCCAAGCCAAGTTCCTTTACCTGCCCGTGAGTCTTCTCGGCAGACACGGTTATCCATACACCGATTGGCTCAGAAGGCAAACGTGACATAAGTTTGTCTAACAGTTGACGTGCATACATCCTCATCTCAGCAGAAGCGTGTTCTGGCTTTGGATTGAATCTTCCTCACATATCTATTATTTTTGAAGTTCTTGATTCAGTACTTTGGGTACAACTTTCTTTGGTAAAACGATCTTTTTTTGAGGCTGTTGTGATTGCTGACTCTGAGTTTGTTGCTGTTGCTGAGAGCTTCTTTGCTGTTGAGTATTTCGCTGCTGTTGTTGCCGTTGCTGCGCTTTCCGCTTTTCTTCCTCCCGTTTCCTTGCTTCGCGCTGTCTGCGTTCTGTATCGGCTCGTTGTCTCATTCGGATTTCTCTTTCACGTTGCTCTCTTGCAAGTCGCTGTTCGTTCAGTCTTTGTCGTTCCAGATTTATTTGCTGTTGTTCCAACCGCCTGTTATATTCCTCTTGCTCCATTCTGTCCAATTCCGCGCAACGTCGTTCAAGGTCGGCAACAGCCATACTGACACGACTTTCCATCCCGCTCGTATGCGACTTCATATCCGACAGTTCATAAAGCATTTCCTTCGCTTTAAGTGTATATTTCATGTGTCCACTTTCAACGTAAGTTTGGAAGGCCAATTCTGCCTTATCTGCCATTTCGTTAAACAGGTTCAGGTCGTTTCGAATGTCTGAGGCAATACTCCTGTCTTGTCGATTATTGCTGTTTTCAAGTACCGCCAAAGCATCATTCATGTCCTGGAACAATTTCACTATTGCCTTTTGATATGTAGCACCTATATAGAATTTGGCCCATTTGGCATCGCTTTCAGTAATCGTATAGTATTTTCTTGCCTCCTCGTATTGTTGCAGTTCAAAGAGCCTTTGGCCTTCATCCATAAACGATGTGTCATATTGCTTGTCGACATGATATGGCTGAATAGAGTCATATTCGTGAACCTGTATCATCCAACAGCCATTCGATTGCGAGTATTCTACATAATTAAATATGCAGGGAACACTGGTCTCTGTCATATCTGAGACACAAGTGCCACCCATACGTTCAATATCACCTTGCATTTGATATAGTGCACAAATTCCATCAGCACGTGTTTTTATAGAAGAATATTCATTGGGCAACAATAACCTACCATCCATAGCCATAAGACCACAACTTCCCATCAAGTCCTTGGTGAGATAGACCGGTGAATTGACATCTTCAGTTATTGTTCCGTCGAAAGAATATAGCAGTTCACCTGACGTAGAGAAAAACTGATACTCGATCGAGCCACCACCTATGCTTTTGGACGAAAGGAATACAGGCTGATTGCCTGGATAATAAGCAGTGATGGTTCTCACATTCCGTCCTCTTTCACGAAAGTTTCCCAATCCCTTCTCATGCCCACGGATAAATCTAATTCTGTTCTGATAGGCATCTGATATTTGCCTGCTTTGAGGAATGATAACAGTTCCTGTTGAATCTGCTATCATCCGATTGAAATCTTTCGTCAAAAGTTCATAGTATACGAAATCATTGTATGGTCTTTCTATCTCCACACTTTCCAACTTGTATTGTTTCTTTAACGACTTAACAATCGCTTTTTCCTTCTTAGACAAATCACTTTTTGCAAATACAGAAAAAGACAAAGAAAAAAGAATGATTGTAAATAGTATTCTATTCATTATTATTGTTGGCTTGAATAATTGTAAAATGGTCACAGAAAGGACATCTGCGTTGTTCTGAAGCACAAAGATGACAGTGATGGCGATTCTCAAAATTGCAGAAGATACACTTCTCCGTCCATGATGAAATATCAAATATGGAGCGGTTGTTATACAAGTTCCAACCAATCTGCATAAACAGCAGTAGAATAATTCCAGTAACAAATAGTTTGGCAATCTTTTTCATATAAAACTCAGTTTTACTATTCTACCCATCTAACAACTCTTATACTAACCTCATAAAGTAAATATAGTGGGATTGTAACCAGAATTAGCGTCATCAGATCAGGTGGGGTAATTATAGCAGCCACAAGCATAATGACAATAAAAGCATGCTTGCGATAACGCGACAAAATTTCAGATGTCACGAACTCCAGTTTCCCTAAAAAGAACGCTATTACTGGCAGTTGGAACACAAGCCCCATAACCAACGTGAGCGAGACAAACGTGGATATATACGAATCAAGCGTGATGTTGCTCACGACCTTTGCCGAAACGCTATAAGTGCCGAGGAAGCGGAAGGAGATAGGGAACAGCACGAAATAACTCATCAATACGCCAAGCAGAAATAGGGCATAGATAATGCCAGCCACCTGTACCGAATACTTCTTCTCATTCTCATAGAGGGCAGGCGAAATGAATCGGAACAACTCATATAATATATAGGGTGAAGCTCCAAGCACTCCGAGATATACCGCTGTTGTGATGTGCGTCATGAACTGGCTTGAAAGGTCGGTGGCAATCATCTCCACATGGAACTCGTTGAAATGGAAATCTATGCCAACGGATTGCATTACTGTCTCCAACCACAGATAGGTACAGAAATCCCATTCGCTGGGGGCAAGCAACAATTGCCATGTGATGTCTTTGAAACAAAACACCACTGCCGCAATAACTCCAGTAACTCCGAGTATGCGAAACAGCATCTGGCGAAACACCTCAAGGTGTCCGCCAAATGTCAGCAGATTGCCATCATTTTCTGTAACAACATCATTTTGAAGCCGTTTCTGTTGCCCTAGTTCCAGCTTCTTGGGCTTCTGCTTCTGTTGTTTCTTCTTGTTCTTCTTCGCCATTGTCCTCCTGCTCTTTTTCAAGCGGTTCTTTCATTCCTTTCTTGAAACTCTGTACGCCCTGTCCTAATCCTTTCATCATTTCAGGAAGTTTCTTCCCTCCAAAAAGAAGCAGGGCAAGACCGCCAATGAGCAGAAGTTCTGTGGTTCCAATGAATAATAATTGTGTTGCCATACGCCTATTGAGTTATTAAGAAGATTTCACACGTATCAAAGTTGATTTCCCAATTTCCTCCTTCAACAGATTCCCATTGATATTTATCTGCCATTCTGTCCCACCAATTTTGGAACTTTGTGCTTGTTTCACCTAAGTCCTTTACCAGTTTGTCATACAATTCGGCATTGTCTGCTGTGAGAATCTTTGCAAGTTCATTCAATCCATTGCGACGTTCGAAGAGAGTCTGAATCTCATTACGCTCTTCAGGTGTCACTAAACCTATTGGTTTCTTGTTCATATAACCCTATTTCATTTTGAAATTATTAGTGTCACGTCATTATTGAAAGCTTTGCACTCAGGGCATTTGTCATATCGCTTTCCATATCCCTGATATGCCCTACATACCCAGTAGTCTATGTCATGTTTCATTCGGTATTCTGTAATATGGGTAGACCTACCGGTTCCTCCACACGCTGAGCATTGTACTTGTATTTTCCCCTTGCCTTGACACAATTGACAAGTACCTGCTTTTATATATGTTGAATCTTGTTGTTGTATATACATTTTACCTTTCCCATTACAGTCTGGACAAGCCAGACTTGGAATTCCATCACACGATGAACATGGAACTTTCACACGTCTTGTTCCGTACCTTCCAGTACCCCTGCATATAGGACAACGTGGATTGCCTCCTGCACATGCTCTACACATTTCTGGTATAAACTTATATCCAATTCCTTTTCCATTACAGGAACGGCAATAATTTGGATTCTCCCCAATACCCTTACAATTCTTGCAAATTTTCAATTGAGGAGGACACAATCTCTTTATTAAGGAATCTATTCTCTCCTCAGAAAACCCGCTATAGCAATAAGAGATTAAGCTATCAGTCTCAACAATACAACCAAAAGGGAATGACTTTTCACCTTTTACAGATTGGAGGAATGTGAGACTTCTATCAACACATATTGTAAAATCCTCTGATATTTTATCAGGCCAATTACCCTTAGGTTGCAAACCTTTAAAAATGAAAGGTGGGTTTTTGTCAGTGATAAGAATCGTTTTGACATTATTCTTTTTGCATAAATCAACAACACCTTTTTCATATAAGTAATCAAATTCTCTCACAGAAGGTGGGCACCAAGTAGCAAAGAAACAAACAAATGACCGTCTCCCTCCTTCAAGAACAGAAGTTGAGCTTATTGTGTCTCCAGAAAGTGAAATTATTGGTACTTCTGGAAAGACGCTATTCACTTGTGCCAAGCAAGTGAAAAATGTTGAAAGATATTGTAGAAGTAATAAGAACAAAACTCTTTTCATATTCTAAGAAGTCTTGCATCGGGCTACAATAATGTGGCCCGATGCATAATTCACTAGTATTGATTCTGCTGCATCTGCCCACGGCTACGCTGAATCTCTTGAGTGAGAATAGGCTGGGCATAACGTCTTGACTTTACAGGAAGAACATACTCTTTTACTGTATTGAAATCAACTTCACCATTTTCTATAGTATAGAATGTACGGCGCAGTTCAACATCATCATTAGGAGTCTCATTGTATGCGAAACGGCGAATGTCATACCAACGCATCAAGAAGGGAAGCTCACGACGACGTTCTTTCAAAATCTCAGTCAGAGCCTCGCTTTGGCTTGTAGCAGACAAAGAATAGTCTGAACCATCAACGAAACGTGAAGCACGAAGAGTTTGGATGACATTCATAGCTTCACTCCATGAACCCTGTCGAGCCAATGCCTCGGCTTTTGTGAGATACATTTCCGCAACTGTAGGTGATGCACCAAGGAATACATCCATTTGCTGTCCCCATTGGTTGCGAGAAGTGAACAGGTGGTAGTTGCAAACGTCATTGAACCCATAGACCCAGTAATCGACCAAACCATTTTCTACAAACAGATTGATATAGCGCAGGTCATTATCTTTATCGTAAAGGTCTGTCAGTTCTTGTGATGCCAAAAGATTGACTGTAGCGGTAACCGTGTAGAACTGAGGATAGAATATTTCCTGATAATCAACGAACTGGTAAGCCCCCCAATTATAGGTCTCGCAGAAGGTTAGAATATTACCACCTTCCTCTGGCCAATCTTCGCCATCACCTTCTCCTTCTTCGCCTTCACCACCTTCTTCATCTCCTTCCGGGAACTCTTCATCGCCAAACTCTTGATCTCCCCAGAAACCACCACCACCTTTATCCATGTCATAGGTAGTCAACTGGTTGTAGTCTAACAAAGTTACTGTTTGGCTTGAAAGAGATTCATCTGCATACTTTGCGGCTTGTGCATAATCTCCCGTAAACAGATAGAAACGGGCCATCAAAGCTTTTGCTGCAGGTTGTGAAACGAGCCATCTTTCACCCTCCACAACATCCGTCCTTGGTGATTTCAATGCTTCTTTCAAATCTGCCTCGATAAAAGCATAGGTATCTTTCAGTGATGCACGGGTCAAGTCCTCATCGGTATGTGTCGAAACTTTGAGAGGCAAGCCAAGAGCATTCAGATTTTCTTCTGCATATGGCAGACAATAGACATTGACTAGTTCCCAATAGGCCAAAGCTCTCACGAAATGAGCGTGTGCGAGATATTCAGCTTTTTCTTCTGCCGTCACATCAGTAATGTTGTCTATATCGTTTATGACGGCATTTGCAGTAAATATCTTGTTGTATTGCTTCGACCAAAGTTCGTCACTCATGAATACATCAAGACCTTCTGGCGCCCAGCTCATTCCGCTGAGCGAAGGAACGTCAAGATAGCCGAGTGCATCGAACACATCCATTGTCATGCCGTAGTCGTCGGTGGATGCTACGAGGAAATCTACTGGAGTGTAATAATTGTTACTGTTGGCAAACAGATTCTTAACCTGCTCACCACGGTTGAGTACTTCATTGTCGCCACGACTTGGCACTTCGTCGAGAAATTCGTTACAGGACGAAACAACCGACATTGCAGCCAGAAGCCCCAAATTGTAAATGATATGATTCAGTTTCATTGCTGTTTCGATTTAGAATTTAACGTTTAAGCCAAATTGCCATGAAGTCATTGGAGCATAATCTATTCCAGGCAGATATTCGGGATGATAGTCCTTTGAGTTGGCTGTCCAAATCAGACCGACATTTTCTGCTTTGACAAATACATCGGCCTCGCTCAGTTTCAGTTTAGAGAGGAAAGGACGTGGAATATTGTAATTCAGCACAATTTCCTTACAATAGATATAAGAGGCATCCTCAACAGAAGTATTCATGAAAGGAGAATAGGTGTTCCAGAACATATAAGTCCATCCATCGACAGCAGCTCCATCTTCTGGCATTGAGATTGCAGCCTTGCCATTTAGTGCATCATCCACTTGTGCATTAACGAATATCTTGCTAAATCCAGTTGGCGTAACAAAATCGAAGGTCGGCATCTGTATTTTATGACCGAAACGTCCGCTAAACAGAGCTGATAATTCGAATCCAGCAAATCCACTGCGAAGTTGTAAACCCATTGTGTGAGGGGCAACCTTTGTACCTTGGTAGAACATCAGTTTGTCTGGGTCGCCATAGAACAGTGAGCGATCATCAATGCGAAGAATGTTTCCGTCAACATCACGAACCTGAGGAATTCCATCATCAGCAAGACCTGCATAGTCGAATGCGAAGATTGGGTACATTGCATATCCTTCAGCATAAGATGTGTTCAGATAACTGGAAAGGTCGGTCATGGCCCAGTTCAGGCTCGTAATTTTATTCTTATTGTATGAATAAGTTAGGTCTGCGCCTAACTGCAATTTGCCAATCTTTGTTCGTCCATGCAACGATGCTTCAAAACCAGTATTAGTAATGTGGGCACTGTTAAGCACTTGCTCTGCCATACCAGTTGCGGTTGGCATGTCAGTCCTGCCTAACAAGTCATCACCGTATTTCCTATAGAAATCGAATGAACCCCATATCTTGTGTTTAAACATAGAGAAGTCCAAACCAATATTTGTCGTAGCAGTCTTTTCCCATCGAAGCATATGGTTTCCGTAGTCGCTGATGTTAGTGGGATATAGACCAGTTGCAGCATCCATATAAGATGCACTTGAAACCGTAACACGGGCGGACGAATAAGATGAAGTGTTACCTGTTCTGCCGTATGTCACACGCAGTTTCAACAAATCCAAAACACCATTGTCTTTCAAGAAATCTTCACCTGTCAGATTCCACATGGCACCAACCGACCAGAATGGCGACCATCGATATTTTGCCTTGCTGACTATCAGGTTGGAGGCATCGCTTCTTGCACTTGCGGTCAAAGTATAACGATTGTCGTATGTATAAGAAGCGTTACCATAGAACGACACAAAGCGATTGTTCTCCCAAGTTTCTGAAAGATATTGTTTGCCGTTCTCAGGCAGACCTTCAATGATGTCTTCATATCCTGCCAGCGAACCATAATATCCGAAAACAGGTGTTGTACCTGCATACGTGTATGGCAAATTCCAAAGATGGCGCTTGTATTTCGACACCTCGTTTCCAAGAATTGCCGTCAACTCATGCTTATCAGCAAAGGTGTGGTTGTATGTAAAGTCATTGCGGAACACCCAACTTTCATACTTTCCTTCTTGCTTGTAACTAATATCTCCTTTTGGCAATGCAGATGGACCAAGAATAGTCCCGTCCCAATCGGTCGGGGTCAGATAGTCAACATTCCAACGTGTGAAGAATGATTCTTCGCCATAGGTTGTTTTCGTATTGAACTTGTTGCCCTCATATTGGAATCTTGAATTGAATGTCAAGCCATCAACTATATCCCATTGCAAACCGACTTGCGCACGATAGCCCAAATTCTTCTTTACATTATTGGTATTGCGAGCCTCTTGTAGAATATTATAGTCAAGGTTGTTATAAGCCAATTGTGACACGTCAAAATAGTTCGCTATGACATCAGGATTGACAATGCCTACCTGTGGCACGTAGTTCCCATTATCATCAAGAAGCATTTCGTATGGAGAAATCTTTGTGAGATCGTTCTCGTTGATAACGGAACTCTTTGCTTTTGCGCTTTGCAGATGCAAACCAACATTGACGGCCAAATGTTTATTGAAGCGATACTTGTTGTTCCAGTTAATCATAAACTGGTTGTTACTCTTGCCAATGAAATCCCCATAGTCATACTGATATTGTAAGGACAAGTTCGACTGGTAGCCACCATTGTTATAGCCTACTGAAGCGTTCGTCTGGGACGTAACAGGCGATTGCAGCATATATTTCTTTATCTGCTTGCGGTTGTCAAGCGAGGCCAAACGACTTAACGCTGCATCCACTTCTTCGGGAGACATCATGCCGTATTGTCCTTTGTAGAGATAAAGTTCAGCCCATGAAACAGGCTCCTTTAAACTGTATTGGTCTCCATAATACATCGAAGTGTCCCAACCACGCTCCGAAAGAGTGCGCAGGTAGTTCACAGTGTTGGCAGAAGTTGCCATGTTTGTCAAATGGTCAACGTCACGTTTTCCAGAGAAAGAGAGTTGTGTACTTGCCCTTACTTCCAGTTTTTGTCCATTACTTGTACCGCCTTTTGTCTTTATGACAACCACACCATTTGATGCACGTGCACCCCAGATAGACGCAGCTGCGGCATCTTTCAGTACGGTCACGCTCTCAATGTCATTTGGGTTTATCTTTTCTAAAGCAGCCAGTGCTGCACTACGAGAGTATTGCCAATCAGGGATGTCGATAAGCGGGAAACCGTCTACAACAATCAACGGCAGTTCATCAGCATACATAGTTCCTATTCCTCTGATTGAAAAGCGAGTTCCACCTCTACCATCCGATTGTCCCTGCATACCTGCCACAATACCGTCGAAAATTGAAGATGTCGACAGCGTGTGGCGTTTCTCAATCTCTTTGCTCGTCACAATCTCATAACTGCCAGCTGCCCGCTCACGCGAAATTGTGCGATAGCCTGTCACCAACACCTCTTCAAGTTCTGGCACACTGTCAAGTTCGACTGTTGTCTGAGCATAGATAGGCATAGTAATAATACTTAAGCCACATAAAACTTTATAGATTTTGCTCATTTTCTAATAATTTTCTTTATGGAATTTTATTAACTCTTGCTGCAATAATTCAGAATCCCATTGCTCTCTTACTTCAAAAGGATCAAGATAATCAATTTCCGTTATATCAGAAAGTTCTTTCAGTACATTCTTAACATTGGAATTCTTGAGTATACTTCTTGATGCATTTCTTTCAAGGTGACTTATTACACATTGCTCATGTGATGGAGTGTTTATCTCTAATGTGAGTCGCTTGTTTAGCCATACACAACGTTTACATTGGTATGCATCACAATGACTACAAATAGGAGCGTGGTCAAGTTGATAAAGTTGTTTGTTCTTTATGTCGAGTCCATGCTCTATATTTCCAATACCATCTTCCTCGTTATTGATGTAAAAGGCCGGACATACATAGAACTTCCCATTAGGTGCCAGTGTGATATTGGTATCACCAGCCCCACAGTTGTTCATTTCCTTCAGCATCATACGGTCGGTCAGCAGGTTCAGTTGTGGTGATTTGCCGTCAACATACAATTTTTCTATATGCTCTGATAAGGCATTAAGAACTAGTTTGTATTTCCCGAAATCGTCATCATTAAAGGTTTCAATGTCAGTTATAACGATATTGAGACGAGCAACTTTGGAGAGAAACTCTTTCAGAAACAAATGCCTTTCGAGCAGCTCAGTCTTTGTTGTCCTTAAAACATAACTTTTGTCGGCATATGTCTTACCATAGCTTATGCCCGACCAATCGTGGAATACAACAACATCCGCTTCTTCGACTAATGCATCATCTTCG
>OCTX012170078.1_pt1 | contig 10934 bp, 9 predicted proteins | sample 1539691 | NCBI WGS metagenome assembly OCTX01 (sample SAMN02144231, study PRJEB22623) | gut metagenome | biome: sheep rumen | host: Ovis aries | place: New Zealand | reverse complement strand
ACAGCTTGATTATATTAGCACAGTTTTCTCAGAAAGGCAAGAGTTTTTTTACAAAAATTTTCACTTTCTGCCGGGCGGCTGATCCCGCGCCGAAAAGCGCCGTTTTTTTGCGGGCAATTCGGTAAAAATATACAAGGAATTTCTCTGAAATCTTCCAACGCTTGGTGAAATAATCCGATATAATAGGACTGCTCGTATAGATTTGGCATCGCCGCGCCCTGTCCGGGCGGAGCGAAAAGATACAAGCCGATGTTTTGCAAAGGAGGAGCTATGAAAGGCATTTGCGTGAGAAGCGAGATTCGCCCGCTCAAAAAGGTGCTGCTGCACCGCCCTGGCCGCGAGCTTCTGAACCTCACCCCCGACCGTCTCCCCGAGCTGCTGTTCGACGACATCCCCTTTCTGAAGGTCGCCCAGCAGGAGCACGACGCTTTCGCGCAGATCCTGCGCGACAACGGCACCGAGGTCGTCTATCTCGAGGACCTGATGGCCGAAGTGCTGACCCTCCACCCCGAGGTGGTCGAGCCCTTCCTCTATCAGTGGCTCGCCGAGGGCAACGTGAAGACCCGCCGCTGGCAGGACAAGCTCTACGATTACCTGCGCTCGAACTTTGAGGGCAAGGCGCTGGTGGAAAAGACCATGGAGGGCATCACGCTGCGGGAGCTGCCGCATCTCAAGGCCTATTCCCTGCAGGATATGATCGCCCCGCCCGACGACCTGATCGTTGACCCCATGCCCAACCTCTACTTTACGCGCGACCCCTTCGCCTCCGTCGGCACCGGCGTGCTGCTGCACAAAATGCACTTCCCCACCCGCTGCCGCGAGACGATCTACGCAGACTATATTTTCCGCTATCACCCCGACTTTGAAGGCCGCGTGACGCGCTATTACGACCGCAGCTACCACGCGAGCATTGAGGGCGGCGACGTGCTGAACCTCACAGAGGACACGCTCGCCATCGGCATCTCCGAACGCACCAGCCCAGACGGCATTGAGGCCGCCGCGCGCAATCTCTTCCGCGACCCGGAGGCGAAAATCCGCACCGTGCTGGCCTTTGCCATCCCCGCCTGCCGCGCCTTCATGCATCTGGACACCGTCTTCACCCAGATCGACCGAGACAAGTATACCATTCACCCCGCCATCATCGGGCCGCTGACCGTGTACGAGCTGACGCCGGGCGACGGCCCCGAGGAGCTGCGCATCCGCCGCATTGACTCCGATCTGGAGTCGATCCTCGCCCGCTACACCCGCGTGGACAAGGTCAAGCTCATCCGCTGCGGCGGCGACGACCTGATTGCCGCGGCCCGCGAGCAGTGGAACGACGGCTCGAACACGCTGTGCATCGCGCCGGGCAAGATCGTCGTCTATCAGCGCAACGACGTGACGAACGCCATTTTGCGCGATGCGGGCATCCAGGTGCTCGAAATGCCCTCCGCGGAGCTCTCCCGCGGTCGCGGCGGCCCGCGCTGCATGTCCATGCCCCTTGTCCGCGCCGAATAAGCAAGAGCATTCCAAATTCAATATATATTTTTAGGAGGAAATTACCCATGGGAGTTAACATCAGAGGCAGAAGCTTTCTCACCCTTCTCGACTACAGCCCCGCCGAAATCCGTTACCTGCTGGACCTGTCCGCCGAATTCAAGAGACTCAAGGCCGCCGGCGTCGAACACAAATGGCTGAGCGACAAGCAGGTCGTTCTGCTGTTCGAAAAGACCTCCACCCGCACCCGCTGCGCGTTTGAGGTCGGTGCCCGCGACCTGGGCATGGGCGTGACCTTCCTGGATCCCGGCTCTTCCCAGATGGGCAAGAAGGAGTCCCTGGCCGACACCGCCAAGGTTCTGGGCCGCATGTTCGACGGCATTGAGTACCGCGGCTTCAAGCAGTCCGTGGTCGAAGACCTCGCCAAGTACTCCGGCGTTCCCGTGTGGAACGGCCTGACCGACGATTTCCATCCCACCCAGATGCTGGCCGATATTCTCACCGTGCGCGAGGAGTTCGGCAATGACCTGCGTGGCCGCAAGCTGACCTTCTTTGGCGACGCCCGCAACAACGTGGCCAATTCCCTGATGGTCGTCTGCTCCAAGCTCGGCATGCACTACTGCGCCTGCGGCCCGAAGGAGCTCATGCCCGCCGATTGGCTGGTGGAGAAGTGCCGCGCCGTCGCGGAAGAGACCGGCGCCGTCATCGAGCTGACCGACGATCCCGCGCAGGGCGCGAAGGACTGCGACGTCGCTTACACCGACATCTGGCTGTCCATGGGCGAGCCCGCCGAGCTCTGGGCCAAGCGCATTGAGCTGCTGCTGCCCTACCAGGTCAACAAGGAGCTGATGGCCAAGGCCAAGCCCACCGCCATCTTCATGCACTGCCTGCCCGCCTTCCACGACCGTGAGACCACTGTCGGCGAGGACATCTACCAGAAGTTCGGCCTGGAGGCCATGGAAGTCACCGACGACGTGTTCCTCGGCAAGCAGGCGCGCCAGTTCGACGAGGCCGAGAACCGCATGCACACGATCAAGGCCGTCATGTACGCCACGCTGAAGTAAGACATGGCGGAGAGAATCGTTGTAGCCCTCGGCGGAAACGCCCTCGGCAAGACGCCGGAGGAGCAGCTGGCCCTCGTCAGGAATACCGCGCGCCCCATTGTGGACCTGGTGGAAAAGGGGTATGAGGTTGTCATCGGCCACGGCAACGGCCCGCAGGTCGGCATGGTCAATCTGGCAATGGAGTTTTCCGCCAACAAGGGCGGCGGCACTCCCTTTATGCCCTTCCCCGAGTGCGGCGCCATGACCCAGGGCTACATCGGCTATCACCTGCAGCAGGCGATTCAGGAGGAGCTCAGGGCGCGCGGCATTGACAAGGAATGCGCCACCGTGGTCACGCAGGTCGTTGTAGACGAGCGAGACCCCGGCTTTCAGAATCCCACCAAGCCCGTCGGCAGCTTCTACACGAAGGAAGAAGCGGAGATGATCGCGGCAGAAAAGGGCTTCACCTTTGTCGAGGACGCCGGGCGCGGCTATCGCCGGGTCGTCCCCTCCCCGATCCCGAAGCGCATCGTGGAGCTGAAGGTCGTCGAGCAGCTGGTCAAGGCCGGCGATATCGTCATCACTGTCGGCGGCGGCGGTATCCCGGTGGTTGAGACCGCGCAGGGACTCAAAGGCGTCGCTGCCGTGATCGACAAGGACCGCGCGAGCGCACTGCTGGCCCGCGACCTCCACGCCGACCGCCTGATTATCCTCACCGCTGTGGACCGCGTGTGCATCAACTTCAACAAGCCCGATCAGCGGGAGCTGGCCGCGATGACGCTCGCCGACTGTGAGCGCTATATCGCGGAAAAGCAGTTTGCCCCCGGCAGCATGCTGCCCAAGGTGCAGAGCTGCATGGACTTTGTCCGCGCCAGCGAGCACGGCACCGCGCTCATCACTTCCCTTTCCCGCGCCGCCGAGGCGCTGGAGGGAAAAACCGGTACCGTGATCGGCAAATAAAGCCATTCCGGCATGCGTTTACCGGCTGTCTGTCTCCCGACAGGCAGCCGGTTTTTTCGTCATGGAAAGGGATGGATTTTTTCCCGCCGCCGCGCTATAATAGATTTAATATTTACTTTGCGGAGGACGAACGATGAACAATCCAACCACCGTACAGGACGGCTGGGTCTCCGCCTCCGATCCGGGACGGATCTGCTCCTTTGACTACGAGGCCATCCAGCAGCCGACCAAGGCGCTGATGCACCAGGCCGCCCGCTTTCTGTACATCAAGCGCGGCCGCGGCGTCATCAATCTGGACGGCGCCGACTATACACTCTCGCCGAACACGCTGGTGGCCATCACGCCCTGGAAGATTTCCGACGTGACCGAAGTCAGCGAGACGCTGCAGTTTATCAAGCTCGTCTACGACTATCCCTTCGTCAACACGATTCTCAAGGGGCTGACCGGCTTTGCCGACGACGGCGCCGAGCTGCTGCGTTTTCTCTCGATGGAGCCGGTGGTGTGTCTGGACTCGGTGCAGGCCGAATACGTGGACGCGCTGATGGAGCAGCTCCGAACTGAGCTCGGCGTGGAGTCCACCCGCGTCAGTCTGCCGGACAAGCCCTTTTCCCAGCTCTATACCTGCACCAAGCTCATTGAGCTCATCATCAGCTACCGCCGCTTCGTCATGGCCTCCCGCGGCGAGACGGACCTTGTCAGCACCCCCGCGCGCGAAAACACCGTGTTCAGCTATATCTACGCCCACTCCGCCGAGAAAATCACCCTCTCCCGCGCCGCAGAGGCGCTCTTTGTCTCGGAATCGACCCTCTCCCGTCAGATTTCGGAGACGACCGGGCTGAGCTTTCCGAAGCTGCTGAGCAGCATCCGCATCGAAAAAGCCTCAGACTACCTGATCTACACCGATCTGACGCTCGACGAAATCGCGGATCTGGTCGGTTTTGTGGACGCCTCGCATCTGTCCAAGCACTTCGTCTCCCGCGTCGGCATCACGCCGATCAGCTACCGGAAGATCTACAGCAAGGCCAAATCCAAGCTCAACCCAACCGACAAAAACGTCGCCTTCGCAATCACCGACTACATCTACAAGAACTACGCCGACGAAAGCCTCTCTGCCCCGCAGACCGCTGCGCAGTTCGGTGTGTCGGTCACGGAGATGAACCGCCTGCTGCTGTATTACTCCGAAAAGAACTTTGAAACCCTGCTCCACCACACCCGTATCCACAAGGCCTGTGAGCTGCTGGCCTCGACGAATCTGCTGGTGATCGACGTGGCCGTGGAGGTCGGATACAGCAACGTCAAAACCTTCAACATGAACTTTTTCAAGTTCAAGCAGATGACGCCCTCGGAATTTCGCAGCCGCATCACCCTGCAGAACGCCGACGGCAGCGAAAGCGCCGGCAAAAGGAACGCCGCGCCGCGCGGAAAGGGCTGATTTGGGCCAAAATGAGGTCTATTTCACGGAGAAAGCACTTGTATAATTTGTTTTTTATGATATAGTATCAGCATTCGGAAAACGCCCCCCGCGGGCGCCGGCCATACGGAGGAAATGGAAACATGAGCAATTTTGAAAGAAAAATATTTGACGCGGTTCGGGAAGCAGTCAAAGCGGCCTATGATATGGACGCCGACGAAAGCGTGCTTGTCATCGAGACGCCGAAGGATCCCAAGCTCGGCGATTACGCCACCAGCATTGCGATGAAGCTCTCCCGCGCGCTGCATAAAAAACCGATGGAGATCGCCGAGCCCATCGTCGAAAAGCTGCGGGAGCTGCTGCCAGAGGCTGAGAGCATCACGGTCGCGCGCCCCGGCTTCATTAACTTCCGCCTGAAAAACGAGGCGCTCGCCTCGCTCATCAATCAGGTCATCGAGGCGGGTTCCAGCTACGGCCGCAACGAATCCGGCAAGGGCAAGCGCGTGCTGGTCGAGTGGGTTTCCGCAAATCCCACCGGCGATCTGCACTGCGGCCACGCCCGGAACGCTGCCTGGGGCGACAGCATCTGCCGCATGATGGAGGCGAGCGGCTGGGATGTGCTGCGCGAGTACTACGTCAACGACGCCGGCAACCAGATCGTCATGCTGGGCAAGAGCCTGGAGGCCCGCTACTTTGAGCACTTCGGCCGGGACGACTATCCCCTGCCCGAAAACGGCTACCACGCCGAGGATGTACGCCTCATCGCCGAGGAGATTGCGGAGAGGGACGGCGACAAATGGCTGACGGCCGATCCGAAGGAGCGCCTGGAGTACTTCATGACGGAGGGCAAGACCCGCGAGCTCAAGAAGATCGACCGCGACCTGAAGCTCTACGGCGTTTCCATCCAGTCCTGGATGCACGAGACCTTCTTCTATGAAAACGACCGCGCCCGCATTAAGGCCTGCCTCGATCGCATGGCGGAGATGGGGCTGACCTACGAAAAGGACGGCGCCCTGTGGTTCAAGAGCACCGACTACGGCGACGAAAAGGACCGCGTGCTGCGCAAGAGCGACGGAACGCTGAGCTATCTGACGCCCGACATCGCCAACCACGTCCACAAGGTGGAGCGCGGCTATTCCTTCCTCGTCGATCTCTGGGGTGCTGACCACCACTCCTATGTCACCCGCATGCAGGCCGCGCTGACCGCGCTGGGCTACCCCGCCGGCACGCTCGCCGTCGACCTCATCCAGATGGTGCGCATGGTGGAGGACGGCAAGGAAGTCAAAATGTCCAAGCGCACCGGCAACGCCATCACGATCCGCGAGCTCTGCGACGATATCGGTGTGGACGCCGCGCGCTGGTTCTTCGCCTCGAAGGACGTCTCGACCCACATGGATCTCGACCTGAAGCTCGCCCGCTCCAAGGACAACAACAACCCCGTCTACTATGCGCAGTACGCCCACTCCCGCATGTGCTCGATTCTCTCGAATCCCAAGACCCCGGCCTTCCGCATGCAGGACAGCTACGAGCGCCTGACCGACGAGAAGGAGCTGCAGCTGCTGAAGATGATCGGTGAATTTCCCTCCGAGGTCGCCAATGACGCCCTCCTGCGCAAGCCGAACAAGCTCGCCGACTACATCATCTCCCTCGTCAAGGTCTTCCACAGCTATTACAACAGCTGCAAGGTTATCAACCCCGACGATCCCGACCTCACCAACCAGCGCCTCGGTCTCGTCAAGGCCACGATGATCACCCTGAAAAACGCGCTGTACCTCATCGGCGTCTCCGCCCCCGAGAGTATGTAAGAATATTTGGCGCTGACATCCCGCTTAGCTTAAAACAGGCTGTGAAAAAACGGTTTTTTCACAGCCTGTTTTCTTATTTGCCGAAGCTGCCGGCGACGCTGTCCACAACCTGCCCCATCGTTTTCAGGGTCTTGCCGAGGCCGGTCTTTTTGCTCTTTTTCATGCTCATCGCTGCGGCCGCCGCGCTGCCCACCATCAGGCCCGCCGACATGCCGAGCAGGAATTGCTTGTTATTCATTCTCTTGTACCTCCTGACAATTTCTGCAATGGTATTATGTGCAGAAAGCGCATTGAAGCGGCACGGCAATTTGTGGTATGATAATATGAAAAATTATCAATCGGAAAGAGAGGTTTTCGCCATGACAATGAAAATTCTTGCTGTCGGCGACGTCTGCGGCGAGCCGGGCCTGGCCTTTCTCGACAAGCGACTGAAAAGCTATCGCAAGGAAATGGGCCTTGACTTTGTGGTTGTCAACGGAGAAAACGCCAACGTCGTCGGCATCACGCCCCGCCAGGCCGACGCAATTCTGCGCGCCGGGGCCGACGTCATCACCCTCGGCAACCATACCTGGACGCGCACCGAGCTGCGCCCCTACCTCGACGAGCGGCGGCGCATCCTGCGCCCGGCGAACTTTGCGCCGCAGTGCCCCGGCAAGGGCATCAACGTCTATCACACCGACAAGGGCGACGTGTGCGTTCTGAACCTGATGGGCCGCTTCACGCTCGATACCAATACGGACAATCCCTTTGTCATTGCCGACGGCTATATGGAGGAGATCCAGGAAAAAATCATCCTCGTCGACTTCCACGCGGAGGGCACGAGCGAGAAAATGGCGATGGGCTGGCTGCTGGACGGCCGCGCCAGCGCCGTCTGGGGCACGCACACCCACGTCCAGACCTCCGACGCCTGCGTGCTGCCCAAGGGCACCGGCTATATCACCGACCTCGGCATGACGGGCGCGGCCAATTCCGTCCTCGGCATCGACCCCGAGCAGAGCATCGGCAAATTTATGGGCGACCCGCCCCAGCGCTACAACTCCGCTGCCGGCCCGGCCAAGCTGGAGGGCTGCCTCTTTGAAATTGACACGGAGACGGGCCGCTGCCTGCGCGCCGAGGGGGTGCGCCTCGTATGAGCGCGATCCGATTCCTTCACGCGGCCGACCTGCACCTCGACTCGCCCTTTGAAGGGCTGCGCGCCGGCAAAGCCGCCGTCCGCCGCAGCGAGCAGCGGACGCTGCTGCAGCGCATGGCCGAGCTCGTGCAGCGAGAGCAGCTGCAGCTGGTGCTGCTCGCCGGCGACCTGCTCGACAGCGAAGCGAGCTATGCCGAAACCGGCGAAGCGCTCTGCAGCTGCCTGCGGCAGATGGCCGTCCCGGTTCTGATCGCCCCGGGCAACCACGACTGGTACTCCGCCCACTCGCCCTATGCGCGCCTGCCGCTGCCGGACAACGTCCACGTCTTTACCAGAAACGACATCGAAGCCATTACACTTCCCTCGCTCGGCGCGCGCGTCTACGGCGCGGCCTATACCGGGCGGGAGAGCCCTTCCCTGCTGCCCGGCTTTCGCGCGGCGAGCGGCGACGGGCTGCTGAATCTTCTCTGCCTGCACGGCGAAGTGACCCGGCAGGATTCGCCCTACGCGCCGATCCGCGAGGAGGAGCTGGCTGCCAGCGGCCTTCACTATGCGGCGCTCGGTCACATTCACAAGGCCAGCGGCCTGCGGCGGGCAGGCCTCACCTGGTATTCCTGGCCGGGCTGCCCCGAGGGGCGCGGCTTTGACGAGTGCGGCGAAAAAACGGTCAGCATCGTGGAGCTGAGCGACAACGACTGTCGCCTGCGCCCCGTCTCAATTGCCCTGCGGCGCTATGAGATATTGCGCGTGAACGTGACAGGCTCCGACCCGCTGTTGGCCGTCCACAGTCAGCTTCCGGATGACACCGCGCGGGATATCTATCGGATTATCCTGAACGGCGAAGTGGACAGCCCGCCGGATCTGACGCGGCTGCAGCAGAACCTGGACGAGCTGTTTTATGCGCTGCAGCTGCGGGACGAGACCCGGCTGCGGCAGAATATCTGGGACAAGGCCGGTGAGGACAGCCTGCGCGGCCTGTTTCTGAAAAAGCTGCGCACCGCGGCGGAGACAGCCTCCCTCGAGCAGCGGCAGCTCATTGAGCAGGCCGCCCGCTGGGGGCTGGCCGCGCTCGACCACCGGGAGGAGGTGAGTGTGCATGATCATTCGTAATCTGCGCGCCTCCTTCGGCAAACTTGAAAATGAAAGTCTGAAGCTGCACGAGGGACTGAACGTAATTTACGCGCCGAATGAAAGCGGCAAATCCACCTGGTGCGCCTTCATCCGCGCCATGCTTTACGGCGTCGATTCCTCCGAGCGTGCTCGCGTCGGCTATCTGCCGGACAAGCTGCGCTATGCGCCCTGGTCCGGCGCGCCGATGGAGGGCAGCATGGACCTGCGCGCTGACCGCAGCGACATCACCATCACTCGCCGCACCCGCGCCAAGGGCGCGCCGATGCGCGATTTTTCCGCCGTCTATACCGGCACCGCCATTCCCGTGGAGGGCATGGACGGGCAAAACGCCGGCGAGCTGCTGACCGGCGTCAACCGCGACGTGTTCTGCCGCAGTGCGTTTATCGAACAGGGCACTGTGGCCGTGTCGGGCAGCCCGGAGCTGGAAAAGCGCATCAACGCCATCGTCTCCACCGGCGAGGAAGAGACCTCCTTCACCGAGGCGGACGAACAGCTCCGCGACTGGCAGCGCAAGCGCCGCTTCCACCGCAAGGGCTATCTGCCCGCGCTCGAGGGTCAGATGGATGACACACGCATGCGCCTGGAGGAGCTGCGCCGTGCCGGCGAGTCCCTCGACGAGCTGGAGGAGCAGCTGGCTGCCCGGCAGCAGGAATGTGCCCGGCTGGAATCCGCCATGACCGAGAGCCGCAAGCTGCAGCGCCGCCAAGCGCTCGACAATCTCAGCCGTGGGCGACAGCTGCTGAAAGAGAGCAGCGAAGCGCACGACGAAGCGCTTGCCGCGCTCTCCGGGAAGCGGCAGGATCTGGCTGACAGCCTCTTTGGCGGGCAGAAGCCGCAGGAGCTGGAAGGGCAGATTCAGGAGGATCTGAATACGCTCAAGCGCCTGAAAGCGGAGGGCCAGAAGGAGCCGCCGATCTGGCCGGCGGTGCTGCTGTTTGTGCTGGCCGTTGCCTGCGCCGCGCTCTACAGCCTGTGGAAAAGTCTCTGGCTTGTGCTGCCGAGTGCGGTATGCCTCGTGGCCGCCGTCGTCTGGATTCTGCGCCTGATGACCGCGCGCAGAGCGGCGGAGGCCGCCCGCAGCGCCAGACAGCAGCTGCTGAAAAAATATCATGCGCGGTCGGAGGATGAGATTCGAAAGCAGTGGGAAGCGTATCAGACGCTGCTGTACGAACTGACCGAGGCCGAGCAGAAGGAGCTCGACAGCCGGGAGCTCTATGACCAGGCGCGGCAGGATCTTCAGGAGCTGGAGGACGAGGCCATTGCCGCGCTGGATTTCAGCAACGGCGACAGCCGCGCCGCCCAGCTGGGGCGGGAGCTTGCCGCCGCCCGCGAAGCCGCAGAGCGCAGCTCGGCGCGCATCGCTTCCCTCACCGGCCGCCTCTCCGTGCTGGGCGATCCGCTGGTGCTCGCAAGCGACCTTAAGCAGATGCAGGACAGCTATAACGAGATCCAAAACGAGTACGACGCCATCGGCCTTGCGCTGGACACGCTGCGGGAGGCCGACGTCGAGCTCCAGAGCCGCTTTTCTCCGGAGCTGGGGCGCGTGGCGGCCGAATACATGTCCTTTGTCACCGGCGGACGCTACGCGGACGTGCTGATCGACCGCGATTTCTCCGCCCGGGCGCGCACGCAGGGCGACAGCGTCGCGCGGGAATCGGAATACCTGAGCGCCGGCACCCTCGATCTGATGTATCTTGCGGTACGGCTGGCGGTCTGCGAGCTGGCGATGCCGGCCGGCGAGCCCTGCCCGCTGATCATCGACGACGCGCTCGTAAATCTCGACGAGACGCGCTTCGATCAGGCGATGCAGCTGCTGCGCGAGATCGCAAAAAAACGACAGGTGATCCTCTTCACCTGCCGGAAGACAGAGTGAAAACCCGGGAGCAAAAGGGCGCGCAGATTAGGGAGACGACAGGTTTTGATCGGACCTTTTCCGCCCATACTGCACAGAAAAATCCGGAAATACGTCAAGTATT
>OCTX014524761.1_pt1 | contig 10936 bp, 10 predicted proteins | sample 1539691 | NCBI WGS metagenome assembly OCTX01 (sample SAMN02144231, study PRJEB22623) | gut metagenome | biome: sheep rumen | host: Ovis aries | place: New Zealand | reverse complement strand
AGCTATTCCGACGAAAGCATCAACTATTACCGTGATGCTGTGTATAACTACATCAGCCAACATTATGGCGGTGCGGCATAAGAGATTTACCTAAACAGAAATGAGGTGATTATGTATATACTTGACAAGGAAACTAATCAGTTAATTACTGCAGAACCGACAACGTTTAAGGAGCAGGAACTTAAAGAACGTCAGCATTTGCAAGAGTGGATAGCGAAAAATCCAGAAGTGTTGGAAGAAGAACTACTCGTCATCCAGAAAGAATTCGACGGGTTTAGTGGCACTCATGAGCGACTCGATTTACTTGCTTTGGATAAGGAAGGCAAATTGGTAATCATAGAAAACAAACTTGATGACTCTGGACGTGACGTTACCTGGTAAGCCATCAAATATGCTTCATACTGTTCGAGTATGTCACAAGATGAAATTTTGTCTGTTTTTGCAAAATACCTAAATACTACAGAAGATGTTGCAAGGGCGAAAATGCTTTCCTTCTTCGACAAGGAAGATATGGATGACATTGAGTTGAATCCAGAGAACTCTCAGCGCATCATTTTTGTCGCAGCAAACTTTAGAAAAGAAGTAACATCGTCTGCATTGTGGCTTCGCAACTTTGGCATAGACATCTGCTGCATCAAAGTGTCACCCTATATGTACCATGGAAAGGTGATGGTGGAGTTCGATCAGATTATTCCTATTTATTACTGTCCGCTAAACCATAATCCGCATAGCCCAACTTCTTGACCGTCAGAAGTTGGGCTATGCGGATTATGGTTTAGCGGACAGTAATATTTCTTTATAAAGACTACTGAGAACTTTATTGCTACATTTAGTAAGGTGGCGGTCAAATACAAGAAATAAACGTAGGGATTAAACGTTTATAAGAAGACAAGATGTGGCATCGTAAAAAGTCATAGACAAATTTAGACGAGCTTAGACGAAAATTTAGACGGGATTAGACGAAATCTAAGACGGAAAAAGAGGTGGAGAGGGTATCAAAACCTACTCTACCTCTTTATATTTTGAGAGAATTTCTACCAGCCTAAGCCCTTCTTCTTGGTGTCATCCTTGTTGGTCAACTCGTCGGCATTCTTGCTTGGGCAAGCGTCCTTTATGGGCAGGCTCCATGTCTGGCTTCAGTCTATTTGACAGTCAGCCGATAGGCTTTATTGCGGTCCGATTCTATTTTTAGCTTAGAATAATGCTCTACAACGGGCTTCAGCCTCCGAACAAGCGTGTAGAGCGTGTCGCTGGCATCGGGTTTCTTGGGCCATAGGGCCTCACAGATTTCCACCTTTGACAACGAATGTGAAGGCGAACGAAAGAACATTTCCATCAGCTGTTGCTGCATGGGAGTAAACTTCACCTGATTGCCGTCAGCAGCATAGAAAAGGCCCTCCGCTTCCGAATAGGTCAAGCCTCCAAAGCCATTGTCTGCGACATTGGCCACCATCTGAGGTTCTAAGGGAGCCAACTGGTGCCTGCGATAGCATACAAACATCGCCCAAACCCCTGTCAGCATCCATAGCAATGCAGCAGGCCGTTGGTCAGAAAGATTGAAAATGGTGGCCTCGGAACAATGGGCGTACGCCCTGAATTGTCTGCTGCGGGTATCGACAGCCAATGTTGCCCTGCCACGCAATGCAGCTATCTTCAGATGTCTGTTGAAGGTCCGGATGGTGTCCTGACTGATTACGTCGCTCTGTTGTTCCTTCATAGTGACAGCAAGTGCCCTGTCCATATCCTCGCTCACCCTCCGACTCGTAGAGCGATAACTGCCAAAACTGGTCAGACTTGACGCCAATATCAGTGCAAAGAGCACGATGACTGCATACTGTTGTTTCATTTCCTCTTCCGTTTTAAAAATCTACACTCAGCCGAATTTGCGGACAAATTCTTATACAAATAAGCTACGGCAGCGCCAGACAGGTTGTGCCATACGCTGAACAATGCTCCAGGAATGGTGGCCATTGGATAGGCCGCAAAGTGTATGGTCGCCAAACTGCTCGCCAGTCCTGAGTTCTGCATCCCCACTTCGATGGATATGGCTTTTCTCTTTGGATATGACAGTCCAAGCAGCCATCCCACCACATAGCCAAGGCCCAGTCCGCAGACATTATGAAGCATGACCACCAAGACGATCACCAATCCACTGGTAAACAGTTTGTCGGCGTTTGCTGCTATGATGATGGCGACAATGAAGGCAATGGCCACCGACGAGAATGCCGGGAGGAAGTCTGTGGCTTTCTCCGTGAACCTTGGCCACATCCACTTTACCAACAATCCCGCGACGATGGGGAGTATCACCACCCAAAGGATGCTCAGGAACATGCTTGCCACATCCACTTGAATGCTCTTTCCTGCCAATGCCCATGTCAGCAATGGTGTCAGCAATGGAGCCAGCAAGGTGGAAACGCCAGTCATTCCAACAGAGAGGGCCAAGTCGCCTTTGGCCAAATAGGTGATCACATTGGAGGCGGTGCCCCCGGGGCAACAGCCAACCAGCACCACCCCAAGGGCCAACGCTTCGTCAAGCCGAAACAACCGGGACAGCCCAAAGGCAAGCAGCGGCATGATGGTGAACTGTGCCAGACAACCTGTCAGCACATCCTTGGGATGGCTGAACACTACTTTGAAGTCATTCAGGTTGAGTGTCAATCCCATACCGAACATCACCGCTCCGAGCAGATAGTTGATGACCGACGGGCGTATTCCCTGAAGCATGCCTGGAAACATCAGTGCCAACAATGCTGCGGCAAGCACCAGAAGGCCCATGTATTCGGATATGTAATGGCAAATCTTTCTCATTTCTTCGTTGTTATTCTTTTGTATCTGCAATGAGGATTTTTTCCTTTACTTGCTAAGCAATCGTGTTATTTGGGTTTGAAAAGTTACAGACCCCACTTGCAATGAGGATTCTTTTCCTTTACTTGCTATGTAATCATGTTATTTTGGTTTGAAAAGTTACAGACCCCACCCCCATCCCCTCCCCTTGAGGGGCGGGGAGATTCCGCACGGAGCCTCTCTGTGAGTGGCAAGGCGGCCGGTGGTACTCCCCTTGAGGGGCGGGGAGATTCCGCACGGAGCCTCTTTGTGACTGGCAGGCGGCTAAGGGTACTCCCCTTCGGCCAGGACTGGTTGCGGCCGACTTTGCATCATGCTCTGTTGGCCATTCGACCTAGCGCAGCGACATAAACTTGGCAAAAATACAAAATCTTTTTCACAACAAAGAAGAATTGCTGTTTTTTTCTTAGGATGCGTTTTGAAACGAAACAGAAAAGGAATGTCTTTCCAACACTCAGACGGGCGTGTTGGAAAGCGAGAAAACGGAGTGAAGGCCGCTACATGGCGACCTTCACTCCGTTTTTAATGTATATGCCCTTGGGAAGCTGTTCAAGCCGTGCGCCGGCCTTCGCCCCTTCCAGCCGTTGGCCCCCCAGCGAGTAGAGGGCCTTGTCTGCCGGGCGGTGGTTGCCGCCTGCAGACTGGGTGGTGGTGGCGCTGTGGAGGGCCGTTGCGGTGCCAGGCAGCGACAGCGTGACGGCGATGTTGTTCTGTCCGCCGTGGAGGAAAGTTTTGAGTTCACTGGCGCTCAATCCTTCGAGCCTGCCCAGCGGTGTGTAGCTGTAGGAGTTGGTGCCGTAGAAGATGCAGATGTTGCTGCCGCCATAGAGCACCACGTCGCCGGGCTGAGCATCGAAATGCTGGTTGGCTGTGGGGAGCGAGAAGCCCAGAGGCCCCCATATCTCGAAGTCGCCGTTGGTGTCGAGCGAGAGGGTGACGGGAGCCTGGCTCAGTTTGTCCACGAGGGCTTGTGCGGCGCTGTTGTCGGCAAGCGTGGCCTCGTGGGTCACACCGCCGATGGTGATGTTGAACGTTTTCGATTCCATGTTGGCGGTTTTCAAGTTGAGTGTTTGCAGCCATTCGGCCAGCAGCGACGAGGTGTTGCTGCGGTTGGAGTTGTTGATCCAGAGGGCATCGCCCGCCCACGTGACGCCGGGCAGCAGCCGCCGTGCGTCGCTCACCACGCCACTGATGGGGCTTGAGTGGCTCGACACGACGAGCGCTACGCACTTCCCGGCCATCCGCTCGCTGTTCTGGAAAAGATAGGTCTGCATGATGGCCGCCATCTGGCTCCACCAGAGGGGCGTCACCACGATGATGTTGTCGTAGTCGGCGGGATTGGTGCTGGTGGGGTCAATGGGAGGATAGCTGCCCGCGTCGTCGGGGTTGTCCTTGATGGCGTTGAGCAGCTGCGTACCGATGGCGTAGTTGTTGGCTTCGTACTTCTGCGTTTTGTCCACGGGCTTTATTTCCACCACGTCGGCCTTGAGCTGCCGGGTGAGCTCATCGACGATGGCCCGGCAGTTGCCGGTGTAGCTGTAGAAGGCGACGAGGGTCTTGCCCGTAGTGGCGATGCCCGCTGGGGGCGGTGTCTCGGCCTTGGTTTCGCTGTCGGACGAACAGCAGCAGAACAACATGGACGTGAGCAGGACGAAGAAGCAACTGATTTTTTTCATTTTGTCTTTGGTTTGATATTTCCTGTTTGCGTGGGGATGATGGAAAGGCTGTGACTTTTTTTTACTTCAGGTTTTCGCCGAAGAAAGCCTCCAACTTGTCGTAGGGAATGACGCCGGCCACGTCGTCGTAGAGGTCAACATGGGATGCGCCGGGAATGATGAGCAGCTGCTTGTTTCCCTCCTGGGCGCTGACACCCTCGACGTGTTTCCCGGTCATCCGCTCGAAGGCGTACTCAGAGAAATAGCGCGAGTGGGCCTTCTCGCCATGGACCAGCAGCACGGGGTTCTCTATCTCGTGCGCCCAGCAGAGCAGAGGCTGGTTCATGAACGACTGGCATCCAATGACGTTCCATCCGTCGTTTGAGTTGCCGCTGCGCGAGTGGTAACCGCGCGAGGTCTTGTAGTAGGCGTGATAGTCCTTGACGAACCAGGGGGCGTCCTCGGGCAGCGGATCGACCACGCCTCCGGCGCGCTTGTAGGTGCCTTCGCGGAAGTCGGCGGTGCGCTGTGCAGCCAGTGCGCGGCGTTTCTCCATGCGCTGTTTGGGGGTGTCCTCGCTCTTGAAGTAGCCTTCGACGTTGACCTTCGACATGTCGTACATGGTGGAGGCTACGGTGGCCTTGATGCGGGGGTCGAGGGCGGCCGCATTGACGGCCATGCCTCCGAATCCGCAGATTCCGATGATGCCTATGCGCTCGGGGTTGACATTCGGCTGGACAGAGAGGAAATCCACCGCTGCGAGGAAGTCCTCGGTGTTGATGTCGGGCGAAGCCATTCGGCGCGGTTCACCGCCACTCTCGCCAGTGAACGAGGGGTCGAAGGCGATGGTCAGGAAGCCTCGCTCGGCCATGTGCTGGGCGTAGAGTCCGCTGGACTGCTCCTTGACGGCTCCGAAAGGTCCGCTGACGGCGATGGCGGCCAGCTTTCCCTTTGCCTCCTTGGGTGTGTACATGTCGGCGGCCAGTTCAATGCCGTAACGGTTGCGGAAGGTGACTTTCTTGTGGTCCACCTTGTCACTCTTGGGGAACGTCTTGTCCCACTCTTGAGTCAGTGTGAGGGTTGTGTTCATATTTTCAGTTGTTTTGGTTGAAGGCTGTTTGTTGCAAGCCACAAGCACTCCGGCTGCGAGCATTGCTATAAAAAAGACTTTGTTCATGACGTTTGCAAAGATAATAACATTTTTTGAGGAAAACAGCACATATTTTATGGTTTTATTTACCAAAAATACAGATTATTATTGCTATCTTTGCAGTGTCAGGTAGGAGGTGACGTGCCCCACGTCACAAATTCACGGATTGTGACGTGGGACACGTCACCTCCTACTGTAAAACAGACGAATAACTTTTAGTTACTGTACTCAACTTTCGCATGCTGAGTAAACAAGAAGTTGCAAGGAGTTACAAGGAGTTTCAAGACATCAGTTTTTGCTCTGAGTCCTTATCGCATGTTAAGTGAACAAGAAGTCGCAAGAGATTACAAGGAGTTTCAAGACAATAGTCTTCACTCTGACAGCTATCTGAAATGGATTACAGGAATAAAGCTATTGTCCTGAACTCCTTGAAACTCCTTGAACTTCTTGAACTCCAAAAAGTTGAGCGATAGCGAAACTTGAATTACTGTATATAAAGAAGCATGAAGAAGATTTTGAAGGTCGATACGCCCAACGTTTATGCCCGCCATGTGGGTGCGCCCGAGCTGCACCCGCTGCTGAGCGTCATCAGCTACGACGAGGTGTCGCCCATTCGCAACAGCCTCAACAGCTACGGGGTTTATGGGCTGTTCATCCAGCGCGAGTTTCCCAAGAATCTGAGCTACGGCACTCGCTCGCTCCAAGCGAGCGACGCATCCATCATTGCCGTGGCCCCCGGCCAGCAGGGCGGCGCCGAGGACAACGGCGAGTTGCTGGAGCTGAGCGGATGGGCGCTGCTGTGGTCGCCCGAACTGATGCACGGCACCGACCTGGAAACGCGCATGCGCAGCTACCCGTTTTTCTCTTATTTCTACACCGAGTCGCTCTCCATGGAGCCTGCCGAGTGGGAGACCATCAGCAGGCTGATTGCCCTGTTGCGGCAGGAACTGCTGGCTGAAGGGCCCCGCGCGCCAGCGCTGCGGGGCATACTCCTGGGCTACTTGCGGCTGGTGCTGGAGTACTGCCACCGCATTTACCAGCGGCAACGCTCCGAGGAGAACAACGACACGGCCGACATTCTGAAGCGGTTCCACGCCCTGCTCGAACAGTACTACTACACAGGGCGGCAGCACCAGGAGGGGCTGCCCACGGTGGCTTACTGCGCGTCGGAGATGGCCTATTCGACCCATTACTTCGGCGACCTGTTTCGCAAGGAGACCGGCGGCACGGCCATCCACTACATCCACACCTACATCGTCAACATGGGGAAGAGCCTGATGATGCAGGGGCACAACATCAGCGAAACCTCGCGTTTGCTGGGGTTCGAGTATCCTCACCATTTCACCCGCCTGTTCAAGAAAATCACCGGACTCACCCCCAGCGAATTTCTGGGAAAGTAAGGGCGACGATGGCCAATGCCACATCCACCGAAGCACTTCAGGACTTGGCCGCCAAGTCTGGCCGGTCGAAACCTTCTCGCGTTTTGGGCTGGGGTTGCTCCCCTTCGTTCGTGCCGCGGAATGGAAACGGTCTAACCGTGATAGACCGTTGGTCTACTCGCAATAGACCGTCGGTCTATCACGGTTAGACCGTTTTCAGTAGGCCACGCTGTCGAGCACATAGATGTCATCCATGCGGTCGTAGATGACGCCCCCCTCGTAGCCTCGCTGACGGAACAGGTTTTCGATCCAAGCCTGCTGCTCGGGCATGAGCGGTTTTTCGCCCCGCAGATACCAGTAGTACGAACGCTTGCATCCAAGATATTTCACCAGGGCCTTGCGTATGGGGGTGTCGTCGCGCTTGAGCAACGCGTCGAAACTGCGCGAAAAGCCGTAGGCCACACGCACCGTCTGTATCTTCTGATACATGCGGCAGCGCTCGCCCTTGATGGCTTTGGGCATGACGCACAGATGCACCTCTACGCCGTCGGGGGCATGCAGCCCGGCCAAGTAGCGCAGACAATGGTCTTTCGAGGGGCACTGTGAGTTGAAGCACACAGGACTTGTGCGACGAACAATGCTGAAATCAAAATCATCCATGTTTTTTAGGTTTTACGCGCAAAGATAGCACATTTTTTTCGGTTTTTCTGTCCTTTTCCACGAAAAAAGTGTTATCTTTGCAACATCGTCCATACTGAACATTCAACTGTGTTTTTGGCCTGCAGCTTTTCATGCCAAGACAATTAAATACTAAACAACTATGAGAAAGAACATTCTGATGACAATCGCCTGCCTGCTGCTCGCACTGACAGCCATGGCACAATCGAACTCGGAACGTGTGGCCGAGATCAGGAAAATGTATGCCCAAGCCAAGAAAAACACTGCCGCCGCGGAAAAGAACGAGAAGGCGGGCAAACCGTCGAACATCACCGTGGCGCAGAGCAACTACAATCTGACCGACGGAACACCGGGCAAGGTGGTCACCCACTATTACTACGAAGCAACGGAAATAGAGGAAACGGACAGGGTGGTGTTTCAGCCCTATTTCATCACCAACAAATACGACGTGGGAAGCTACAAGTACTACCAGGAGTTCTTGTTCGACAGCGACGGCAATCTGGCATTCTACTACGAGCTCAACGACGGCAACGAGACGCGCTTCTACTATGCCAAAAACGGAGAAAACACGAACGAAGGCATCGTCCACGAAATCAACTCGAACGGGCGCACCATCGAACCGCCGTTCGCCAACAGCATAGCCAGTGCGCTGACCATGGCCTTCAACCTGCTGATGAACAGAGAGTTTTAAGACAACGAAAACATAATACTAAACAACATGAAAAAGGAACAACACTCAAGAAGACTGTGGCAGGCACTCTGCACCACAGTCGTTGCAGCGGCCATGACGGCAGGCCTCTGCGGATGCAAAACCCAGGCCACGGTGGCCGAACGGACGGCGGCTGAAGTCCAGAAGCCACAACCCGTGAAAATGATTCTCGACGCCGACTTCGGCAGCTCCACCGACGATCTCTTTGCGCTGATGATGCTCCACCACTACATCGACGACGGGCTGGTGGACCTGAAGGGCATCGTGGTGGACCGCGAGGGAGAGAAAAACGCCGCACTGGTGGACATCTTCGACACCTACTACGGCCACCCCGACATACCCATCGGACTGGAGCGCAACGGCGTGAAGAACCCACGTTGCTTCATCCCCTACAACGGCATTTGCGACCTGAAGAACACCAAAGGCGAACCACTGTTCAGACGCACCATCGACACCAGCCAATGCCCCGACGGCTACAAGCTCTACCGACAGCTGCTGAGCCAGGCCGATGACAAGTCGATTGTCGTGGTGGCCATTGGCTTCGCCACGACGTTGGCGCAGCTGATGCAGTCGGGAGCCGACGAATACTCTGCGCTCGGCGGACTGGAACTGTTCGAGCGGAAAGTGAAGTCGGTGTATATACAGTCGGGACGATTCGAACTGGGCGACAGTCTGAGCGGCTACAACATGAGGGCCGCCTCCAAGCAGTCGGCGGTGTTCTACGACCTGCTGCCCAAATCGGTGGACATTGTCATGTCGCCGAGCAACGTGGGCGACAAGATGAACTATCTGCCGCAGGACGTGCTGTCCGACCTCTCCACCACCGAGTACAACCCCATCAAGGCCGTCTATACCAACTACACCTGCGACACGGGGCAGCGCATGTGGGACACCAACTGCCTGGTGAACGCTGTGCTGGGCGACGAGCAGTACCATCTGTCGCCACGCGGCTGGGCGACATTCGTTGACAGGGGCGAGGAGTCGCTGCTGCTCTTCAAGCCCGACCCCAAGGGCAACGCCCGCTATCAGGTGCCGGGCGACTCCTACTTCTTTGCCGAAAAGCTCATGGACATACGCCGCCACAACCGCATGAACCTCCATCCGGCAGCCTACAAGATTGAGATGCCACAACCGCTGGTCACCGGCGACGAGGCCCTTGCTTGGGCTCGTCCGCGACTGGGACAGCTCATGGACAAATATCTCTGCACCGCCCGCAACACGCTCGACCCCATCGAGGTGCGCGAGGTGTTCCGCCCCATTGGCTTCTATGGCGGCAACGGCGCCGACTATGCAGCAGCCGAAGAGCTGGTGGTTGACTCGCTCTACACCACCCTGCTGCGCCGCGCAGTGAAAGCCGGCAAACGCTCGCTGGCCATCGTCACCGGAGCTCCGGCCAGCGGCAAGAGCACCGCAGCACGGCAAATGAAGCTCGACGACGCCGGACTGATTTACGACGCCTACTTCAGCAATCCCGACCGACTGTACCAAGCCATCGGCAAGGCGCGCAGCGAAGGCATTGAGAAGGTGACCGTGCTGATGGTCTATAACGACCTGAACACCTGTTTCAAGAACTCGGTGAACCGCGGCCTGCGCAACCGCCACTTCACGCAGGTAGATGAAATGGTGACCGCATTCCGCAGCAACAAGGGGCTGTTGGAAAAGCTGCAAAGCAAGTTCCCGCAAATGGAGATTGTTCCCGTTGACTGTTCGAACAACCAGGGCGTACAGCGCGTGAGCATCGAGGCTGCCAAAAAGTGGAACCACGACGTGAGCGAGGCCGACATGGAGCGGTTGCTCACCTATCTGCTCGACCTGATCAACTCGGGCGAGCTGGACGCCTATTCGCTGCCGGCAGTGGCCGCCAACGTCATGGACATTCCCGACATGACGGAGAAGAACAAGGTGCTCGCCAGCGAAATCCACCAAAAGGTGATGGAACTGACCAAAGAGTACAAAATCAGATAGTCGGAGCTTTTTTTACAACCATGCCCCACATGGGAGGGGGGGAATTTCGGTGGTTGATTTACAATGCATACTAATTTATAACAACTTGGAATGAAAGTTGCAAGTTGCAAGATGCAAGATGCAAGTTGCGAGTTACAAGTTGCGAGTTACAAGTTGCGAGTTACAAGTTGCGAGTTACAAGTTACAGACCCCACCCCCATCCCCTCCCCTTGAGGGGCGGGGAGACTCCGCACAGAATCTCTTTATCCGTCATGGTTGTAGCCTCTCCACCCTTGCCGCGCAAAGCCTCCATAACAGACGTGGCAGTAGCCTCTCCCCGCCCCTCAAGGGGAGGGGATGGGGGTGGGGTCTGTAACTTACAACCTTTTTTTTTCATAACTGAAGCATCGGGAATAGAAATGCCATACTACGACATCTCTACAACAACGAATATACCGAATTTTCCGAATACACCCATAACGGCACAAAGCGAATGGCCACAGGTGGCCTACGAATCATTCGAATCGCTGCATTCGTCAACATTCGTTGCATCTTCGATGCATTGATAAGATTCGTT
>OCTX011858385.1_pt1 | contig 10937 bp, 16 predicted proteins | sample 1539691 | NCBI WGS metagenome assembly OCTX01 (sample SAMN02144231, study PRJEB22623) | gut metagenome | biome: sheep rumen | host: Ovis aries | place: New Zealand | reverse complement strand
ATGAATATAAAAAGAATTATAATTGCACTGTTGTTGAGCATGCAAATTATAATAATTTTTATCTTTAAGGGGTAATATGAAGGAATTAACACAGGATAATATTAATAAAAATAGAGCTAGATTTAAATCTATTTTATTAAAAGTTAATAGACCAGGCATTGATGATTTGCTTGAGTATTTAGATACAACAGATTTTTTTGAAGCACCAGCAAGTACTAAATATCATAATAATATTAGGGGTGGGCTATGTGATCATTCGTTAAATGTATATGATAATTTATGTAAATTAAAGAATGATTTCTATAGCGATTTGAATGATGAATCAATTATATTAGTAGCTTTATTACATGATATTTCTAAAGCAAATTACTATGAATTATATATTCAAAATGTAAAAAATTATTCGCAAGCTGGTAAACTTAAAGATGATTGTGGCTATTATGATTGGCAGCAATTGAAGAAATATAAAGTTAGAGATGATATTAATAAAGATAATGTATATAGTGAGCATGGGGTTTGTTCTTTTATAATTGTAAATAAGTATATAAGATTATTAGATGATGAAATTGCAGCAATAGTAAACCACCATATGGGTATGGATACTGGTAATATCAGACAGGATATTAGTGAAATTTATGACAGATATCCATTAGCATCTCTCTTACATACGGCGGATTTATTGGCAACATATATTGATGAAAATAAATATATGGTATATTAATGAAAAAAATATTATTTGATGAATTAAATAAGGTAACTTCCACAAAATTAGATTTTACACTATCAACTAATGAATTACATATACCAAAAACAGTAAAAATTTTAAATTCTGCTTTGAAAAAGGGCTCTGTTTATACAATAGAATTGGCTAAGTTTATAACCATGCCTAGTGTAAGTTCAACCTTGGCTTCAAATTGAAATTCTGGTATTGTACCAAAGCATAATAAATATATTGTTGAAATAGTAGATAATATGGCTAATATGATAAAAGTTAATGGTGTAGCTGTTGAGGATAATACAGATCAATTTTATGGTTGACTACCGAGTAATGGGTTTGATGTTATAAATAAGATTTAAGTTTACATTTATGTTATATTTATAGTAATATAATTAATGGGTGGTAAATATAATGAAATATTTTATTAGAGTAAATAGTGATGTTATAATCGTTAATTCTGAAAAGAAAGTTAAGAGCATTATTAATCAATATATGGATGATCCAGATGTAAACTATATTGATTATGGTGTGGTTAACTTTGATGATTGGGATGGTAACTCAGTTATAGCGGTTGTTAAAAATTTAGAAGCTGAAAGAGAGGACATTAAAGATAATGACATCTCTTCCGAATAAGTATAGACCAAAAGAGTTTTATGATGTATCAAGCCAGGCATCTGTAATAAAAATTTTAGAAAAACAAATAGAAACAAAACAGTTTAAAAACTGTTATATTTTTTCTGGCCCAAGTGGTGTTGGAAAAACTACAATAGCTAGAATATTAGCAAATAAAATAAATAAGGGTTTAGGTGAACCAATAGAAATAGATGCTGCATCAAATAATGGTGTTGATAATGTGAGATTAATTATTGAAGGTGCAGATCAGAGATCATTAGATTCTGAGTATAAAATTTATATTATAGATGAATGTCATATGTTAACAACGCAGGCTTGGAATGCACTTTTAAAGTTAATTGAAGAGCCCCCTAAGTATACTATTTTTATGTTTTGTACAACAGAATTACAAAAAGTGCCTGCAACTATACAGAATAGATGTCAGCAATATTTATTATCTAGAATACCTGAAGATGAAATTGTAAATAGATTACACAGTATTTCAATAAATGAAGGGTATACAGTTGAAAAGGAAGCTCTAACACAAATTGCAAAATTAGCTTCTGGTAGTATGAGACTAGCTATAGCTCATTTAGATAAATGTAAAGATTTTTCTACAACAATTACATTAGCTAATGTAATTGAAATATTAGGCGATTTTAGTTACGATACTTACTTTAATTTAACAAATGCAATTATTGATAAAAATAATGAGGATATCATAAATATTGTAGATGGTTTGTACAATAGAGGTTGTGATCTAAAGTTATTTATTGATTTGTATTTAGAATTTGTTTTGGATTTAACAAAGTATACAATATTTAAATCTTTTGATATTATTAAAGTACCTGTAAGTTATAAAGATAAGTTGGAATATACTGTTAATGTTGAAGGTGCTACTAAATATTATAATCATTTAGTAGATAGAATATTAGAATTAAAGCAACTTATCAAGGGGGATAATAATTTAAGAGTAACTATAGAAATATTCTTACTAACCAGAGTATAGTTTACAAAGTATATTATTTTTGGTATAGTATATTTATAAATAAGGGAGGTAATATTGATGGAAATACGTAACTGTGAAGAATATGTATTAAATGAATTATTAACATTACAGGATAAATTTGATAAATTGCAGAAAGAAAATGTTAAATTATCTAGTGAATTAAATTTAATTTCTGATGATTTGTATAAGTTAGAAGCAATTGTAGATTCTTGCATTGATGTTGAAAATTCAGATAAGACGGCAATAAGATTTAAACCAGTATTAAACACAGATGATTCGTATCTTACATTAATTAGTTATTTTCCTAAGGTCTGGCTATAGGGGGTTTTCTCCGTTTGGAACGGCACTGGTCTTCAAAACCATGAAGCGGCTCCAACCCGCCTATGAGGGTTCGATTCCTTCGCCCCCTGCCAATTTATAAATAATAAGAGGTTATTATGGAAATTGAAAAGTTAAAAGAAAGAATTGAGAAAAAAGAAATTCAGATCACTAAAATTGATAAAAGAATTAATAAGTGGGCTTCAAAATGCACAAAAGATGAGCAAGATGCCATCAAAGAGCTTTGGGATAAAAAGTATGCAGCATTTGCTAATTGGGCTAAAGAACATGGCGTAGCCAATGGCGGTGATGAATATGAATTATGGTCAGCTTATAGGGATAAATTTGAGGCAGTAACCCAGCTTAATAATTATAAAAACGCTTTACAATTTGAAGAAGCAAAAGCCGGCGAAGAAAAAATTAAAGTATTAATGGATTTTTTAGCTGATTGGAAAGCAAAAGTTATAGAATATATTGAAAATAACGTTGAAAAAGCTAAAGAATATTATAAATTAAGATCTGAATATGTTGATCTCCATAATAATAGATGGAAATATTTAGAAAATCATACAAGAGAAGAATTTAATACAAAATTAAAAGAATTAAATGAGGAAAGTAAGAAAGTACAAAAGCAAATTGACCCTCTTACACTTCAGGCATATAATGTGTACAATGATACATTAAATTATAACTATCTAAATAAAGAATTAGATAAAGATGTAGAAGCTAAGTATTTTAATATGGTTAGTAGAGTCACAAAAATTGTTGGTAATATTACAGACGCATCCGGGTTACATATTGGTAAGGATGGCAATATTAATGGTATTATTGTAGGCGATTTAGGAAAAGCAAGATTAGAAACTATCGGAGCTGGCGGCTATAATATCCAGGTATATCATTTTAGATTACTAGTTAAGCCAATAAGATAAGTGGGGTATAATTATGGAATTAACTATTTGTGGGCTCAAATGGGACATTAGTTTTCCACAACAGGAAGAATTATCTAATGATAATTGGGAATTATGTGGATTAACACAAAAAGTACAGCTAAAGATTTTTATTTGTAAAGATTTAAATAGTGATTTAGTCTATAGAACTATTATTCATGAATTAGTACATGCTTATATTTGGTCCTATGGATTTGGAGATAATAAAGATTTTAGTGAAGAAAATGTGGCAAATTTTGTTGAAGTCCATGCTAGATCACTTTTAAATGATGCTGATAAAGTATTTAATGAATATAATAAATTATTTACAAAAAATAATAAAAAGGTTAAGAAGAATGATTAGTATTTATGTTGGCAAGGCAGCACCTGATGAAGAAAATGATCTTGAAGAAGATGATCAATATGGTGTATATGCTTGTTTAAGTGTACCAGAATTTACTACAATATTTGAGGCTAACTATGCTTGGTTTAAAGCACTTGAGTTAGATGGCTATTCAATTGATATTATTAATAAATGCAAAGAAGCATTATATAGCTTAGAAAAAGATCTATTAAATTAGTTTATTTATTAATTATTATTGTATATAATATTATTACTAAGGGTTAATAACCCTTATATAGTCCTATCGCTCAAAGGTCAGAGCAGGCGCCTTATAAGCGTCAGATCCTGGTTCAAGTCCAGGTGGGACTACCATATCGCGGGGTATTATCAAAGGAAGATTGCCTGGCTCATAACCAGGAGGCTGTGGGTTCAAGTCCCACCTCCGCAACCAATGCCCGTTTACCCAAGTGGCTGAAGGGTCCGGTCTTGAAAACCGGTAGGTCGGGAAACCGATGCAGAGGTTCGAATCCTCTAGCGGGCGCCATATTGAGGTATAGGTAAACGGTTATACCGGGCCCCTTATAAGGGCTTATTCTGAGTTCGATTCTCAGTACCTCGACCATCGGGGCGTTCGGGAGCTTGGTACCCGGCTTCATTTGGGATGAAGACAATTCGTGCGTTCGAATCGCACCACCCCGACCATATCGACAAGTACGCGAATTGGTATAGCATGCAGTCTTAGAAACTGTAGTTTATGGGTTCGAATCCCATCTTGTCGACCAAAATGTTGTTGTAGCTTAATGGTAAAGCTTGGAGTGTTCTCTGTAATAGTGGGATAGAACCGCAACACATGTCCAGCGGTGTTCCCAGTTCGAATCTGGGCAACAACTTTATACTTATGTGATATGTTTATAAAACATTTATAATAAGTCTAGGCTAAATTTATTAGGCATGAATTTAGCCTATATTTTATTTGGGGGTTATTATGGGAGAAATTATTAGACTTTATGGGAAAACAAGATATGGTACAGCCGTTGCAGTAGCAAATGAATTAAAGCTAATTTCTGGTGTATCAAAATTTGATAATATAGTAATAGCATGTGGTACAAAATTTCCTGATGCTCTTTGTGGTTCTTGTTTAGCAGTTAGAAAGAACGCCCCTATATTATTATTAAACCCTGTTGTAGATGTTAATACTGGAGAAGAAACTAGTCATACAAAAAGTATAAACGATAAGGTTAGACAATATATAAATGATAATCTTAAAGAAAATGGTACGATCTATATTCTTGGTGGTACTGCAGCCATTCCTGAAGTATGTATAAAAGAACTTAAGACATCATTTAACGTTAAAAGATTATATGGTAAAAATAGATACTATACTGCACTTGAAGTTTTAAAAGAGGCAGGTATTACTAATGAGGATATTCTAATTGCTAGTGGTACTGTGGCTGCCGATTCTACTTCTGCAGCAGCTTCTGGGTTACCAATAGTTATTGTAAATAACGATGCAGATGATTGGACGCAAGTAAGTGATGGTAATAATCCTGCAAGTTTACTTGATTATTTAATCAAACATTCAATAAATGATTTTTATGTATTAGGTGGCGATGCAGCTATAAAGCAGAAATTTTATAATAGTATTTTAGTAGAATGTAAAGGTGGAGATAGTAAAAAATTACCTAGGGTAAAAGGTAAGAATAGATATTATACCTCGTTAGAAATTGCAAGAAATTTCTTTATAGCTCCTTCGAAGGTTGCAATTGTATATGGTGAAGATTTCCCAGACTGCTTATCTGCTGGCCCTATGTGCTATACATTAGGAATACCAGCATTATTAACAAAATCATACAAAAATAGTGGCGCTGTAGATACAGCAACACCACAAGTAACAAGACAGTATACTGAAGAACATAATATATCATCAGGATATGTTATTGGTGGTAGTGCAGTTATAACTAATGAATCAATAAATATAATATTCAGTAACCCAACGATAGTATCTAAATATATAGAATTTTAATTATTAGTTTACAATCTTATAATATTGATATATTATATTAATATAAATAGGGGGTTGTAAAAATGACAGATAAAGAACTTCTTAATAATTTAGATGAATTGTTCGATAAGTGGTGTGATGGTTGTGATCCTGAGCATGAGGATTATGAATTAATGGATTCAATTTGTAGCGAATTACGGAAAAGAATTGGTGTATTATAGACTTTAAATTATACCTAGTTTACAATGGTGTGAATTTGGGTTAATATAATAATGTAATCAGGAAGGGCAGAGAAAACAACCTCTCCTAAATGCATAGTTTAGTGTAAGTAAAATAAAAGCTCCTCACAATATACGGGAAAACCGTACTTCCTGATTATATATGGACCCTTAGCTCAGTTGGTCAGAGCTACCGGCTCATAACCGGTTGGTCATAGGTTCGAGTCCTATAGGGTCCACCATAAATGCCTTCTTAGCACAACGGCAGTGCAATCGCCCTGTAAGCGATAGGTTGGGGGTTCGAACCCCTCAGAAGGCACCATTTAATAAATAACAGTGTGGGGGATACACATTTGGTGGGATTAGGTGTATCAATTGTAAACCTTTGGAATATATACAGGGCTGGTTTACTTAATATTTTTAGGGCCTTAGCCAAGTGGTAAGGCAACAGACTTTGACTCTGTCATTTCGCTGGTTCAAATCCAGCAGGCCCTGCCAATTATTGCCTTTTAACCTAATGAAAGTACTAGAGCTTGGTTGATGTATGATTAGTTAGAGTTATAGATTTGTTTTAAAAACAAATGTGAGTTAATATTTATATCAAGGTAACTGTTAACTTCCTATGTAAGCTAGGCGTTTAGGGTCTGTACGATAACATACCCTGATGATGTTATAAATTTGGTAGCATTACCAAAATAAATAGTGCGGATATGGGAGAGTGGTTGAATCCACACCCCTGCTAAGGGTGCAGTCGTGTTATTTCGGCTCCTTGGTTCAAATCCAAGTATCCGCGCCAATAATGGGTCGGTGGCAGAGCGGTCGAATGCACCTGACTGTAAATCAGGTCTTAACAGCGCGGTGGTTCAAATCCATCTCGGCCCACCATATGACCCGGTAGCTCAGAGGTAGAGCAATTGACTTTTAATCAATGGGTCGCGCGTTCAATTCGCGCTCGGGTCACCATAAAATTAATTTTGGGAGATTAGCTCAGCTGGTTAGAGCGTGCGGCTGTTAACCGCCAGGTCAGGGGTTCAAATCCCTTATCTCCCGCCATTTACTACATATATGTATCCCAAGACGAGTACGAAATTGGGTAGCGTGGGGTGCGTTAAATTAGAAACCACGCAAACTGCACGTGTGGTGGAATAGGTAGACACGCGGCACTTAAAATGCCGTCTCTATTGAGGTATGGGTTCAAGTCCCATCATGTGCACCATTTAAATTATTCAGAGGAATTATTTTATGAATTTAGTTGAAGTTTTAAATAATTTTTCAGATGATATTAATGAAAAAATTGAAAGTATAGAATTTAATGATGGGCCAGATAGCTATAAATTAACAGTCTATGCAGAAGATAATGAACTTGATTATAATCAGTTTGCGGAAATTATTTTATTCGATGGCGGAGAAACATGTCTATATATTATAAATAGTCGTGAAGAAAATAGTATATACATAATTAACGAAATTTTAGATCTGTATTTAAAAATAAAGTCAGAATGGCTAGGAGTTTTTAATGGATAATTTAAATGGACCAAATTTTGAATTTTATGTTTTAAACTATGATTTTAATTCTAAAAAAGTTATAAATTATAATATATTTTATAACTGTTATGTGTATGATTATGCTTTAAAGTTAACTAGAAAACATTTAAGAAATAAAAAGAAGTTTACATATGAAGAATATAAAAAAGAACTTTTAAGTATAATCATGTGGCAAGAATGGGGTAGACGTGAATACGAAATATCAGTAGGTGATGCTTTTGAAACAAATTTAGATAGATTTGAAAAAATAGATTGTTATGAACAAGCAAAACCAAACATAGATGTTATTGCTCAAATGTGTATAAAAAGATATAAAGATTATATCAAAATTAAAAAGTAGATAAGGTTCTTGGTTGCTCCGATTAACCAGATCGGACTGCAGCTAAGCTATGGCTGTAGCTTTGTCCAGTAAAAGTGTAAAACCTTGGTGATTAAATTATCTCATTTATTCGAGAAATTTCCGGAACACTCAATTTCCAAGAAATATTTATATAAAATCCCACCACCCGATACCAAAGTGTGGATTAAATGAAGTCGGGGAATTCCAGGGGAAGTGCCCTGCTGGCGGAGGTTGTGCTCCGCACTTTATGAAAGGTTCATGATTATCCTTGCACCATAACCTATAAGGTAAATCGTTGTAAAAATAATGGCGGTGTCTAATACCCAGCTCTAGACGTTAAATTTAAATAAGACCCCTCAGCTGGTTGGGGGCAAATAACTAATATATTATTACCAATACGGACATATTGGGATTCTAGATTAACCAATATGAGAGGTTCACCGCGAGTCCGCGGCCCACCAGGTTCATTCAGAAGGTGGAAAAAACAGTACCAGACAGATCGCGAAAATAATTCGGGGTATAAAAATATACTGGGACCCCTGGGAAGAACCAAAGGTAATAATATTAATTTTATTAATTAGTTATATTTTGCTAAATTATATATATTTAGTAAGGTATAATATATGAAAAAATATTTTATTGTTTCAGATGTTCATGGCTTCTATGATGAAATGATCGAAGCACTACAAAAAGCTGGTTGGGAAGATGATAATCCTGATCATATTTTTGTTTCTTTAGGTGATTTATTGGATCGTGGTAGTAAACCTCTTGAGTGTTTACAATTTGTAAATAAATTGCCACCAGATAGAAAAATATTAATTCTCGGTAATCATGAACTATTAATGGATGAATTAATTCATAGAGGGGTTCCTCAGATGACCGATCGTTACAATGGCACATTTGAATCAATCTGTAAAATTCTAAATATAGATGAATTTGATCTTGATTCTATAGAATTAATGTGTCATAATAAAGATTGAAAACAATATTTTAATTCACTTAATTTTTATTATGAAGTTAACGACAATATTTTTGTCCATGGGTGAATCCCTAGTTTAGATTATAAAAATGCTTCAGTTTACGATTGAAAACAAGCATTATGAAAAAATGGTATGAAACTTTGGAGCGAAGGGCTCAGAATCAATGGAAAAACAATTTGGTGTGGCCATTGACATGCATCCTATGGTCATGCAAATTTACATAACTATGGTGTAGAATTTGTTAAAAATTCATGGGAATTAACAGAAGAAGAAAAAGAAAATAATTTTGAATGTTTCGAACCATTTATAGATAAAGGTATAGTTGCAATGGATGCATGTACTGCATATACAGGGTTTATAAATTGTAAAGTATTAGAATGCTAATAATTTTTTAAAGTTATGGGGGTGGTTATCTTCTAAGTAGGAGGTAAATGTTGTGAAAAATAATATTCACAAAAAAGCAACTTTTGAAGATAGGTTTGACAGAAAATACGCATGTTGGGTAAAAAATTGTCGTAAAGCATGGCGGTTTTGGAAAAAGAAAAATATTAGAGATTTTAGAAGAAAAGTAAAACGAGGCGAATATGATGGGGAATAAATACACTATTAAAGAAATTGGCCACCTTGGACTTGGTTATAAAACTATTGTAACCAGAATAATTCCTAAAAAAGATAATATTGATTTTGAAACTAAAACCGGTAATTTAAAAGATGGTCTTGATATTTATCTTTGGGATGATGATTTTAGCCATCGCTGGTCAATTGCTACTTTTGAATTAGATAAAAATGAAAACTGTTTTGAATTACATGAGGTTGGTGATAGGCTCTGTAATCCCGACATTGATTATATGGCTTTAAAGGAGTTAATTACTCTTGGCCATGATATGCTTATGGAAGCTATGCTTATTGAAGCAGAGGGCAGTCTAGATTAAAAATCTCCCATTGAAAAAATAGAAAGTTTATAAATTGTATGATTGACACAGAAACATATTTAAATTATAGTAGTAAGGAAAATATAACTGACGAAGAATCTGCTGATATTATAGAATATAACAAAAAATTAGTAGAGGATTACCCATTTTTAATGCCCTATAATAGATTTACTGGTGAACCAGTAGGTGATTATGAATTTACAGAATTAGATAGCATGCCCAATGGTTGGAGATTAGCGTTTGGGGATAGAATGTTACATGAAATAAAAGAAGAATTAATTAAAGAAAATTATTTAGATAACTATAGGGTAACACAGATAAAAGAAAAATGGGGCGAATTAAGATGGTACGATAATGGCTGTTCAAAAGAATTATCAGATATATTAGATAAGTATACATTATTAAGTAGATATACGTGTATAGATTGTGGTAATAAAGCTGATTATATCAGTAAGGGGTGGGTAGCTCCTTTATGTAATACATGTACACACGATCTTATGAGAAATAAAAATATCCCTGAAAATGAAATTTTGGAATATTTTAATTCTATTAGTGAAGAAGATAAAAATAAAGTTTTTAGTTTATTTGATTAAAGGATAAATAATGAATAGTGAAAGTGGTTATCAATGTTTTCACTGTGGGCATAATTCAGTTTATTGGCAAGGTGATTTTTCATTTGAAGATTATGGTCTAGAAGGTGAAGGCATAGTTCAAGTTTGTAAATGTTCTAATTGTGGTGCAGATATAGAATATTATATAAGATTAGATGAAAAAGATATTCTAGAATTACAAAATATGGCGACTGATAAATAAGTATAGTTTACTATACTTATTTTTTATTTTATAATGTATATGTTAATATATGAAAATCGTTAAGTATAAAGATAAGATAGCTATTTTAGAAATATCTTCTAAACAATTTAATCGCCCTATACCTATAAAGAGTCTAAATTTAATAAGATTAGAAGATAATACATTAGTGGCTTGTAAAGAT
>OCTX012047994.1_pt1 | contig 10943 bp, 2 predicted proteins | sample 1539691 | NCBI WGS metagenome assembly OCTX01 (sample SAMN02144231, study PRJEB22623) | gut metagenome | biome: sheep rumen | host: Ovis aries | place: New Zealand | reverse complement strand
TTGCCAGAAAGTATAGGGAATCTTTCAGGTCTGCAGAGCCTTAATTTGAGCTCAACGCAGATCAGTACGTTGCCAGAAAGTATAGGGAATCTTTCAGGTCTGCAGAGCCTTAATTTGAGCTCAACGCAGATCAGTATGCTACCGGGAACCATAGGGAAGCTGTCAAACCTTAAATACCTGTATCTTGAAAATCTTACCTTAGTTGAATTACCGGAAAGTCTTTTGCATCTAAACCTTGAATATAAAAACGAGAGAAAGAAAATAAGTAATAACGAACCTGGAATTTATATTCATGGCTTAAGTCTGCAGAATCAGCCAATTGAAATATTCAATCAGAGCCGCGAGCATATTATTGAATATTATGAATTAATAAATAGTAAATCAGCAATACCGATAAATGAATGCAAAGTAGTCTTCCTCGGAGACGGAGGAGCCGGAAAAAGCCTGATCATAGACAGATTAATGAATGATGGGGGTATATCTTATGATTACAATGGCGAATCAACTCCGGGCATACGCATAAGTTCAAAAAAGTATTCAATCAATAATGAAGAGATAACACTGCATTTTTGGGACTTTGGCGGGCAGGCTATTATGCATTCCATGCACCGGCTGTTCCTTACTAACCGGACATTGTATGTAGTGGTGACAAATGCGAGAGATAATAAAGCGAACGAACAAGCTTGGTACTGGATCAGAAATATTAAGAGTTTTGCAAATAAAGCTCCGATCCTCCTTCTGGTTAATCAGAAAGATCAGAATCCTTCTGCAAATGTAAATGAGAACGGTTTGCGAAAAGAATATCCGGAGCTTAAACAAGTCCGCATCGTTTCTGCATTAAAGGATACAAAAGAAGAATTTCTTTCGGAAGTCTGTGATGAGATCTGCAGGATAGTGTCGGGTATGGAAACTGTCCACACACCTTTTCCTAAAACTTGGCTGTCTTTGATGAATGATCTTCAGGAGATGCCAGAAGACTATATAACATCCGATGAGTTTTATTTGAAATGCCAGGATAATGGAGTGGGAACCAATGTGGTACTTCTTGACCAAATCATCAGCTGGTATCAGGATCTGGGAGTATGCTTCTACAGCGGGAAGCATCCTGTATCAAAACAGTACATGGTGTTGAAACCCAGATGGCTGCTAAATGCCCTGTATATACTGGTGTTCAATGGGAGAGAATATGCGAAGAATGGCATTATTACCGAGACTGCAATTTATACTCTGTTATGCGAAAAAGTACCTGACGACGTTATAAAGAAAGTATGGAATGATATTACATATAAGGCGGAAGAAATTCAGTACATTATTAATATCCTGCTGAACTTTGAACTAATTTACAGACTGGATAGCGCCCATTTCTTTATACCGATGCTGTGTGACGAGAATGAGCCTAAGATTGTAGACTCTTTTGATCCAGACAAGGCTTTCCATGTCTCCTTTAAATACGATTTTTTGCCTGAGAATGTGCTACATCGACTGATGGTACGCCACGGCTATGAGCTGAACACTAACGCTGTGTGGAGAACGGGGGCGATATTTGAGCACAGACAGTTGGGATGGACGTCCTTGGTACGTATTAGGGACAACTGTCTTGATGTGTATGCAACTACAAGAAATCAGAAAGAGCATCCAATCAACTCATATCTTGATATGATGCGGGAATCGATTTATGAGATTAATAAAGAGTTCGGTCTTCAAGCGGACGAATATATAGTCTATCGCAGAGATGGTAAAGAAGAACGATTCAATTATCGAACGCTTATTGGGAGCAAAAAGACAGGGATTACGCAAATCTATTCGAAAGTAATAAATCAACCGATTGATATCGATGAGATTCTTGGGATTTTAAGCAAACCGAAAGACGAGCAGACGGATTTGATAGTTGAGCAGATGCTTTCTGCTTTGAGATCTATGACCGGACGTAGTGTTGATTTATATGAGCTTAATGAACCTGCACTTACCAGGACGTTTCAGAGTGAAGTGGAGCCAGTCCTGAACGCAAGATTCGGAATTCAAATTTCCCGCGAATACACGAATAGTAGATCAATGAACAATATTGGCGAAACGAGTCTTTATTTTTTCACTTATAAGAATGGTATTAGACAAGAGCAATACATTCTCGAAAGCAAGACGATCACTCACTTTGAAGAACAATATGTACAGCTTATGGGGCACCTCAATCCTAACTTTAGAGCGGGGATTACTCTCTCCATCAATAAGGATAAAGAATGGGAGGAAGCCTTTGATTATATCTGTGAAAAGTTGGATAACTTAAAAGAGGAGAGGGGCGAATTTGCACCGATTCTGATTGACAGAAAAATCGGAACCAATGGGACTCGATATGTAAAATCAGAGCATATTGTTCCGGAGAATGGATTAATTATGCCTGTATATCATTTTGTCTTGCAATTATTTGATTCATATCGCTATGAAGAAAGCTTAATAGCTCGGCTAGGAGTGCCTATGCATGTTCAATTATCTTCAGAAAAAAAATTCCCCTTAGGTTTGCAATCCTTTGAAAAAATAAGAAAAGAAAATTATTTTTATGTTGATAAAACAAGGTATATATATCAGCTTGTACATTATAATGTTCCATACTTTTTGAGTAGGCCAAGAAGATTCGGAAAAAGCCTGCTTTTGTCCACTATGAAAGCTTATTGGGAAGGAAAGATGGAGCTGTTTTATGGATTGGAAATTGAAAAACTTGAGGCTTGGAATGAATACACATGGCAGAAATATCCCGTCTTTCATTTTGATTTTAATGGCGTAAATTATCATATCAAGGGCGCTTTGGAGGAAACTTTAAATAACCATTTAAAAGATTGGGAGGTCTTGTATGGCATAGAAGAAACAAATGATTCTCTAAGCCATAGATTACAAACGCTAATAGTAAAGGCTTATAAACACACCGGGCTTCGATGTGTGGTACTTGTGGATGAATATGACAAGCCAATACTTGATGTTATTGAGGATACACCTCTTCAGAAACACAATAAGGATGTATTCAAGGGATTTTTCAGTATCCTAAAGAAATTGGATGATTATATTCATTTTATCTTCATTACAGGTGTAACGAAGTTTCATAAAGTAAGCATTTTCAGTGACCTGAATCAACTGAATGATATTTCCATGGACGAAAGGTATGCGGGAATATGTGGGATTACTGAAGAAGAAATTAATGAATACTTCCTGCCAGAAATTGATAAACTTGCTAAAAAACGAAGTATTCCTAAGGATGAGTGTTTTCAGCGTCTTCTCAAACAATATGATGGGTATCATTTCCATCGGGATGGGGTCGGTGTTTATAATCCATTCAGCTTATTAAAAGCACTCGATGAAAAAGATTTTAGGTCATATTGGTTTGAAACAGGCACTCCAACTTTCTTAGTTAAGAAACTTAAAGAAACTGAATTTGACGTTCGCAAATTTACAAATCGAGAACTGTATGCAAGCGAAAGACAATTGATGGATTATACAGGGGATTATATAGATCCGGTACCGATGCTTTATCAAACTGGATATTTAACAATTATTGACTTCGATGACGATACAAGGGAATATACTCTCTCTTTTCCAAATGATGAGGTTAAATATGGGTTTCTCGATAGTTTGATTTCAGTTTATATAAGTGGCTACGGTGCCGGTTCTGGAAACGATATTTTCACACTAAGACGGTACATTGAAAACGGTAAAACGGATCAAATAAAGAATGTTTTAATGTCACTATTTGCTAGTATCACCTATACACATCAGAATGATCCCTTTGAACACTACTTTCAAACGGTAATTTTCTTAGTTTTTACGCTTCTTGATAAATTCGCATTGTGTGAGATGCACACAAATACAGGACGGATTGACTGCGTAGTGCAGGCAAAGAAATATATATATATTTTCGAATTCAAGAGGGATGAAACAGCAGAATCAGCACTGATTCAGATTAACAAAAAGAACTATACTTTGCCGTTCAAAGCAAATAATCGTAAGATTATTAAGGTTGGAGCGAACTTTGATTCGAAGACGAGGAATATTAATGGATGGTTGACAGAAATCGAAGAATAGAGAGTAAATTCTGATATCAGGAGAGTACCGATTGTTCATCATTTTTCAGAGGGGAGACCGGGGCCCTTCTGGGCTTTCAATAAGTGCACCGCTACTATACCTGTAAGCTCTCTAATGAAATAAAAGGTATTTCAATAATTTGTAGGCCTAAATCTTCTTTTCTTAGATTAACGATGGACAGAAAACTGTCCATCGTCAATCCAATTGCTTAATATGTCACATCTTTTTCAAAGCATCAATAGATTAGCTTCCCTTATTCTCTACTTACATCTCGTCTTCATTCTTTCCATCTTTTCAAAGTTTATTATTGGATCAAATGGTTTGGAGAATAGCATATCGTATTCTCTATTGCTACTTCATCAATTGTTTTATTGATTATCTTACCGTACTCCATAGCCATCATATATTCTGCTCTTTTTAATGCTACTTTAGTCGAATCATACTGCAAAATCTCTATTGTTTTCATAGCTTTTTCTTCTTCATTTTTGCTTAAGCCAGGTTTTATTGTTATTACTGGCTTAGATCGATCAAAATATATATCAACATCATCTAAATAAGGATGTACAATAACAAACGTACAGTTTTCATACTGATCTGATAATGCATTAATAATGTCTCCAGCACCTTTGATATCTTCATTACACATTCTGCAAGCAAATGCTAAATTTTTTGGCGTAAATAAGAACTGTGGATATCTGGATTTATTGGCAATGTGCTCAATGTCCCCTGTTTCATAAACCCTACATCCGCAATAAACACATTCTCCATTCTGATTATTTTTAAGTTCTTTACGAATAGCATCTTTAAGACGTCTCTTATTCTTATTCCAGCAGTCTACTCTTAATTCGCCAAAGCCTTCAATTATCTTTTTTTGAATTGGTGTCAATTCGATTGGATTAAGATTCAGCATATATAAACTGCTCCTCCACTTGTTTAAGAATAAGTCGTAGGGGATCCTTTTGATCAAAAACATATCTGGATAATTTATCATAAAGTTCTTTTATCCTTGTTATATCTTTATCTTTGTTATCTCCAATTAGCCTTATAAGCTCTCGCAGATCCATTTCAAAATAATAATTTCTAGTTGTTCTAGTATGAAATACATTATACAGAATATTCTCAACAGACCACGAATATGTACTATAATCGATTGTGTGCATTTTTCTTTCACCATGATTGTTATATAATGCTATTAATGATGAACTATCGGGATTTAGATCAGATACCATATAAGGAGAATGCGTCGCAATCAAAAAATGACATGTACTGTAATCTTTGAAAGCTGTCTTTAAAAGACTGATATACATCATTTGCCAGTTAGGATGTAGGCTGATTTCAGGTTCATCTATCATTATTAATGAATTTTTTTCAATATGTCCTGCAATATTTAAAATAGCATAAAGAATATTCTTTTCCCCGGAACTCACTTCATCAAACATATACTTTTGCCCATCTCTATATATATATAAAGTGATATCACTAACAATTTGCAATATATACAAGTCACGAACAGCCTTATATATCTTTTCATTTTCTTCAATCTTAAAGTCAGTATCTTTTTCATCAAAAATCATTTCACAAACATATATATCTCCATTCTTAATAACGCTGGCATGTAGTAGACCATATAAGATATTCGAATAACGCTCAATATTCTCCTTTACTTTATTTTTCGCTGTAATTATTCGTTGGCTGTTACTATTTTCTATGCTTTCTTTTTGTAATCCATCTAAGATATATTTTTGAATACTAATAAAAGAAAAACCATGCTCTATGAATTCTTTTTCCTTAACATCAACTGTGATGGATATTTTTGAATCAATATGCAGGTACTCGGACAAACGTTTTAATATTCTCCAAAGTGATCCTTCAGACACCAATGTGATAATATTCTCAGCTACCCGATTTCCTAATGCACTGGTCCATGCAGCATTAGAAGCACCGCGAACACCTAAATACTCATATATGCTATTTTCTGAAATCTCCCTTCGGAAGATATACTTGTCGTTCAACATAAATGCAAGTGCCAACACTTTATTAGGTAGTAGTTTCTTACCTTGTTCTATGTCTACAAGCCGTTTTCCATCATGTATTCCCACTCTGTTCTGAGCTATTTCTACGCTGATTCTTTTCCCCATTAATGTGTAAACTAACTTATAATATGTATGTGTTAATATACTTCGAGAATTATCATTTTCTACTGCGCAAAATATTTCTGAAAGAATTTTTAGTGTATAACTTTTCCCTGATCCATTTTCTCCAACGATAATGGTTGTAACCGGCTCAGTATTTGGCTTTACCATTTCTTCAGAAAAAAATGAATAATCCATGATTAATTGTTGGCCATCTCTCACTACCAATGAAACTAACCGAAAGTCTTCTCTAGTTTCTTTTATTTCATTATTGAATGTAAGATTGCCTTGGTGTCCATCTAATCCATATTTTTGAATGAATTCTTTTTCATTTTTACTAACATGCTGTAATACAATTTCATTGTCATCATAAATACTTAGAATTACATAATCCCCTGCTGCCACTTTTTTTTCGGTATACCAGTTAACCAACACTTTTGAACTATGATTGCCAGATAGCTGTTTGGCATAATCTCTTCGAGATTGTGATCCAGTAGCCTTTAAAACATCATACGTATTATCCCTCTCAAGACGAGAATAATAGAGCTTATCCTTTTTAATACTGCTTACATATGAATAAATCGATGGTATTCGTAAAGACACTCCTGTTGTCGATTCCTTTCTTGCTTCATTAGATGTTACTATGTCAGGGCCCTCTATACGAATGTAATATCTACCAATTAGACCATCCTGCTCATTTTCTAACTCTGAAATTCCTATTTCTCTAGCAAGCTTGCTGTTCCAAATTGCAGCAGGGCAACATAACATATCTACGGATTTATTAGGACCATCAAATGCACCTATCCCGATCTTTTCTATTGTATCTGGCATATGACTTGACAGCGTCATGCCATAACATCCTTTAAAAGCCTCTGCACCTATACTTTCCAATCTACTTGGTAGGTATAGTTCTCCACTAAAGCCTTTGCAACTTGAAAATGCATATTCTCCGATTCTTGTCAGACTTTCTGGTAAATGAAGTTCTCCACTAAGACTACTGCAATCTTCAAACGCACTATCGCCTATCTTCTTCACGTTTTCTGGAAAATACAGTTCCCCACTCAGACCGCGACAACCTGCAAATGCAAATTCTCCAATTCTCGTCAGGCTCATCGGCAGATGCAATTCACCATTCAGACCACTACAGCCATAAAACAGCCAGCCACCAAGGCTCATCAGGTTTGCGGGCAAGTTTACATTACCACAAAAACCGATACAGCCTGAAAAAGCATAATTCCCAATGCTTGTCAGACTATCTGGAAAATGGAGTTCTCCGGTTAGACCACTGCATTCTTCAAATGCACTATCTCCTATGCTTGTCAGACTTGCCGGAAAACGCAGCTCGCCACACAACCCCTTACATCCTGCGAATGCACTGTTTCCAATGCTCGTCACGCTTTCTGGAAGGCGCAATTCCCCTCTAAGGCTACAGCAACCTGCAAATGAGAATTCTCCAATTCTCGTCAGGCTCATCGGCAGATGCAACTCACCGCTTAGACTACTACAGCCATAAAACAACCAGCCACCAATGCTCATCAAGTTTACGGGAAAGTATACGTCACCACACAAACTACTACAGCCTGAAAATGCATAATTTCCAATGCATGTCAGACTATCCGGGAAATGGAGTTCTCCACTCAAGCCACTACATTCTTCAAATGCATTATCTCCTATACTTGTCAGACTTGCCGGAAAACTCAACTCGCCACACAACCCCTTACATCCTGCGAATGCACTGTTTCCAATGCTCGTCACGCTTTCTGGAAGGTGAAGTTCCCCTTTCAAATTGCTACAAGCAATAAATGCATAATCGCCAATTGCATCTACTTTCCCTAATAAACACTCCCCCAAAAACTTATCCTCCTTACACAGGTAAGAAGGGACATCCTTAATCCATAATCCATGATAATCAACACTAAGATCTAATGTATAGATCACGCCTGTATTGAATATCGTTAACAGTGTTGCACTGCTCTGCTCGTCGTTCATACAAAAACTCTTTTCTAATAGACCGGTCTCCCCCATTAAAAGGTCTCGATATTCAAAGAACCTTTCTTTATTCAGATTGACATACACAAAATATGCTGCCTGAATATCAGGATGATATTTTTTAAATAAACTTGCGTATCCTTCATGATTTATAAGAAGCATTACCGCTATTTTAAGATTTGGATAATCATCACTGGAACGATTCAACACAGCATTGATAAGTATTCGATCTTTTTTAAAATACTCTTCTGGAATACTAAGATAGTTCTTGAGAATACAATCATAGAAGTCAGAGTCTCTTATAATGATAGCATTATCCGCAATAACCTGTGCTATCAGAGGATGAATCATCACATTTTCATCCTTTCCTTGTAGGCAGCCAATGTCAAGCAGCTTTCTCACTGCATATTCATTACTCATGTCGCCAAGAAGAAATAAGATATACTTTATCTCATACCATTTTGTCGGCGCCAGAGATAGAACTGTGAGAACAGCCTTCTCTTCATTTGAGAACGGATAGGTTATAATATCAATAAAGAGAAAATGCAGTATGTCTTTCATCTCTGCAGAATACGGTCTCTGGTCTTTCACATACTTTATTTGCCCTGCGATTTCACCGATCCCAAGTAATATTTTTTTTGCACATTCTGAAATGGAGAGATTGCTATATTCTCTTAGGCGGATAGCAATAAGAGATACGAGCATCGTATTATATTGAACTGCTGCACAAATAGCCCTGACAGCATCAGAGTCTTCCTCACATAGTGTCTTTGCCCTCCCCCATCTCGGTTTCTTACTATAATTGCTTTCAAATACAGCGTAAGCAAATGTCTCAGGATCATCAGATTCTACAGGAATGACATAAAAAAAATCCCCTAAGAGTCTCAGCCTAGTTGTGACCAGAACGTGTGCTTCATTTGTTCCAAAATATAAATCTTCAAAGAAGACTTTATAATCCGTATTACAGTTATCTATAATGATAAGAACCTTATTTGAGAAGTGTTTTACATCCTCTCTTTCTATCTTTACAAGTAACTCGGCTTTTGACATAAGGCTCATAAGATTTGGCTTCATTTCACCATCACACGTCAGCCAGAAAATCTCCTCATATTCATTGCGGTGCTCGTAACCATAAGCCCTTGCAAGCTCAGACTTTCCACACCCGCCCATGCCGGACAGGATAACGATACGCTCCGTCTTAAAGCCCTCTTCTATCTTCGACAAAAGGTCCTCTCTTTGGACATAGGTACCACCCTGAGCACTGCTCTCCTTTGACATTGTGATTGGAATGACGAGATCCTTGTTTGTGAAATGTTTTTTCCAATTTTCATAAAAATATTTCTCCATTAAAGCCGTATTATTTACACGGTCACATTTCTGCAATCTGGAAATTATTTCATTGCCGTCAATGTAGCGAAGCACTATATCAGGAAATACCTTTTCTATTTCTTTTTTGATTGTAACCCACTTCTTGATGTCTTCGTTTTGCATTTCTCTAGGCATACAAAGAAAGCAACGAAGCACTTTCACTCCCTTGGGCTCCATCACTTTTATAAGTGAATCCTTCACCTGTCTCCATCGAGATGATGTCATACTTCCCATAAAGAACTTGCATAGATAAATGTCAATTCCAGCTTCCTGAAGAAGATAGATATCAATACCGATGTCACCCCTCGATGCCTTGACAATATGGTTCTCCTTATCTGGATTTTCCGTGCGGAGAAGATCAGCTATTAAATTTTCGAACACATCACGTGCACCAGGCTCTCCTCCGTGAATTCTTATAAAGCTTTCCCAACTATATTTGCTGGCCATATAGCCCCCTTCTATAAACAGACTTTTATTAATATACTGAAGCAAACTTTTTCACTCATAATATCACATATTTTCCTTCTGTTGTTGGCGTTAGGATAAAACAGCTTCTTTTTCCGTGTTTCCATATCTATTCACACAAATACTCTAACCGTAATATCCTTCCACCCCCGTATCTTCCTCGACGCCTTCCCCATTCTCTCCCGGAACGCCTCCGCCTGCTCCCTCGTCACCACGAATGTCATGATCTCCGTCGCCTTCACCTCTTTCTCAGGAGAGACCTCAATAACCTCATCCTCGGACGCCTTCCGCTGTTTTCCCCCAGGCATATAACCGTAATAGCCCTTGCAGGTACGTCTTTTATGCTTACTCAGATCAGAATCCGGGCCATCATAAATCATATCGTCCCAATCATCATTCCCCGTACACCGCAGATACCAGTCAAACGAACTCTCGTGAACAATTATATGATCGACAAATGCTTCAATAATCTCCTCCGGTATCCTAACTGCACCGTCGTCCTGATCTACAATCTCCTGCCTCAGCTTATTGACCAACATCTTTATCCGATCGGCAACAGGCGCATTCTCATCAATCATCTCTTCCTCGCTGCCGCATATCTCATCAAGTTCCGACTTCAGGTCACTGATCCGGATCTCGTACTCCTGCTTCTTTTTCTTGTAGAGCTCATTGGATATCTCATTGTCAATTCGGAGCTCAGTGCATCTGTCGATCCGTTTTTTCAGCTCGTCTATCTCCTCACGGATCTCCGTCTCCCTGGCAGGGCTGCCTTTCCTCTCCGCTCTGTCATTGATGTGCTTTTCCAGCATCCCCTGCGCCAGTTCAAGGACCGTATCCACATCCTGCAGGCAGGCATGAAAGACCTCATATGCCATCATTTGCAATTTCCAGCTCGGGATGATCGGGACTTTGCAAATGCTCTCC
>OCTX011978780.1_pt1 | contig 10943 bp, 9 predicted proteins | sample 1539691 | NCBI WGS metagenome assembly OCTX01 (sample SAMN02144231, study PRJEB22623) | gut metagenome | biome: sheep rumen | host: Ovis aries | place: New Zealand | reverse complement strand
TTGTGTATGTGGGTGAAACGCTCGGCCTGTATTGGTCTGCGGACAGGCGTGCGGGATTCGTCGATACGCTCGCCAAACGCGGCTTCGGCTGTATTGTCTACGACACCTTTTCCGCAAGGGAGCGCCGCAGCTGGGCGGCTGAGCGGCCTAGGATGATGCGTTTCCTCAAAGGTCTTGAAAAGCCTACCGCCATATTCGCGGCGATGGACAATCGGGCGCGTCTGGTGCTCGACGCCTGCGCAGAGGCCGGGATATCCGTCCCCGAAGAAATCGCAGTCCTCGGCGTGGACAACGACCCGATCATCTGCGAGTCTTCGGTGCCGACGCTTTCCAGCATCCGCACAGGAGGCTTCAGGCGGGGGCAGATGGCCGCCTCGATGCTTGACGATCTTATGTGTTCGCGCCCCATAAGGCAGAGGACTCTCTCCATTGGGCCGCTCTCGGTTGTAACACGCGAATCGACAGGCTATGACGCGATGCGCGATCCCGTGCTGGCCCGTGCGCTTAAATTCATCCACGCCAACGCGGCGGAGCACCGCATAGGCGTCGCCGACGCGGTCGCAGCCGCAGGATGCTCGCGCCGATATGCGGAGGTGCACTTCCGCAGGCACCTCGGCATTTCGATACATGACGCCATAATACAGACGCGTCTTGAGCGCGTGAAAGCCCTGCTTGAACAGAGCAACCTTTCCATAGGGGAAATCTCCGAACGGTGCTCGTTCGCCCGCGAAAGCCACCTTGCCGTTCTGTTCAGGAAGGCGACCGGGATTTCCATGAGGGAATACAGGCGTCTCCGGCGGGAAGAGTCCGACGACTGACGCAATCGTTTAAGCTTGCGTTTGGTTGAGAAAGGTCGCAGCGTCTACAGCTCGGCTATGATAACGGACGCCCCGCGCGCAAGAAGCATCTCAAGCTCGGCACGGTCGCCGGGCTTGAGGGGAATGCCCTTCTCCTGCCATATCTGGCGCGTTCTTTCGGGCACTTCGTATGCGCCGACATCCCCCTTCACATCACCCGTAAGGTAATAGCGCTTGAAGAACTTTCCGTTGAGCGAGAGATCGGCCGTCCTGGTGCGGCGGTGGACCACGAGGCTGAAGCGCGGGTGGTCAAGAACGCGCAGTTTCTTTCCCGCAATCAGCCTGTCGACATCGCCGCCGTTCAGCTTCTTGAGAGAGGCCAACGTAGAACCGTGCTCGTGGGCGATTCGCGAGGCGTTGTCACCGCGCCGTATCTCGACCTCGACGACCCATGGCGACCTGTCCGAACCGAACATAGAGCGCATGTTCAACGCTCCAAGCCGCCTCGCAAGGGCGTCGTCCAGATCGGCGGCAGGGTCGCCGGGAAGCGCACGAAGCTGCTCGATCGTGGAAATGGCCATTGCGACATCTTTGCGGCGCTCGGCCTCGTCCAGCCTCATGAGAAGATTGCGCACTTTTGCCGGACGCTTCGCGTCGCCGGACGGAAGTATCTTCTCTGGAGGCGGAACTTCGGGCGCGACGGCGGCGGGCCGCGCCTCAGCCGACGATGAAACATCCGGCTGCGGGCCGACAGGCCGGTCTCGCTCCGCCGCGGACGGCTGGACGGCAGGCTCCGGCGAATGAGGCACAGGCTCGACAGTTCTGCTGCGCGTGACTATCGTCACAGCAAGCGACACCAGCGCGACGAAAAAGACGACGACAAGCGCCTTCGGCAGCAGACCCGTCGAATCATCGTCGCGTCTGGCCGTATTATACTCTACGCCGAACTTTCCCTTCGCGAAGGACATCCGCTACTTCGCAGGCGCAGCCTCCGGGACGACGCCCGAAACGGATTCGCGCGCAATCTCGATCACAGTCCCGGGGGCGATCTCCACCTTGAAGGTCTTCTCCGCAGCTTCGACAATTGTTCCCATAAGGCCTCCGGCGAAGACGATCTTTGCGCCTGCGCGGAGGTTGTCGATCATCTTGCGGCGCTCCTTCTCCTTGCGCTGCTGCGGACGGATCATCATGAAGTAGAAGATCGCGAGTATGAGCAGCATCGGGACCAGCATGCCCATTCCGCCGGGCTGCTGGGCAGGAGCGGCGCCGCCTTCTGGAGCGGCCGCAGGCTGGACTTCGGTTGACGTTGTTTCATTCATGGCATGTATCCTTTCTTACTTGTTCTTTCCATTCGGCGAAGGATCCGTCGGCGATCGCCGCGCGCATATCCTTCATAAATCTGTTGAGGGCGAAGACGTTGTGGATCGTCAGAAGCCGCAGACCGAGTATCTCGCCGGCGTTGAGCAGGTGCCTCACATAGCTGCGTGTAAAATTGCGGCAGCAGTAGCATTCGCACCCCTCCTCTACCGGGCCCTGGTCGAAAATCCATTTCGCCGCCTTTATGGCGACGTTGCCCTTTCGCGTGATGGCCGTCCCATGGCGCGCGACCCGCGTCGGAATTACGCAGTCGAACATATCCACACCTCGCGCGACGCACTCCGCCATCTGGTGCATGACGCCCAGCCCCATCACATAGCGCGGCCTGTCCTTGGGCAGATACGGTTCGCTCGCATCCACGGCCTGGTACATGAACTCTTCGGGTTCGCCCACCGATACGCCTCCGATGGCATAACCGTCGAACCCGATCTTCACAAGTTCCTCCGCGCAGCGGCGGCGGATGTCGTCGTATACGCCGCCCTGCACAATGCCGAACACAAGCTGTCCCTCGGCGTGGGGCTGCTCTTTCGAGGCTTTGGCCCAGCGCAGCGTCTGCTCGACCGATTTCACGGCGCGGTCCCTCTCGCACGGATACGGCAGGCACTCGTCGAAGACCATCGCAATGTCGCTTCCCAGGACGCGCTGCATCGCCATCGACTCTTTCGGCCCGAGGAAGAATTCGTGACCGTCAATATGTGAATTGAAGCGGCATCCCTCCTCGGTGATGCGGCGCATCTTGGCGAGCGAAAAGACCTGGAACCCTCCCGAGTCGGTGAGTATCGGACCGTCCCACCGCATGAACTTGTGAAGTCCGCCGGCGGCCGCGATCACTTCGGCGCCAGGCCGCAGCATGAGGTGGTATGTATTCCCCAGCACCACCTGCGCACCGTTCTCGACAAGGTCGCGAGGCTCAAGCGCCTTCACCGTCCCCTGCGTGCCGACATCCATGAATACAGGCGTCTCAACGACACCGTGCGCCGTTGAAAGCCGTCCAAGCCGCGCCTTTGTGCGCGAATCAGTCTTTATGACCTCGAAACCCATCGCCCGCATATTTTACCATAAATGGCACACGAGCGTCGCCCATGCAATGCCGACGACCATCCCCCAGAGCACCTCTTTGCGCGTGTGTCCAAGAAGTTCGCGGAAGCGCTCCTTCGGCTTGAACTTGAGTTCCTTTATGTCGTGGACGATCGCGTTGAGCACCTTTGCATGCTCGCCCGCGGCGCGGCGCACCGTCGCGGCGTCGAGCATGGTTATCACAGCGAACGCCACGGCAAGCGTCGCGAGAGGCGTGTCGAATCCTTCGGTGTAGCCGATTCCGAAGGCTATGCCGGCGACCGTCGCGGAGTGGCTGGAAGGCATGCCGCCGGTCGAGACAAGATAGACGAAGTCGAACTCATGCGTTTTGAACGCGGCGATCACCATCTTTATGAGCGACGCCACAATCCAACCTCCCAGCCCGCACCAGAACCACTTGCTGGCGAAAATATCCCAGAACTCCCAATGCTCTATCGCGGCAAAAACAGGATTCAACACTTGCTCTCCCCCATGCGGCTGCATCCACCTCAGCGCGTCTTCGACGCACGCAGCGTGAGAACGTTCACCAGGTTGAGCAGATAGACCAGCACCAGCATCGCGACAACAGCCGCATCACCGCCGAAACGCCCCTTGACAAACATCGCGGCCTGATTGCCTGCGAGCCCCGCGAAGCCCCAGGCCGAGAGAACCGCGCCGTGGATCTTCGAGATGTTGGTCATGCCGTAATGGTCGGCAAGAATCGCCGGAATGACCGAAAACCCCGCGCCGTAGCACGCGTTGATCACAAGAAGCGCCAGACCGATCATAGGCGGCCAGAAGCTGAGCGTCATTATACCGGCGGAGATCGACAGGATGAACAGAAGTATGTCGATTCTGCGGCGCAGCCTGTCGGACCACCATGCAAACAGGAACCGCCCGCCGCCGTTCATAAGACCGCAAAGAGCGATCACCGCCGTTATCACGCCTTCGGAATAGCCCACGGCGGGCGACTTCATCATCTGCTTCGCCAGCGGAATGAGGCAGAGCCCCGCCGAAATGTTGAGAAACATGAACAGCCACGCCCTGAGGAAGAAGAAGTCCCTCGCCAGCTGACCGTACTTGAACTCAAGGCCGGGTATTCCATGGCCAAAACTCTGCACCTCGACACGCGGCTTCTTGAGCAGCATAGACGCCGCGACCATAGGCACCGCGTAGAACACTGCGAACGCATAAAACACCTTCGCTATGCCCAAACCGCCACGGGCGACGCCGAAATAATCATACAGCCCCAGAAAGCGCATCGTGAACAGCGATTCCGCGCCGCCGAAACCAAAGCCTTTGTAGACAAGGGTCGAAAGCGTGGAGCCTAGACCGAACGAGATGATCGGGAGAGCGGCGGCGATGGCCTTGTTCTCGGGGAACCAGAGCATCATGGTCTTCACGGGCGATATGTAGATTATACCTGTGCCCGTTCCTACCAGAAAGCCGTAGCCCAGATAGATGAGCGCGAGCGACCTGGCCGTTATGCCGAGCGCCGTCACGCAAAGGCCCGAGATGAAGAATGTCGTCCCGATGATTGTCGACAGGCGTATGTTGCGCTCGACTATCTTGCCGAAAAAGGCCGCGCCCATCCCGAGGAAGAATATGCCGAGCGAGAAAGCGAACTGCACCTCCTTCTGAGTGCTTCCTATGTAGCCGGCAATCTCAGTCGAGAAATTGGTGAACGCATATATCTGACCAACTGAAACCGCCAGCATGAACGCCGGTAGAACCGCCCGTGTGAATCTTTTCATTTTTACCGCACGTCCCTTGTTTTGAGGTTCTAAAACTGGTGGTGGGGCAAGGATTCGAACCTTGGAAGGCGTAAGCCAGCAGATTTACAGTCTGCCCTCGTTGACCGCTTGAGTATCCCACCGATGCAAGTGGCGTGTAGTATATCAAATTCCTGTTCGGACAGTCAATGGGGTATTTCAAAAATCTTTCGGGCGGCGTTACTCTCGATTCTCCGGCTCCTCTTCCAGGATCACGACTGCGGCGCGGCCTCCTGTGGACGCCGTGCCTATCGGATGCACCGGGTCGAAGTTCGCGCCCATCACTGCAGCACGCCGCGGATTCGCGCTGTCGCCGGTTATCCACGGACGAGCCTCGTTGATGAGATATGCGCTCGACGAAAGATTCGACACAAGATCGAGCGGATGTTCCGTCAAGACCTGCGGCGGCAGAACTTTGTGATAGAGCGCCAGCGCGGCCTTCATGACGCCAGCCGCCATCGCCGCGCGCATGGTGTGGCCTATGTTGCCCTTCACAGACCCCACCCCTACAAGCGGACCTCCCGGATGATGCTCGCCCCACAGACTCTGTATGGCGGCGATCTCCCTTCGGTCGCTCGACGGTATACCGTTGCCGTCCGCCTCGACGAGACCTATCGTCCGGACAGGAACGCCTACGCGCTCCGTCGCCTTCGCGAGAATTGCGGTATGATCGTCGTCGGGGTTGTGCCCGATCGAAATCGTTCTTATGAGCGCGTATATCCTGTCGTGGTCGCGCAAAGCGTCTTCCCGGCGCTTCAGGAGGAAGAACGCCCCTCCTTCGCCCGGTATGGTCCCGTCGGCGTCGGTCGCGAAAGGATGAAGCTCCGGGCTCTGCGAGAACTCCACCTCTCCCGAAAGCCCTTCAAGATACGATCTGCCAAGCGGCGGCGTGAGAGCGCCCGCGAGGGAAACGTTCACCCGCCCCGATTGAAGGTCGTCTATCGCGTCCATCAGCGTCGTGGCCGCAGTAAGAACGCCGGCGTCGAGAATCGTCGCGACGCCTCCGAAGGAACATTCGCGGGCGATCCACGAGACGAACCTGTATCCGGAGCCGAGAAGGAACGAGGCCGCGTCAGGGACAGGAAGAGACTCCACGAGTTTCTGTTTCACCTCTTCAAGCGACTCCTCGGGCGCGGTGGGGAAGAACCGGCGTATGACCTCAAGCGTCTGGTCGAGCACGTATGTGTGCTGCAGCCAGTTCATTGTCGAGGCGTTGAACGCCGGCGCATAGCCGAACCTCACAGAACCCGCGACCGGTTCGCGCCTGTGCGGACGCATCGAGGCGTCGGCCAGCGCATCGAACGCGAGCTGCGTCGCAAAGTAGAGATCCTGGTTCTCGCCTGCGTTCACCTGCCGCGGAAAGTTCTGCATGGCAGGCACACAGGAGTAAAGGTCGCCCAGCTGCCCGACGCGCGTCGGATACCTCCGGTCGAACACGTTGCGCTGGCCGAACGGAAGCTCCACGTCCGGCCCGGGAAGAGTGAGCATGCTGCGCTGCTGCATCACTACATCCCAAAGCGCCGCAGGGTTTGGACACCCCGCGAAGCGGCAGCTCATCCCGACTATGGCGATCGCAGATTCCATCAGGCGCGGCCGACAGCCTTCCTGTAGCGCGCGATGAGCTGGTTGGTCGAGGCGTCATGCTTCATCGACTGCCTGTCGGCGACGAGGTCTGCAAGAACGCCTTTGGCGAGCACCTTGCCGAGCTGCACGCCCCACTGATCGAAGCTGTAAACGTCGAATATCACGCCCTGCACGAAAACCTTGTGCTCGTAAAGCGCGACGAGAGCGCCGAGCGTCTCGGGCGTGAGCTCCTTGCAGAGAAGCGTGTTCGTCGGGCGGTTGCCCTCGAAGGTCTTGAACGGCACGAGATTCTCGGGAACTCCTTCTGCGCGGCACTCTTCGGCCGTCTTGCCGAAAGCGAGCGCCTGCGTCTGCGCGAAGAGGTTGGCCATCAGCTTGTCGTGAAGGTCTCCGATCGGATTGTGCGTCCTGGCGCAGCCGATGAAGTCGCAGGGTATGAGGTGCGTTCCCTGGTGTATGAGCTGGTAGAACGAGTGCTGGCCGTTGGTTCCCGGCTCGCCCCACTCTATCGGTCCCGTAAGATGCTCGACCGGATTGCCCGCCCTGTCGACGCCCTTTCCGTTGGACTCCATATCCATCTGCTGCAGATACGCCGGGAAGCGTGAAAGGTACTGGTCGTAGGGAAGGCAGCAGTATGTCTCGGCGCCATATCCGTTGGAGTAGAGAATACCCAGAAGCGCCATGATGACGGGCATGTTCTTCTCGAACGGGGCTGTGCGGAAGTGGGTATCCATCTTCCAGTAGCCTCTGAGAAGCTTGTCGTAGTTCTTGCGCCCGATGGCGATCATGAGCGAAAGCCCTATCGCCGAAGGCAGCGAGTAGCGCCCGCCGACCCAGTCCCAGAAGCCGAACATGTTCTTTGTGTCGATACCGAACGCCGCGACCTCCTTCGCGGCTGTTGAAACCGCGACGAAGTGTTTCGCGACCGCGTCCTTGGAGCCGAGCTTTTCAACGAGCCACGCGCGCGCGGCCTCGGCGTTCGACATCGTCTCCTGGGTCGTGAACGTCTTGGAGGCGACGATGAAGAGCGTCTCGGCCGGCTTCACGGCGCGAAGCGTCTCGGCCAGATGGGTCGAGTCGACGTTGGAGACGAAGAAGAACTTTATGCTGCGCTTGGTGTAGGGCGTGAGCGCGATATTAGCCATTACGGGACCGAGGTCGCTGCCGCCGATTCCGATGTTGACGACGTATTTGATGCGCTTTCCTGTGAAGCCGCGCCACGCGCCGCCGCGAACCGCGTCGGAGAAGTCGCCCATCGCCGCGAGCACCGCCCTCACGTCCGGCATTACATCCCTGCCGTCGACGAACACCTTGGCCTCCGGGTCGCAGTTCCTCAGCGCCGTGTGGAGAACCGCCCTGTTCTCGGTGCGGTTGATCTTCTCGCCGGTGAACATCTTCTCGATCTCATCCTTGAGGTTCGACGCCTCCGCAAGCTTGACGAGCGACTTCATCGCCTTGGAATCGACGCGGTTCTTGGAGTAGTCGAGGAACCAGCCGGCCGCCTCGACGGAGAACTTCTTCGCGCGATTAGGGTCTTCCGCAAAAAGCTCCTTTATCGTCTTTCGTCCGGACGCCACCATGGCGTCGTCAAGATACTCCCACTTGTCGTTGTTCATGATTGACTTTCTTTCCTTTTGTTTTCTGAATATCGTTTGTTGGATCGTTACAGTTTCACCTCGCCCAGGTCTGACGGTATCCACCATCCGCGAAGCGACAGTTCGAACGGGAACACCTTCACCCCGTCGCACTGGCAGTTGCGCTTGAACGCCTGCGTGAAGAACCGGCGCATGAACACAGAAAGCGTCCGGGCGATGACTTCGGGCGTGTAGCGTCCTTTGAAATATCTCTCCGCCGCGGCTTTGAGGTCTTTCGACCCCATCTCGTTCATGATGAAGTTCCAGAGGAAGAAGTCGTGAAGCTCATACGGCCCGATCCTGTCCTCGGTCACCTGCCCTTTCACGAGTTCCGGCGAAACCGGCGTCGCCAGTATGTCCAGAAGCGCCTCTGCCGCAGGGCCCCTGCCGCCGGCCTTATGCACCGCCCACCATCTGCACACTTCGCGCACAACGGTCTTCGGCACGTCGTTGTTGACGGCGAACATCGCCATATGGTCGCCGTTGTATGTGCACCACCCGAGGGCGATCTCCGAAAGATCCCCGGTGCCGAGCACTATGCCGCCGGTCATGTTGGCCTTGTCCATCAGAACGAGCGTGCGCATTCTGGCCTGTGCGTTTTCGTAGGTGACATCCGGCGTCTTGCAGTCGTGGCCTATGTCCTTGAGATGGCGACGGCAGGCGGCGACGATGGAAATGGTTTCAAGCTTGAGCCCCAGTCCTTCACAGAGCATGCCGGCGTTCCCCTTCGTGCGGCGGGTCGTTCCGAAACCTGGCAGAGTGTATATGTGAAGACCCTTCCTGTCAAGGCCGAGTTTTTCGAACGCGCCGACGGCGACGAGCAGCGCGAGCGCCGAATCAAGCCCGCCGCTGAGACCTATGACAACGTCGCGGCAGCCTATCGCCTTGAGCCTCTTCGCGAGACCGGCCGTCTGCTTCGCGAATATGTCCGCCGGTCTGCATGGAAACGGCACGACCGGCCCCTTCTTCGGCGGCCTGCCGAGGAACGCCCTGTGGGTTGCGAGCGACCCGTATTTTTCAACATCAGCCTTCATGATGAATCACTCCGGCTGCTTTCTGCACGGACAGTTCGCACACCCTCCGCACTGCGACACGTCCTCACCGGTCCAGCAGTAGGTGCAGAGTTTGTCGCGCGGCAGTCCGATCGCCTGCACAAGGTCGTCGATCGTCTGGAACGCAAGCGAAGTGAGGTTGAGCTTGGAGCGGATGAACTCGACCATCGCCTTGTATGCGTCGCTTTTCGGGTCGGTGTATTTCGCGAGATCGGCGTCCTCGCCCTCATGCCCTCTCACGAAGCGGCGCGTGATGAGATCGTATTCGTTCTTGGAGCGCGAGAAATTGATGAACCTGCATGGATACACGAGCGGCGGACATGCAATCCTCACGTGAACCTCCCTGCATCCCGCCGCGTAAAGCCTGTCGGCCTGTTTGCCGAGCTGGGTTCCGCGCACTATCGAATCGTCGCAGAAGACGAGGCGCTTGTCCTGGATGAGACCGGGGATTGGAATCAGCTTCATCGACGCCACTCTGTCGCGCTGGCGCTGATCCTGCGGCATGAAGCTGCGGGCCCAGGTGGGCGTGTACTTGACGAAGGGCCGCGCGTATTTCACGCCCGCCTCGTGCGCATAGCCGAGCGCATGGGACGTGCCCGAGTCGGGTATGCCGCATGCGGCGTCGGCCGCGACCGGATAGCGTCTCGCAAGCGCGCCGCCGCAGCGGTATCTCGCCATCTCCACGTTCCTTCCTTCGTAGGTGGACGCCGGGTAGCCGTAATATATCCAGAGGAAGGAGCATATCGCCATCTTGTCGCCCGGCTCTATGACCGTAGTCGCGCCGTCGGCCGTGAGCTCGACCATCTCGCCAGGCCCGAGGTCGCGCAAATGCTCGAAACCGAGGTTGGGCATTGCACAGCTCTCCTGCAGGGCGATCATCGCGTCATCCTTGCGGCCGATTATGACCGGTGTTCGTCCGTAGCGGTCGCGCGCCGCGTAGAGGCGGCCGTCCTGAGAGATGAGAAGTATCGAACAGCTGCCCTCGATCTTGTCCTGCACGTACCGCACGCCTTCGACGAGCGAATCCTTTGTCGCGATCATCGCCGAAACAACCTCGGTCGGGCCTACCATTCCGCTCGTCGTGGAGAACTGAAGCTGGGACGAATTGCTGTCGAAGAGTTCCTGCTTGAGCTTTTCGATATTCGTTATGAGCCCTACCGTCACAATCGCGAACGTGCCGAGGCGCGCGCACATCACGAGCGGCTGCGGGTCGGTGTCGGATATCACGCCTACGCCCACCCTGCCTGCGAAGCGCCCGACATCGTTCTCGAACTTAGAGCGGAACGGTGAGTTCTGAATATTGTGGATGGCGCGTTGAAACTCACCGTCATTCCCCAGTACGGCCATTCCGCCGCGATGTGTTCCGAGATGAGAGTGATAGTCCGTGCCAAAGAACAGATCGCTCACGCAATCCGTTTTTGAAACAATTCCGCAAAAACCGCCCATGTGTCGTTGACCTTTCTAGGTGTGATTGGCGTATATTATACCAAAACCGCCGTCGGTCTGCCGAACGCTACTCCTATTCGCCGCATCTGCCCGCGACAGGAACCGTCGACTTCCACGCCGCCGCCGCGAGGAAACCCCCGTCTTTGGTTGAGTGCACAACGGCTTCCTTTGGGGTCGGTGATTAAAAACGATCCTCCGCCACCCGGCGGAGGGTCGAGGTGTGTG
>OCTX012280967.1_pt1 | contig 10946 bp, 17 predicted proteins | sample 1539691 | NCBI WGS metagenome assembly OCTX01 (sample SAMN02144231, study PRJEB22623) | gut metagenome | biome: sheep rumen | host: Ovis aries | place: New Zealand | reverse complement strand
AAAAAGGAAGGTTCATAGGAGAAGACCTTCCTTTTATTATTAAAGTTGAATGATTTTAGAATTTGCCTTCAGCAGCAGCTTTTTCAACTGAAACAGTATCCCTCATAAAATAAAGGCTTTTAAAGGCTTTTGTGTCATACCTGTGTTGTACAGGTGGGAATTGTGAATACTGCACAAAGATATATTTTTATCACAAAAAGTATAGATTTTATATTATTTTTCTGCAAAAATACATATTTTTATTGTCTATCTATGAAGAAGTTCTTCCAATATGGATTTTCTTCATCAAAGATTTTCTTTTGTTCTGATGTCAATTCATATGGGTAATCTCTGAACATATTGAATTCAGTCTTCTTATCAAAAGAAAAGACCCATTCACCTTTTACTTCAGGATTGTCCAACCACCATATCTTGTCATCAGGATTGTTCTTATACCATCTGAACATGTCCATCATCCTTCCTGTGTGTCTGCTTTAGACTTTCTATTTAATGAACTGAAGAAGTTTCCATTGACCTTATAAAGGTTGTTCCTTGGTCATCCTACACGTTCCTGTGATATCACCTTTAGTATTAAATTGAATATACTTCTAAAACAATGAAAAGAATTCACCTGACAGCATAACACACACCTTCCTTCATCCTTATCATACTACCAAGACAGAAAAAAGAACAGGCAATCATTTCTGACTGCCTGTCCTGCTTCATTACTTCAGATTCTTCAGAATCTTTGGTGTCTTTGCCTTTGGTAATTTTGGTGCTTTCGCATGTGGTATTGATGGCATGTGTGGTCGTGGTGCTAATGATGAAGGGTCATCCATTGCTGTTTCCAACTTATCTGTTTTAGATTTAATATCATTGATAAAATTTTTCAATGACCAGCCTTTTCCACCAGCTGAAGATGAACCACCACCTACATTGCTGAAACATCTTTCTGCCACAGACTGAATCTTTCCTTCTGTTGCAGTGAATGCTTTGTACAAAGGTCTGTTTGCTCTTTTACCATTGGTATAATAAGTATTCAGTCCTTTCTTTCTCATAATAGCAACAACTCTTTTTGCTTCTTCCTTGGTGTATGTCTTCCCACCTTTTGGTGCTTGTGGTTTTCCACCTGTGTCAACAAATACCCAATAACCTTTTCTTCCAACACCTTTGATTGAATGTTCACCTGTTCCAATTCTTCATAGATTGCATTCCAATAATCTGAACCAATGTGAACTGCAAGTTCATCTTCATCAACCTTGTATTGATAAGAACCTGCTGTCTGTGATGTCTTTCTTCTGCTGTTTCTCTGTGCCTGTGACCTGATTTCACCACCAATTTCATAAAGAAATGCAAGGGCAGAAGCCTTAATAGCATTCTTACAATTTTCTGAATTATCTTCAAATTTAACACTCATGATATATCATCCCCTTTTCTTAATATTCTGTTACATCATAACCTACTTGTCTAAGCTGTTCTGCATATCCTTCATAAGTGAACCAAACACAATGGTCTTTGTATTCCAAAGGATGGACACCATCAAAGACTGTTGTCAAAACAATGTATTTGAATGACCTTGGAATTCTGACTTTATATCTTGTCATCTTTTCTGCCCTAGACCAATAAACTTCAGATACACTTCCAAATGTTCATGTCTTCCTTCCACATCATCAATCAGCAAGATATTATATTCTAACCCATCAATGATGAATCTTGCATTTTCTTCATTGAAGTGCATTCCATTCAGTCTTTTATAGTCACAGATAAATATATCTGTTGTTTCCTGAATCAATGCATTGTATTTTTGAAAGTTTATATCACTTGTCTAATTGTCCAAGAATCCAAGCAGTTTCCCAATGTCTTTCCATTCCTGAACTGTTTCACCAATTGCATTCTTTCCTGTGCCTGTCTTTACTTGAACTGTTGCAATTACATTTCCACCTATCATTATATTCACACCTGTCCCTTTTGTTCTTTTGTTAACTGTTGCCTATCAAGATTTCCAACTCAACACCAAATTTATCTGCAACCCTTTGAAGTGATGCTTTCCTTGGTGTGGATGTCTTCCACTTGGTTATAGATCATGTCCCAAGACCTGCTTCCCTTTCAAGTTTCCTTTTACTTATGTGCTTTTCTCTGCACAGTTCTTCAATTCTTTCAACAGTACATTCTTGCTGGTTCTTTGTAATGGCTAACATTGTGTTTTCAAACTGTGCAGTTTTATTCTGAATCTTTTCTTCATATTCCAATTTCTTCATTACAATTTGTTCAACACTATTCTTTCCACTATATGCCATCATGGAATCATAACCCCAAAATTCAGCAAGGTCTTTAAGTTCATTGATTTCTTTCAGTATGGACAATGCTTTTTCTTTAATCTGTCTGATTCTTTCCCTGCTACATCCCATTCTTTCGCCAATAGCACTATACGTTTGCTGATTCATGAAATATGATGTGATGACATCTTTCTGCTTGTCATTCAGAACATCATCAATGATTTCCCATATTCTGTTTTTACAATCTGCTTCAATTGCATCACCTTCAATGTCAACAGAATCTGCTAAACAGTCACCAATGGTCAAATTGTCACCTGCTTTTGTCTGTAATGGTGTATCAATAGAAATAACTGCTTCCTGATTAATTGTATGCATCAGAAAATCATATTGTTCATTGGTCAATCCCATTTCATCCCTGACTATTTCTTCACTTACATTTCCATGATGTTCAGCAAGAAGTTTTTTATATTCATGCATTTTCCCCAACATATGAACAGGAATTCTTTTGGTTCTTGCATAATTATCAAGGTATATTCTACACTGTTTCCTAATTCGATGTGCTGCATATGTAAGGAAAAGAAACCCTTTGGAAGCATCAAACCCTTCAACAGCTTTATGCAGTCCAATGTATGCTTCCTGCATCAAGTCATCCATTTCAGCATATGCTGAAAACGGATGAACTATTTTTCTGATAAATCCAATATTCTGTTCATACAGAAGACCCATGTTTTCCTTGACATTGACACTATTCTGAATTTGTTCAACTAATTCTTCATTTGTCATTCAATCATCACCTTCCTTAAACTAAAAAGAAGAAGTGGTATATAAAATAATTACAGTACCACCCCTTCTTATAGAAACCATACTGATAACTGATTGAAAGGTTCATTAGGTTCACAGGAAAATTTTTGAAAAAAAAACAGTCATCAGTACAGGTTACTATCCTTCATATGTTGATAAAAAAGATTCAAATGCATCATTGACAGTCTGAACTTCAGAACCATCAAGCATGACAGCAACATCATATGGCATATCACCATTGTATGTTCTAATCATATTCATTGCCATTTCTTCAATGGAATCAATACTGTCAGTGATGTTTTTTACTGTAACAAATTCAACACCAAGTCTGTCATCCTGTCCTTCTTCCATTGCTTCAAAGATTGTCTTTGTTGCAAGATAACAATTTTTATATTTGTTCAGGAATGCCTTGATTTCATCATCAGACAGTTTCCCTGCAAAACTTCTAATCATGTTGATATCATCCATTCCACCTTCAGGAAGTGGTAAAGTAATAATTTCTGAAACCTTATTCCTTACCTTCTGAATGACATCCTGAATCTGTGTTTTGCTTTCTTCCCTAATCTGTGCAACAGTTTCATTGAATGTGTTGAAGATTTCCATGTGTTTTAATTCAAAGGGTACTGAATTATAAACATATGTCTGTTTTAATTTCTGCATATCTAAATTCATGGTCTGCTTTGCTGAATCATACTTCTTTACAAAATCATTCAGACATTTGACTACATCTGACAGAACACCTGTCTTTGTCTGTGACTGTTCATAATATTTTTCTTTCATGCCTGCATAAGCATCATCAATAATCATATTTTATACCTTCTTTCCTTTTAAATTTTATATGTGAAATTATGGCTTTGTACTAATTGTATTATAACCTCTATAGCAACTGATTCATACTTTCATTCATGGTCACTTATGAGAAAAAAGAAAGGTGTCATCAAGACACCCTTCCAAGAATTTTATATATTTGTGATTCTGATAAATCATATTTCTTCACCAAGTCTGACACAGATCTTCCTGCACTGTAATCTGTCTGTATCTGTCTATTTCTTGCATCCCTTCCAATGGAATCAGGGTTCTTGGGAAATGATAGCTTCTGACCTGCAAACACTTCTAAGGCTGTTTGAAATAGGTCATCACCAACAAGATTCTTCAGAACTTCTAAGGTTATACTATTCTTTGATTTTCCCATGATATCACCTTCTTATCTGTGATGAACACTTGTGACCTGACATCTTCTTTTGTGGTGTAGTTCCTTTATGTGTCACCCTTCTGTATTCTTCAGGGTGGTCATTGTAAAATTGACATCTTTCCTGATATGACATTTTATCAAAATCCTTTTCTGAAATCATCACATGATTCTTCTGAAAATCTTCAAGTTTCTTTTCTGTTTCAAACATATTTCCACCAAACTTTTCTTATTTTCTTCTTTTTCTTCTATATCCTGAAGTTGCTGTTGCATTCACACTAATCAATTCCATGTCAGGTTTTGTCAGGTTCTTTGCAAGTTCTGCCTGTGTCCACATTGCTGTTGTCTTAATACCACCAAACATAAATACCACTGTATGTTTCTTTTCTGTCATTTTTATCTTCCTTTCTGTCACAGCTTCCACCCTAAAGGCTGTCACACCTTTGTTTTCAATCGTTTCAGCTTGTTTTGTGTCATACCTGATGTCTATATGCTTCTGAATCAGGCTTTCACAGGCTTAATGGAATAAATACCATTACCACAATCCACTGTTCTTATACCTGCATAAGAACCACCACATAGACCATGAACATGAATCATTCCACAATAGGGACACACCACAAACACATTTTTTTCTGTTAGTGCAACAGGATTGACCATCCATTCACCATTGACCTGTTCTGACATTGGGTCTGTGACCTTCCCATCCTGAATTTTAATTCTATTGTTTGCATCAGGAATCAATTTATCTTTTATCTTCTTATACTTCATTATCATCATGTCCTTTCGTACCTTAACATTTTTTCAACTTGCCTATATAAAGAGAGTGGTTAACAATGATACATCTTTTTTCAGAAAACCCTATACAGTACAGTCAACAATCGCTCAAGAAAACTCAAGTTTTCACTAGTAGTTTTACCATTGCCCTTGAAGTATATTCTTGAATACTAACTTTTACTAACAACCTTGCACTTCAACATTTTTCAACATTCTTTGCCCTGTTGAATAAGCAGTTTTTTCAGAATATCCTGCACTAATTGCTGATTGCTTCTTGAACTGTAGTTTTCTGTAGTCCTTTGAGCATATACCAATGCTAGTCATGTTTAGACAGGTTTTCTGAAGTTCCCTGTCCACCTTTTCCCTTGTCTTGTTCCCTTGTCTGCTTTGAATCCCTTGATTTTACAGGCTTTTCTTCTTCAAGTGGACAAAGGGGACAAGAGGACACATTTTTGTCTTACTCTTTATATTTTTATATAATATAAGTAATTTATATAAAATAATTACTATTTTAAAATATATAGAAGTAGAAAAGTCTTGTCTTGCCTTGTCCCCTTGTCCTGTTCTTATATCGTTATAGGACAAAGAAACGTATATTTTTTTCCTTGAATTGTTCTTCTGCTCGGTTTAAGACCGAACTTTTTCTGAATCTGCTTTGAAAATTCTGCATTTGATGTTGATTTGAATCCATTCTGATAGCAATAGGAATCATAACTGACATATAAATCAGTTAAAGGTGTTCTTGCAATATACTGAACTTCATCATCTTCATCCAATGATTCCAACCATCCAAGGACAGGATTGTTGTCTTTTTCAAACTGTTCCACTTCATCCTTCACCTTGGATGATTCAGTGAAACCATAGAACAATGCCCTTTTCAATCCCTGCAATGCAATTACAATCAGATATTCCATTGCTGACTGTGACTTCAGCTTCCATTTCACAGTGCTGTCATAATCAGGGTCATTCTTGTTGAATACTGCATTGAATGGAATGATTGCAACTCTTCTTTTGATTGCACTGAATCCCTTTGACTGCATCCTTGGAATGGTATTTGCACTGAATAACAGCTTGGTATATGGTTTGAAGAAGAACACGTCTTGACCTTTGTTTTCTGCCTTGATGCTGTTTGCACTGACAATCTTCTTGAACACTGCAATTGTTTTACCCTGAAGAAATTCATTGCTTATATCATCACCAATGTTTGCAAGTTTTCCTGCCAACATGACAGTGCTGAATCTGTCATCAAGTTCTGCTATATCAAGATTGCTGACATTATTCTGTCCAAGCATACATTCTAATGATTCCAAATAGGTTGATTTACCATTTGACCCTGAACCTGTCAGAATGAATGATGTTTCAAGGTCATTCTTCCTGTACAGACAATAACCTGCACATTCTTCAAGCAGTGCCCTGATTTCATGGTCATTGCAACTGATTTTATTCAATGTGCTGTCCATCAGTTCATCATACGCATTAGGGTTATAGTCCCAAGGAATTTTATTGGTTACAATGTATTCAGGACTGAAGGGAAGTAGTTTATCTGTTGTAATATCAAGAACACCATTTCTAAATGCAATCAGGGTTTGCTGCATGTGTACATCTTCACTATCAGGAATTCTTATTCTGATATATTTAAGGACTTCTGTTCTTTGGTTTGCTTTGATACTTCTAATTTCATCTGTCATTAAATTTTCAATATATATTTCACCTGTGATATAAATACCATCCCTATAACAATGAAGCTGTCCATTTATCCTTTTTATATGATGCTGTCTTATCATATAATCACCAAACTTATCATGAAGAAATGTTTTCCCTTTGTAGAATACAGGTTTTTCAAATGCTTCATCACGCAAGATAACATCTAATTCATCCTGATCAAGTGATTCTGACAGAATAAATTCATTTGCATTTTCCAACACCCTTCTGATGGTGTCTTCTTCCATTCCAACACCCTGAAGTACCAATATATATCTGAACAGATTGTCATTCCTTCCATCACCTTCAGCAAGGTTCAGAAGGTCAATTTGTGTGTTCACAGGAAGCAATTCATCAGGAACTTCATCAATGTCATCAGGTTCAAATGATGGTGGAAATCTATCAATACCATTGACCCTTAACGGTATGTATGTTGACCCTGAATGAATATCTGCAATCAATCCAACTGCAAGTTTTTTATCCTTTCCACCCTTATCAATCCTGTGTTCTGTGTCTTTCCAATAACTGTGAATGTGTCCATTTTCAGGATTTTCAAGAATCAGACAATTCCAATTGTTCTTTTCTGCCATGTCCCAAAACTTCTGTGACAGTTCATCAGTATCAAATGAGATATCAACGAAACCATGATTCAGAATTGCACCAAATGACTGATTTCCTTGAACATCATCCCACTGAAGAAGCTGTGCATCCTTGACCTTCATGGTTGCTTTCTTTCCTGTACCTGTTGCATAGCCTTTGAAAACCATGCTGTTTCCTTTCCAATCCATTAATCAATCACCTTCTTTGATAATGTCTTTGACGTTCAGACCAAGTGCAGAAGCAATTTTTCCGATAGTTCTTAGTCTTGGTTCTGCTTTACCCTGTCTAATATTTCTGAAGCAATTTTCAGACAGTCCTGAAGCCTGTGCAACATCCTTCAACATCATCCCTTTTTCACAGATTGCAAAATCAAGTTTTTCAGTATCAATTTTCATAATCGTTCACCCTTTCTTTTGTTGTTAAAAGTCTTGCTAAAACAGTTGACAACATCCTTTATGATGTATATACTTATTATAACATCACTTAAGATGTTGTCAAATGTAAAATTTATACGCTTAAAGACTTCACAACACATCATTTACTATGTTAGAATGGGTGCATGGTGGTGATGTGATGTGACAATAGGTCAAAACATTAAATCCATCAGAACCAAACAGGGAATTAGTCAAAAAACTTTAGCTATAAAATCAGGTGTAGGACTTGCAAGTATTCAAAGAATTGAATATGGTCAGCTAAATCCAAAAAGAGAAACACTTCACAAAATAGCAAAGGCACTTCATGTAAATGATATAGACCTTGATGATCATTTAAAAGAAATGTTTAAATCTTGGGATGATCATAATGACGCAGAATCCCTGTCAAAGGAAGTTCAGGTGTGGGACACTCTACCTGACTATGATGAAGATGACATTGAAATTTTCAGACAAATGCTTTCACTGAATCCTGATGGAAAACAGAAGGTATTAGAATACATTCAAGACCTGATACCAAAGTATAAAAAGAAATAGACACCCATTCAAAGCAAACAATAAATTTGCTTGATGGGTGTCTATTTCTTTTTTACAAACTGTCATATGACACACATATGACACAAAACAAGCATTTTACTAAGCAAAATCAGTGAATCACAGCCTTGTTCGTCGAAGCTGTGACAGAAAGGAAGGGTGATTGTATGGGATATCGCATTGAATACGCTGATGGATGATGTTGCAGTTTTGCCAATAGTAGAAATGACCTGATTGAATGGTTGAAACTTCTGAAGGATGAAACAGTCAGTGACATCAGAAAAGTGTATAAGAATGGTGTGACTGATTCAGTCAAAGAAACATATGCAAAATATATCAAATAGCAGAAAGGAATAGGTGGAACTTATGAACACAGTATCAAGAAATGAAAGAAATCATGGAACTTACAAATTGACACAGGAAGACAAAGAATACATCAAGTCATTTGCAAAAGATGGTGTTGTTTCCTTCAGTGATTATCTGAAAGCAATGACAATGATTCTTAACAAAGAGGAAAGGATGGAAAGAAATCATGAAAAATTATAATGGATGTATCACAGCTTTAATGAACTATGATGGAATTATCTTTGACATGGGAATTGAAGAATATAATGGAAAACCAACATTCTACATTATGACTAAAGAACTAGAACATATCAGAGTTGCAATCACTGATGCAGAATCAATTGTTTCTGTATGCAGTTGGTTGGAAAGCCTGAACACAGATATTGATATTAAATTCAAGGACTTCTATCAATTCAGATGCACAATACAGGAAGTATTCAAAATATATGGTGCAAGAATCGGAAACTATATGCACTATGATAACACCTTCCTGAACAGCATGAAGAAATCATTGCATGTATCTGATAAAGCAATTGCTTCAGTTGCAGGTGTTGGGAAATCCACTGTCAATGATCTGACAAGGGGACTGACCAAACATCCAAAATTCTACACAGTTGCAAGAATCCATTCAGCGCTGTTTAAATTAAATGAAAAGGTCAGAACTGACTGCAATCAGCACTGACCTAAAAGATGAAACCATAACATTCACAGGGTGAAGGATGATTCCACCAAACCAAATCAATTATATCCTCCTGACACCCTGTTTTCAATCAGAAAGGATGCATGTACTATGAAATTACCAAATGGATATGGAAATGTTTCCAAGCTATCAGGGAACAGAAGAAATCCTTGGAGAGTACGCAAGACAATAGGCTTTGAATACTATGACAGACTTTCCAAGAAGACTGTTGAAGAATCAGAAAAGGATTTTCTTCAGCTTTCAATGGAAGTTCTGCCTGATGGAAAGAAGCGTATTATGTTAAAACAGAAGTTTTCAACGATTGGATATTATCCAACAAGAACAGAAGCATTGACAGCACTTGCAGAATACAACAAAGACCCTTATGACCTGCATACGGACACAATAACATTTGCTGAAGTCTATGATAAATGGTCTGAAGAACATTTTGAAAAGATTGTTCCTTCAGCAAGAAGAACATGGAAATCAGCATATTCTTATTGTGAACAATTGTATTCTATGCCTTTTAAGAACATCAGGACATATCACCTTGAACAGACAATCAAAGAAGCAAAGGTTGGTGATAATACCAAAGGAAGAATGAAGTCTTTGTTCAATCAGATGTATAGGTGGGCAATAAAGCATGAGATAGTAACAACAGACTATGCATCATTATGTGATAGCATTAAGAAACCAAAACCACAAATTGTCAGGATTCCATTCAGTGATGAAGAAATTCAGTGTTTATGGGACAATATACAATTTCCTTTTGTTGATATGGTTCTGATTGGAATATACACAGGATTCAGACCACAAGAACTTGCTATCCTGAAGATTGTTGATATTGATTGGAATGAAAAGACAATCAAGGGTGGACTGAAAACAGATGCAGGAAGGAACAGACTTGTTCCAATACATCCAAAGATTGAAGAACTTGTCAAACAGAATTATGATAAAGCTATTGCAATGGGAAGTGATACATTGTTCAATGATGAAAATGGACAACAGGGAACATTCCTGACATATGACAAATACAGGGGAAGATTCAAGAAAGTAATGAAGAAGTGTAAGATGGAACACAAGCCACATGACACAAGACACACTTTCATCACACTTGGTAAACATGCAAGCATGGATGAATATATTTTGAAATTGATTGTTGGTCATGAAGTCAAAGACATAACAGAAAAAGTATATACACACAGAACTATTGATGATATGAGAAAGGAAATCCTGAAAATTCAATGATACAGTAAGATGATAAATAAAATGTACCAACCACAAGCCATTTTCCACAGGGAAGTGGCTTTTTTTATTGACTTTTTTGTGTGTCATACGTGTGTCATTCATCATGTGTCATACTTGTGTTATATGTGTGTAATACGCTTGGAAATTCACACAAATTGACATGATTTTCTTATAAATTCATTATGAATATACAGATAAAGAAAAACCTTTGAAACGCTGTGTTTTCAAGGGTTTTTCGTATTATTAAAGTTGAATAATTTTAGAATTTACCTGCCTTTGCAGCTTCTTCAACTGCGACAGCAACGGCAACAGTAGCACCAACCATTGGGTTGTTACCCATACCGATTAAGCCCATCATTTCTACGTGAGCAGGTACTGATGAAGAA
>OCTX012103806.1_pt1 | contig 10951 bp, 4 predicted proteins | sample 1539691 | NCBI WGS metagenome assembly OCTX01 (sample SAMN02144231, study PRJEB22623) | gut metagenome | biome: sheep rumen | host: Ovis aries | place: New Zealand | reverse complement strand
GAATAGCGGAGCATACGAAACTGCAGCCGGTAGTTGCTATGCCATCTTCAGATGTCTGGCCAAGACGTGCAAGGAGCATGAGGATTGGTTCTTGCGTCCCGATGGTAGCAAGCGTCACCCCTGCGGGGATGCCGAGCGTAGTGGCTTCGCGGAATATGGTGATACCTACACGAAACTGGCGATATTCACAGAGGCAGTAGTGGAACTGTACTGTCACCTACGCCAAAAGCCCGACCTCTCCAAGCGCATGGCTGATGAGATGGATATCAACCTAGAAGTGTTCAACCTCGAAACCGACTTTTTCGGTGACCTGCATTGCAGCTCCCGCTTCACAGACATGCTCTGTGATACCCAAGCCCAATACGGGGATTATTCAGAGTTGGATATGTGCCCCATGTGGGGGATGTGGGAGAAGGAAGGGGGAGAATGAGATAAAGGCCCTACGGGAAACCGTTGGGGACGGTGGCTGAAGAAATGGCGCGATAGAATCGCTGGGCAAGAGACGAAAGATAGCCGCGATGGTATCACGGTAAACGGGACAAATGATAGATGCTCCTCGACCTCTATATGTGTCGAAGAGCATCCTGAAGGCTCAAAATTAGCAGGTATACAAAGTGAGCAAACCAATCTTGATAAAACCAAGTACTTTTCTTTAGATTAGAAAATCCAATTGACAAGAGCCATCAACGTATTGAGAATTCTCAGTATCCTGAGAGCTTTCCCGAAGAATTGTTTCTTTCTCATATTCTGTATGTGATGTAAGAGTATGATAAATTTATTTCCTTTGCAAAATTAATAATGAGGACAATAGGTATTCCCGAATCCGACCTGAGTTAATGTTACAGTTTTCTAAGTGTAACAAAATAGCCAAGCGAGATGACACAAGACGAGAGATGGATGACGCGATATAATGAGGTGAAGTGTAGGAGGATTGAGAGATTGATGCCTAAAGATGATTGGAGATGGTGGAAAACGAGATGGAAGGGATGAGAAGATAATGGCCCTACGGAAAACCATAGGGGCAATGACTTTAAGAAGTAATGAAGCTTATAAAAACGTTATATGTTCAGAGTTATAGCCATACAAACGTTAGAATCTTCAGCGGAACGGTATCTGATACCGGAGAACGCTACGAGGGAGCAGAGGTTTGAAATAGATCTCCGTAAGGCACGCCGTGCGAGCGTAATGAAGGTTTTGAACGAAAACGGATGGTATTGGCTATCACAAGGCTATAGAATAGAAGGTGAACAGCTTATTGCCACGGGCAAAGGACTTGCAGATGATTTTTATTCTGGTGGTGGCCCCTATATTAGTATTTCTGCCATAGTGGGAGAGAATGGTATGGGAAAGAGTTCGTTGTTAGAATTGTTCTTCCGTCTAATAAACAATGTGTCTTATGCGATGAGGGATGCACTTGAAGTGCAGAAATATGCTTTGCATTTCGTACGTGACATCTATGCAAGAGTATGGATGCAAGATGACGAAGGAATCTACTACATTGAGCAAAAAGATAACAACGTAAGGATTCATTGGCAGGACGGACAGACAGAAGACTTCGAATATGACTTTGATAGCGCGGAACATGCAATTGATGCAGAAGCAGACAGAGAACGTTTGCGTAAATTGTTCTATACTATAGTTGTGAATTATTCACAGTACGCATATAACACAAATGATTACCGAGCAGAGTGGGATATGGGCGATACAGGAGGAGAGAGTCAAGATACACTATGCTGGTTAAGCGGGTTATTTCACAAGAACGATGGATACCAGACCCCGATAGTTTTGAACCCTTTCCGTGAGAGTGGTAATATCAATATAAATCAGGAACGTGACCTGACTCAGACTCGTTTGTACTACCTGGTGCTTAACGATGCTTCTCCACTGAAACAGATTCTAAGGAAGAAAGAGGCCAAGGCGTTTATTTTTGATGTAGATAACGATCTGAACCCTATGCCAGGTAAACGTTACTACTCACATAGAGTGGTGAAGCAGATGGCGCAAATGCGACTACTGAAAAGTAATAGGGACTACAAGACGGTGAATGATATCGGACGTAGAATTACGGCCGCATGGGGCCATGTGCTAGGCTATGAGATTGAATCTCGCAAGAGAGGTGATGATTACTGGCAGAGAATGGATGATGTGAGAACCATCAACTACATTGTTTACAAAACGCTGAAGGTTTCACGTAACTATGCGCAGTATTATGACTATCACGACTGCTTTGATGATGCCAACAAGGTGTTGGAGTATGTAGGTAAACTGAACAAAGATACCTCGCATATTACTCTGAAAATAAGGCGCTGTTTGGCATATCTTTATTATCATCATTACAATACAGGAAACGTGGTAAATGGCCAAGTTGAGGGTAATACTATGACGGTGAATGATTATAAGGCTGCCATAGACCGATGTTTTGAGACTGTGGATGAGATTCTGACACGTTTGATACAAGAGCGATATACAACCTATTATTATGGAGAAGTAGTAGAACCCCATATCTGGCAAGAGGAAGAACTCATGCCTGCACCATCTTTCAAGACGGATATCCTGATAGAGGGGGAGGACGGCCAAAATGTGAGGTTCAGCTCGTTGAGTAGCGGGGAGAAGCAGATGATTTACAGCATTTCGTCGGTTCTGTATCAACTGCGAAATATCAACTCGGTATGGGATAAACCCAATGATGATAATGTCGTTTATAAGAATGTGTGTCTAGTGTTTGACGAGATTGAACTGTATGCCCATCCGAAGTATCAACTTAAACTGATACGGCTGTTGGTAGACAGTATCAAATCGCTGGGGATGCTTCATGTACTTAATGTCAACATCATTATGGCAACCCATTCGCCCTTTGTACTAAGTGACATTGCTAAACAGAACGTACTCTACCTTGAAGACGGAGAAGATGTAGGGAGAAAAATCAAGTTCTCGCCGTTTGCAGCTAATGTAAACGATACACTGCATCAGAGTTTCTTCCTGAACGAGGGGTTCTTGGGTGCTTTTGTCTCAGAGAAGATACGGACGCTTTGTGACTATCTGGAAGGCAAGGAACAACACGACAATTGGAATGACGACAAGGCAGAAAGGTTTATTAGTGAGGTAGGAGACCCGCTCATCAAGCAACAACTCATGGCGCTCTATGTGGGAAAACGATTTGGCGACAATGGTCTGGCAGAACTTGACTGGCTGAAAGAGAGAGTAAGAGAATTAGAAGGAAGACATGCGCAAGATTAGTATTACACCAGATATAAAACAATTGGTGGAAACGAAATATGTTGATGCCATTCATAATTCCGCTTTTCATCAAGATATTGTCAATGAATTGACGATACTGAAGGATGAGTTTCGAAGGGCAAGAGGTATAGATGTTAATACAGGATCTTCTAGAAATCCAGTATGGCATATTAGCCCTTCAACGCCACAGCAGTATGCCAACTATGTGGATGAAATATTAACGGGCTATAATGATGGCTCGTTGCTAAAATGGCAACCAACTATTTTTTGCGATGATATAACGCATAAAGATACGTTGGTTAGGCATCAAATAGCAAACTGTGCCATGATGATAGATGGGGTAAATAAAGGATCTTTGTCAAATCGACTCGTTGATGCGATGCACTATAAGGATGTACGAGATCAAATAGTACCGCCTGTTTATCGCGAGTTAGAACTGAAAGCCTGCGTGTATTGCAATGCCAACTATACCATCAGCGACAGCGACGGAGAAGGCTATTATGATCTTGATCATTGGAAGCCCAAGTCATGCTATCCATTCTTATGTATCTCTTTCTTTAATCTTCAACCCTCATGTCCCAGTTGCAATAGAAGAAAGTCTGCAAGTGACACTCCATTCTTTGGACTATGGGACGATACCGAGAGCAGAGATTTGGATGTGCTGAAGTTCAAATTGGATGAACGCTCTTTGGTAAACTATCTTGTTTTTCTTGAAAAGGAGTATTTAAAGGTTGGCGTGGTGGCGGCTGACCCTTGGGATGCGGCTCAGGTTGCTATTCGAGATAATACAGAACAGCGGTTACATATAGAGGCAAGGTATGCGGAGCACAATGACTTCACAGAAGAAATTGTGTGGAAGAGTAAGATATACAATGCTAGTATGATTCAGAGTCTGCGCGACTCTCGCTTCAGTGCGCTGATACCTAGACAGACAGATTTGAAGAGATTTATATTAGGGACTTATACAGACCCTAATGAAATACATAAACGCCCACTGACAAAACTTGCAATTGACTTGGCCAAGCAGTTGGGATGGATGTAGATATTGCATTAAATGAAAGCATGGTATTATCAGTATGAGTAATTATCCTACATGGAATGAATTTTTAGGGAAGTATCCTATTGGATCAGAAGATGTCTTTGAGGCGTTGTGCCGTTTTTTGTTTAGAACAAGATACGGCTTAGGGGATAGTTTGCCTTATTTTTATAACCATGCTGGGATAGAAACAGCACCGATCACTTTAGGAAAAGATGTTATTGGATTCCAATCGAAATTCTTTAGTGGTAATACAATTGACGATTCACAAGCTAAAATCATAAAAGATTCTATAAAGACCACGCATAAACATTATCCTCAACTTAATAAATATATTGTATATACCAACCTTGCATTTGGAAACCCACCAGCAGGTAAAACGATTACAGACAGACAAAAGGGAATTGAAGATGTGGCAAAGTCCTACTCGATGACTATTGAGTGGATGTTTGGAGATAATGTCTTGGACGCTGTAGCGAAAATACCATTTGCGTACGATTTATTTTTCAATCTTCATTCAAACACCTTCAAATTACAATCAGCAGTATGTAAGTACAATGAGCGTCGGTTTAAGAATATTAATACTCATATTATTTTTAATCAGCAAGAAGTACGGATTGAACGGAAAAACTATGTTTCTGCCATCATAGAGAATTTGGCTCAACAGAACAATGTTCTCATAGTTGGTGAAAGTGGTTCTGGAAAATCTGCTGTCGTAAAACAGTATTGGGAAAGCATAAAAGATACAGAAGTAGCTTTTTACATTCTAAATGGAGGCCAGTTTGGAACAGGTTCTGTAAACGATTTGTTCCGGCTTGATGAAGATTTTGCCTTTTCTTCATTCAGGGATTTTTTCACTGGCGCAGAAAAGAAAATTCTATTTATAGATTCAGCCGAAAAGATATTGGAGCAGTCGAATCATCTTGTGTTCCAAATCTTAACGGAGGAACTGACAGAAAAAGGTTGGCAATTCATATTCACCTGTAAGTCGTCTTCAGCAGATGACATGCAGACACTCCTTAAAGAATACTCTGTCAGATGTTCCACCATTGAAATAAAAGAATTGAAAGAGGAAGAATTGTCTGCTCTGGAAAAAGAGTACCAGATACCGAAACCAGGGAATGAAAAAATACAAAAGCAGATAAGGACTCCTTTCTATCTTGCCAGATATTGCGAACTGGATATTCATAATATGGATACCCCAAAGGCTTTCCGTGATTTAGTGTGGAAAAGAAAGGTCAGGGGCTTGGCCATTGGGCCAGAACAGCAGAAACGAGAAGAATGCCTGTTGAAGATTGTCAGAGCGCAACAAGTGCAGGGAACCTATCATATTATAATGCCAGATATAGAACATACTGCGGCGTACGCTTTAGAAACTGAAGATATATTGATTAACGACGGCTATAAAGGATATGCTATTAAGCACGATATCTATACTGATTGGGCATTAGAATATATCATAGAACGTGATTTTAACACGAATGAGCATGGCTTGGCTGTTTTATTTGAAGCACCTCAAAGCCTAACATACCAGAATGCCTTCAAGAGGTGGCTTCAGTTGATTATTGATAGTGAAGATGACAGGGTAAATGCAATCGTTGAGGCCTTTGTGACCGGGAAAATAAATGAGAGATGGGAATCGGCCATTTTAAGTTGTATAGGATTGTCATCTGGTTATTCAAGCACCTTCTTTGCAAAATATGATGCAGAACTAAAAGCAGACAAGTTTTCTTTGTTCAACCGTTTTGTGGATGTCCTCCACGTATCATGTCAACATATAGTTTCCTACATTGAGTTCAAGGGCGACAAATACCCAATTATGCGGCCTAATGGCTCTGGGTGGCATGATGCAGTAAGGTTTATCTATGATAACAAGTCAGAATACTATATGGGGCATACAAATGCTGTTTATAAGGTATTACAAGACTATAGTGGGTTAGGATGGGAAGCTAAAGAACGAAGAAATGCAGCTTTGTTATCATTGTACATCTTCGATGAAGTTGCTGATACGAGAAAAAAAGGAGAACACTTCTGGTTGGATAATCCGAAGCCGTGGTGTTCATTAGTATGTACGTATGCACCTGCTATCTACAAGGAATTGGAAGAGAGATTCCAAGAAGTGTTGGATAATCATTGGGTAAATCATACAGACCCATACGCAGAGTTAGTAGCCTTTATACTTCGCGACAGTGAGTATATAACAACTACATATCCTGTGTGTCTTGCCTGTACGAAACACATAGTCAAACTGATGGATCTGTTATGGAGAGAAATGCCAGAAACAGAAGAAGAACGCTCGCTGCCATTCAGGAGCATGCATGAGAATGACTATAACCATGATTACTGGTTTGGACTAAATAAAAAGTTTGATAATGGTTTATCATATTTCCCAGCCAGTGGATTCCAGACCCCTATATATCCGCTATTTGTTGCAGAGAGTAAATATTTCAAAGAAGAATTACCAGTCCTAAAGTTTGTAATAAGATTTGTCGATGATTGTGTGGAGTGTTTCTCCAAACGACGCCGAGATTTCCATGAGCCAGTAGAAGAAATTAATATTAAACTGAAAAACGGCGAGAATCAGCGCATTTTGGCAAACCAGGGATTGTGGAATCTGTACAGGGGAACTTCGGGTATATCAGTCCCTCACCTGATAGAATCCATTCACATGGCACTTGAAACGTTTCTTTTGGATCAGATTACCGATAGCAACGAGGAAAATAAGGAAACCCACAAATATGCCCATCAATTATTATGGTATATACTGGAGCACTCTCATTCTGTCTCACTATACTCAGTCGTTGCCAGCGTGGCTATGGCAGCACCGAGAGAGTTCTTTGACGTTTTATTGGCGGTATGCGGTGATATTAGGTTTCTGTCTTATGATATAACGAGGTATAGTAGTGAACAGACCGCAGGATTTATGACTGGGGGACTGCCGACCCATGAGCACATGTATGAAGAACGCAAGAAGTCGAACGCCCGTAGTCATAGGAAATATCATTTGGAACAAGCCTTGTTGTTTCGCCAGATAGAAGATGCCAGCCACGATGACGAAGAGTCGCAGGAGAGGCTTAGGAAGGTGTATTCGGTAGTAGATGCACTGAAAGAGCAAGTTGATAAGATGGACGGCGTTCCATCAACCTATCTTTTTATTTTGGCACGTGTGGACTATCGCACGATGAAAAAAGAATCGATAAAGTTGGAAAACGGTGTGGAGGCCATGCAGTACACACCCAGCCTTACCAAGGAGCTTCAAGCAGAGAGTGACGCTGTGGCAAATAACAAGGAATGGATGAGGGGAGTGAACCTGAATGTTTGGACGGACAAGATGTTCGAAGGAGATGAAACTGCCATAGAGAAATTACGCTATGGAGAAGATGTACAACAGGTATTGGCAGACATTCGTACTATTGAGAAACAATTCAAAGAAAAGAGCCCACAGCTATTTGCATTACATGGCGATGAGTATATACCATACAAGGCAAGTGCAGTCATTTTGTTAAAGAAATATGAATTGTTGACGGATGATGAGCGGCTAGAATGTTGGAATAGAGTGATGGACGCTCTTCAGTCACCTCGTTTTCTGATAGGTCATTCATTGACAGGAATAAATATATGCTTGAATGCGATACCGGTCATGATGAATATGAAACCTGACCGACTAAACGATTTCAGTATAATTATTGCAATCTATTCGGGCGTAAGAGAAGAATACGTTAATACACGTATATGCGACATCATGTCGTATGTGATAGAGAGAAGTGCGTTATGGGAGAAATATCCAGCCGTTATGGAGGATGCACTTAACTGTATAAGGGAAGGAATTGCTGATAAGGATTTCAATAAAATGAATACCAACCAAGCAAATGCAGTTCTTTGTCTGATTACACCACAAACTGAATTCCGAAATCTGTTAAGAACCTGTATTCACATAATTGCTCAGCTTTGGGAACCTAAGCCACATCACGACATCTTAGACCGAACCTATCAAGATTCGAATTTGGTAGCCAGATTTGTATTGAACGCACCCAAGCAAGAGGTTGCAGAATTGATAGCACCTTATACGGATTTGATGGACACGGAGCATGACTACGAAACACTTCTTTCATCAATACTTATATACACTGTAAATAATGACAAGTATGATAATTTCTGGATAATCTGGGACTTGTTTTTCGATCCGTTAACGAAGACGGTAAGGTACTATTATAATGGACAAATGCTGAATACCTATCTTCTGAATCCGCATTATCTTACGATGGTAGTACCGAATTGGTTCAAGTTGGAAGAAAAAGATTTGGCATTTTTTGAGAAAGTAATCGAAGTCATACCAAGACACCCAGCCGTGCTGAACGCCACATCGAAGGTGTTTAGTACGATTGGTAAAAAATATGTGAAACAAGCTATAGGCATGTTTGCCTATATCGCAAATGCGATTGGCAAAAACACAGAGTTGAAAGATTCGAAAGACACTGTAATTACTAATCTGGAAAAGGTTATCAATCATGCATACTCAGAGTATGAAAATGAGTTGACGAGAAATGTAAAACTGCGGAATCAACTTATTGATCTACTTGATTTCATGATAACTAACGGTTCGCAAACCGCATCGTTTATGCGCGAAAAACTATAGGATATGATACAGCCATTCCATCATAACAATCTGTTGAGTGAATTTGTAGCCAATCCTTCAAACGAAGCGTGGGCTAAAGATTTGGTGTGTTTGAGCGCGAAGAAGAATGGTTTTCTTGAAAGTGTTGATTACGAGTATGTCCTCAATGAAATGGAGAACCATGTCTCTGCGCCTACGCTCACGTTGCCAGTTAATGTCAATGACAAATACCCCCGCATAGAACTGCTCAAATTAACCCATCATAGCGGTGTTAACGCCTTGGCAGACGAACAATCGATAATCTTCTGCAATGAAGGAATGACGATGATTACCGGATTTAACCGGTCGGGGAAAAGTGGCTATTTTAGAATACTTAATCAAATGGCTGTAGGAGCTGTGGCATATCCACTTCTGCAAAATGTACATGCTGCTGCACCGAACTCAATCTCAGTATCATTAGACTATGCTGTTGATGGAGCCAACAATAGTTTTAACTGGAATGGATCCGACCCCTTGCCTGACGAATTGCGTCACATAAGATTTTTCGATTCAAATTATGCAGAACGGTTCTTGAAACCACGTTCGCTTGATACCTATTTGTTTGAAAGCATTCATCTTAGGATATATCAGGGAATCTTTAACGGCCTGAAGTTTATGAAGGATTTGGGAACTGTCATAAGTGGCCAGACAGAAGCAGCTTTGCGGTCATTGTGTTCTTCTGCGTATGTTGATTCTGTTAAATTACAACTGGTTCAATTATTCAGGGCAGAACTTGAAAATCTAAACATGGGCGATTTAAAAGTAGAGTTGTTGGCTAATGACTTGCTAAGTCCTGTGTCTGAGATTAAACTGAGAATCACGAATGGTACGGATAAAGTTCATTCAATATTGAGCGAGGCTGAGTTGAAATGTGCTGCCCTTGCCATGTTTTTTGCAGAGTCGGGTTTGTTGGAAGTTCAGCAACCCCTCATTTTTGATGACCCCGTAAATAGTCTTGACGCACAGATTATCCAGAGTTTTGCCAATAGAATCATCAACTCTGGAATACAGACCGTCGTATTTACTCATAACAGTCTGCTACAGGAGATGTTGACAGACACCCACAAAGTCATTATTTACAAGAGGACATCAGTAGGACGCCCAGCAGCACCTGCCATAGGACTGGGGAGGCAACATATAATTGTGAACGACGTGGTCATAAGTGCACAGTCCTGTGGCTTTGTTTTGGATCATTCAGACAAGAAGACGCTGTTTTATCTTGATGAAGCAGATGCGGAACTGGCAAAAACACCGCCGATAAAAACCAAGGAAGCAAATGATAATTTGCGTGAGGCCGTTGAGTGGATGATAGATGAAGTGGTTTTGAATGGAGTTACACCTCTCAGATATAGGGGGAATACTCCTATACCGTGGAAGGAGTTGAAGGTGGTAAATTCACGTGGAATCGATTTGGTGAATAAACTATATAACTGTTACAATAAATTGTCATCTGGTGGCTCTCATTTGGGTGGAGTTGCTTACGCAGCACCATTAGGACCAGCTGAACTTCAAATAATATCGGCAGAATTACGTGCGTTATATGCTTTGTACCCACCTACATAAATTAGACAAAATTGACTATTATAGGAATAAAATAATGTGTGGCAAAATAGATCAGATCTTGCCCAAATTGAAAAAATGGTAGAAAAGGTGATGATATAGGAACGGGGTGACAGATTATGTTTCACAACTGAATGGTATTCAAAAAATATTATAAACAAATGTCAAGGCGATTCAGACAATCAGCGGGGACAGGTATGTTCCATGTGATGATGCGAGGACACTTATGGTTTATAGTTACTTTTGGTTTATGGTTCAAGGTTCAGGATTAAAGGTTCACGGTTATGACTCAAGAAAAAAGATGGTTAGCTCAATACAATGGTGTATTGGAGTTCATAAAAATGAACCATAGGAATCCGTCAAAGCACCGGATAGAGGAGCATGATATGCTAAATTGGCTGAAGGCGAATCGTAAGGCGATGAATGCTGGGAAGATGAAACCTGAGAGGGTAGAGAAGTTTAGA
>OCTX012256915.1_pt1 | contig 10952 bp, 10 predicted proteins | sample 1539691 | NCBI WGS metagenome assembly OCTX01 (sample SAMN02144231, study PRJEB22623) | gut metagenome | biome: sheep rumen | host: Ovis aries | place: New Zealand | reverse complement strand
TTGTAAATCAATGGGTGGCAAGTGTAGAGAAAGCGGCCGTGCTCCACCAGAGTGCCGCCGAAAAGCGCTTTGAAGTTGCGTACTCCGTATTCAACGTCGGGCTTGCCTGCTCCCATAAAGTCGAACCTCGGACAACCCCTGTCGACGGTGGCTTGTAAGCCAGCGTAGGTGGCAAGTTCCGAGGGATACAGGTTCTTGAATGTTTCGTCCATCCCGCAAACATACCATTCGTAGCCGACTTTTTTGTCGAGACAGACGTATGCCATGCCTCCAATCACATGGCCGTTGTGCTTGACAACAAGGATTTTGCCAGAAGGAAGTTGGTGCAGTTTTTGGAAGAATTCAAGAGGTGGCAACGGCTTCTTCACTTTCTTTTTGTAAAGATCGAGCAGTATGCTGTAGAATTCGCCCACCGCATTGTCCGATGTGGCTGGTTCCAGTGTAGCACCATCTCGCAACCCCACATGGATGTGGCGTTTGCGTGTACGGCTGAGGTTGCTGTTCACGATGTCCGTGGATGTGGTGTCGAGGTGGAAATTGAGGTGCGCCTGATAGGTGAAACCGTTTTTCTCAAAGCATTCTCTCCAGGGAGAAAAGTCGTTAAGATTACGGGTCTCGATGTAAATGCATTGGCCACGGAGTTCGTTCCGCAGGGCTTTTAACATGGAGGAAAACTGCTCCTCTGAAGTTTGTGGTGTCAGTAGTGGTCCACCGACGATAATGGCCCGCCGGGTGAGTTTGCGTTTTATCCAGTTGCCGTCGCCTTGCAGATAGCCTACAGTGAGGCAGATCAGTTTGTCGTCCTCGGACACTCCAAACACGAACGGCTCCATGAAACTGAGGCTTGCGAAGAAGTTGTATGCCTCACGGGTCTGGAACCATGAAGCAACGGACGACTTTTCTACCAGTGTATCCCATTGGTCGGCTGGAATCTGGGAGTATTGGGTTAGCAGTGTCATTGTTCGCAAATGATGGTTTGTCTCTTGTTGTTGTGCATGAGAGGTATCTCGTCTACAATATTGACAGAGATGGCAACTTTGAGTTTCGGTTGCCAAAAGTCGATTATGTGCTGTTTTTTTGCGGGAGAGAACTCCTTGTTTGTTACGATATTGAAGGTTACGTTATCGTTGCTGTGGCGCACAATCTGGTAGTTGTCAACACCCTTGATGTCGTACAGGAAGTAGTGGGAGAAGTTGTGAACCGTGTATATGTCGCCACCAGAGGCAATATAGGCGTCGCTTTCTCTTCCCATGATGCGCACTATCTGGCCGTTGCGCACCTCGACAAGGTCTTGTGTGTCATAGCGGATGAAGGGATGGGCCAGGTTCCAGAGGTCGGTGCTGACCACCCGGCCGATGCCGTCCTTGACGGGATGCCCGTCGTTGTCAAGAACTTCGATGATTCCGTAGTAGCCACACACGCGGTAACCATCGTGGGCTGGAGTCTCATAGGTGTTGGGCGTGCCCTCGCAACTGTATGAGTCGATGATGTCGCAACCGAAGGCCTTTTCAATTTCTTTGCGGTAGGCATCCGATAGCGTTGAGCCTGTGGTGAATATCCTGCGTGGGGTATGGTTGTATCCTGTGTGGCTGTTGCGGTAGCGAGCCAGAAGATAAAGTGGCGCAGGATAGGAACGTATATAGAGAGGCTTCTGGTTTTCTATGGTAGCCAATACGTTTATTAGCGCATTGTCGTCGATGGAATAAAAAGGCACGTAGATGCAGCGATTCATGCGGTCTTGCCATTTTTTTATTCTTCCTTGACGTTTGCCGTTGGCAATTTTCATGTAGGGGTCGCCAAGGCGGTATCCGGCTTGATACCAAGTGCGTAGCTTTGCTGCCGTGTTGACCGACGATGCCTCGCGGGAGACATAGAATGTGAAGGGTTCACCTGTGGAACCGCTTGAGCGCGAGAGTATACGGTCTTTTGTTGGACAGTTGTTCGCAGTGAAACGTTCGATGCCTTCTTGCCTCATGATGGCTTTACTTACGATGGGCATCTGGTCGAGGGTAACCTCGTTGGGATTCAGATGATGGTCGTCGAACCAGTCTTTGTAAAATGGCACTTCGCTGGCAGCGCAAAAAAGCAATTGACGGAGTTTCTCCTGTTGGTAGTCATGCAACTGGCGTTCACTCCACTGCTCCACATTACGCAGATCCCTCAGGTGGGTATGCACGGACTCGCCCTTCAGCATGTCGCTCAACGGCAGGATGATATGTTCATGCAGGAAAGCCATAGGCTGTATACAATTGTTCTTTAATGTTTTCCCAGCGATAATGACTTATGTTTTCCTTGGCTTTGAGAATGATTTTTTTGGCTTCATTCTGGTTTGTCAAAGCCCATAGCATCTTTCGGGCCAACTCTTCGTCGTTGTCGCTCTTGAACAGCAGTCCGGAATTTTTGTCTTTTACCATGTAGGGAACCCCTCCAACATTGCTGGAAATCACCAGCAGGCCTGCGTTCATTGCTTCGAGCAACGACACTGGCATATTGTCTATTGTGGGAGACGATAGAAAGATATCGGCGTTGTCGAGATGGTGGTAAATCTCATTGTTGTCGACTTTCCCGGTAAAGGTGATGTTTTGCAAGCCAAGTTCTTCAGCCAGATTTATGAGGTTTTGGTGTTCGCTGCCGTCGCCCAACAAGGTCAACGTGGCCTCAGGACACTGTGTTTGCACTTGTTTGAAAGCACGCAGGATGCAAGGGATATTGTACAGAGTTTCGTGAGCCCGTGTACAGATGTAGTTCGGCTTGAGAGTTTCCCGCAGGCGGAAATGGCTGTCGTCGAGCTCCAGTATGTTTGGGATGGTGATGTATGGAAGTTCATGCTTTTCAAATATTTGGGCAAGGAATCCTGAGAGTACGATATTGGTGTCGGTACGTGTCAGGAAGTGGTGTACCAACTTTGGATGCTTGTCGAAGAATGATTCTCCTCCACCGCCATGATAGGTCAGCACAATGCGTTTGCCCAGTTTGCGGCCGACGATTACGCCTATTATGGCTGGCAGGAATCCCCAGTGCGAGCAGCAATGTATGTGAAATACGTCAAAATCTTTTCCTTTGGTTTTCAGTCTGAATGGAAGGATAAGCCGACGAATGAACGATGCCTTTGTGCTGAATACCTCGGCAGCGTGTCCGTCGGTGGACAGCATTTTTTGCAAAATTTCCACTTGTCCGGAGATGCCTCCAACCCTCGGCTTATAATTACATATTAGGAGTACCTTCATGTTCAAACTATGTCAATGAATGTTTAAACGCTTTTTTGCCATAATCATCATCCGAATAAATACTGCAGTAGAGAAAATTGGTATGGATTATGTGGTTATGGGGTTCGTTGCTAAAAAAGTCCTCGAGAACCTAGTTTGAAAAATGCCCAGGCGACAGCCATGACGGGGACGACATAGTACCAGATTTTGACAAAACGGTAGTTTTTGGCGTTGAGGAGTGAAATGCCGTAGGCGGCCATGATGAGTAGGATGGGTAGTGCTGGCAGTAGGAATCGTTCAGAGTTAGCAAATCCGCTGGAGGAGATGATACCGAGGTAGGCTATAGTGAAGGAACCTATCAGACTGAGGTTGCGCCAGTTCTTTGTGATGAAGATGGCGCTGAAAATTGCTATAAGCACAAACCCGCCAAAAAAGTTCCGGACGTAATTCCCTCCGCTGAGCATTTGTTGGTTATACTGTTGGTCCACGTCCACCATGGTGGGGAAAGGCATGACAAACATCATGGGAGCCATGACGGTGCCGGTGGCATACTTGGCCCACTGGTTACCTTTGTTGGTCTGATGTGTACGTTTGGCTATCTGGTTGTCGCCACGGTCTTCCCATGTTGATTGGATTTCGGTGCTGATAACGCCACCTGTCAACGTAGATATGGCTAATATGCCCCATGCGATGAGCATGACGCGTTTCCATCGACCTACAACCGAGGTGTTGGTGAAAACCAATGCTGTGGCAATGGAGAAAACGGCAGCAGCACCTAGAACGGTACGGAAAGTGAAGAGTATAATGGCCAGAAGAACAGGGGTGGCGATTGTGAGGATGTTGTATTTTTTGCTCCGCAACAAATAGTCTGCACGTTCGAGGAAGGCCATCAAAATGAATATCATGACGGACTCTTTCAGATGCAAGCCGCTGTAGTAGATTAGATTGGGCATGAAACAGGTGAATATGGCTGCCATGCGGCTGCCCTCTTCACCAATGTTACGTTTGGCGAGGAAGTACACCAGCAGGACTGTTGCTGCGCTGAAGAGTCCATTCACTAAACGTGGAAACAGAATGCTATAGCCTGTAATCTTGGAAAGCAGTGAAAGGTAGAAGACATAGCCAGAGTCGGAGATGGTGTTGGTGTCGATAAAAAGGTAGCGCCATACGTCGGCGATGTTGGCATGCACGTTGCCCATGGTCTCTTCATAGTACCAAACGGAGTCGCCAGCTGAAAATTCGAAAGGAGTTCCGGTTTTGATTAAGAAGTAAATGTATGCAAAGATTGTCCATGTCCATCGTAGGCCCAAAGCGCTGAGAAATAGGTTTCTTAACAATTTTTTTTGTGGTATGTCTTGCCATTTTTTGCTGCAATATGAACTTAGTAGGAAGAATCCCACTACCCACATTATGCCCATGATGAGAAAGTCGAAGGACATGATGTGGCGTATGAAGAGGATGGATACTGCCGCCAAAGCTCCAAGGTAGAGGTAAATACCTTTGGTGGATATCTGTTTAGGAAGGTATGATATCATTGTCAACCAATAAGTTTACGTTTCAGTTTGATAAGCTGTGTCATGCACTTCTGCCCTACAAGTTGTTTCAGGTGGCCTTTCCAGTCTTTCTTGCCTTTGTCGCCCCAGGAGCCCATGAAGAGGTGGTTACAGTAGGTGTTCTCGGTAAGTAGGTACTCTCCTGTGGTCTGATGAGGGCAGAAGTATTCCGAAGGGAATACGGTCAAGTCTTTGTATTGCCCTTGTTTTCCGTCGCATACGAAGCCGTTGGCTTTCATAATGGCGCTGATGCGCTGGGTATTGGTGGTGGTGTCGAGGGTGCCGTCTTCTCGGCAGAAGTGCTGGCCGTCGTAGGCGTGCAGTTGCTCGTCGACCCATAGGCCGCCGGCTTCGCTTGCCATCAAGCCTGTGACGGGGGGCTTGTGCTTGCTGCCCTCGTAGCCGGTGAAGGCGCTGAGGTGCAGCAGGTCGTCGAGGGGTTTCAGTATCTCCACGTCGGTGTCCATATAAACCCCGCCTTCGGAGCTGAGGGCGTAGAGTCGCACATAGTCGGTCACGAAAGCATATTTCCTTGCTGAGTAGGCCTCTTTGGTGTAAGGGGTACTGTCGACATCAAAGTTGTCTTCATTCCAAAGTTTGTATTCCCAATCGGGCATGTGCTTATGCCACGAGGCGATGCAGTCTTTAGCCAGCTGCGGCATCTCTCCGCGCCCGAACCAGCAATAGTGTATTGTCTTAGGTATCATGCTTATTGTGTTATTCCCATCAGTCTCAGTGAGGCCTGCGGTGTTCCATAGTCGCACCAATACCGATGGATGTTGTTCTCCAAATGTTTTCTGTACGCCTTGTCGTTGAGCAGCAGCCTGATGGCATCGTCCAACGCCGTCGGCGAGGTTACATCCACATAGTGTATATGCTCGCCTTCCACAAGCGGCGACGGAAGGTCGTTGCTCAATGGGGTGCTCAGGATGGCTTTCCCCAATGCCATGTATTCGCCCAGTTTCCATCCATGGCAGTTCCAGTAGGCGGGGGTGTTGAACACAAACGTCGACTCCTTTGTCTTCTGTAGACACTCGTTGGCAGGCAACCTTTTGCTCAGACAGTCAGTGAACTGGGCGATGCTGTCACCGGTTCTTGATGTCACTAGCCCTCCCTCAAAAGTCATCTCCGCACCCAATGCTTTGCAGGCTCTGATAAACAATGCACGTCGTAAGTTCACACCCTCGTCATTCCGATTCCATTCGTCACTCTGCCACAATGTTGAGAGATGGAAGACATAGCCTTCGCGTGGCTCTTGCATGGTGTATGCCTCCAACCGTGGACGTTGCATGGTCCGTTTCCAACAGCCGAGGTATTTCCGTTTGTTGCGTTGTGTGTGTAGCAGTCCGTTGAGAGTCGGAACAATAGCATGGATAGGGTGCGTGTATTGTATTGCGAACGACGGACACAGCGATATCAGTTTCTTCTGTAGCGCTTCGGGGGTCTTGCTGAAATTGGCGTTCACGCTCCCGTAGGCGTCGCACCATTGGTATAGAACCTCGTTTACTCGGTGGCTGTCGTTGGTGTCGATTGTGTATCTTTTTTCGGAGGAACCGGTTTTGATAATAAAACGCATGGTTCTCGTATGACGTTCCTCTGACGGCAGCTCATCGAAAGCTTTGTGGTTGAACACTACACTCTCACGACTGAACATCTCCTCAAGCCCTTTGATGTAGAAACTCATGTATTGTATGTCGTCCTCGGGATCGATAATGATTTTCATGAGCAAAGCTTTTTTATTTTAACCCCTGTAAGAAGGGCAAATCTGCGCAGACGCAATATCCCGACAGGCAATCGATAAAGGCGGGCGGTATTGGCCGGCTGTCGGCTCCAATCCACCTTGGCCAGTTCCTGACGGGCGGCGCTGCGGTATTGTTTGGTGAGCAGGTAGGGGAGCAAACTGTAGGTGCGCAGGTTGTCGATGAGTTGCTTGTAGTCGGCATTGGTCTTCTCTTCGGGCTCCAGATAGCCGAGGTTCCACAGCATGTGCTCCTTGGGGTCGCGCAGGTGGTGGGTGCCCCGATAGGTGACATCCACATCCTGGTTGTAGTTGCTCAGCGGCTTGTTGAGGAAGACCGTTCTGTGTTTCAGCGCTATGCGGACCCATAGGTCGAAGTCTTCGCCCAGCTTCAGGTGGGGCTTGAAGCCGCCCGTCTCGTCGAAGACGGCCCGCGGCATGGCCACGCTGATGCTTGTGAGCGGCATGCATAGGGTTTTGGCATAGACCGCGCAGTAGTTTATTTCGCCTTCCTCAAACCCCTCGTCAACACCTATCGGCGCCAGCCGTTTCTTGCCGTTCTTCACGATATAATAGCCTGTGCCGTAGATGCCTGCGTCGGGGTGACGATCAATGAGTCCGGCCATCTCTTCGAGGAAAGTGGGCTCCCACCAATCGTCGGCATCGAGGAAAGTGATATGGGGTGCCGAAGCCAAGGAAACGCCTTTGTTGCGGGCGTTGCTGACGCCGACGTTCTCCTCCAAGCGAACTATCTTGATGCGATGGTCGGTGAACGCTGCCACAACCTCGTGGCTGCCGTCGTTCGACCCGTTGTCGACGATTATCAACTCATAGTCGCCGAAAGTCTGGCCAAGGACGCTCTCTACGGTCTTTCGGACGTAGGGGGCTTTGTTGTAGAGCGGTATGATGACTGAGAAACGTGGCATGTTATTTCATCATGGAGTTTTGGCTCTGTACGATAGCAAACCTATTCTTCAGCCGCAGGAACGGGCTTTCGAAGAACTTGTAGGACAGCCAGGCGACAAACACCGTTGCGGCGGTGATGATGACGTATATCAGTATTGTGGCAGCGGCTTCCGGCAGTTGTATGCCGGCGTTGCGATAGAGCGCGGAGAGACCGAATATCAGCAGCGGATGGATGACATAGATGCCGTAGGATATCTTGCCGACGAAGTCGCACACTCGGTTCTCGAGGTTGATTATTGGGTTGTCCAGCTGGCTGGCTATGCAGACAAGCGAGAGGATGGCAATCAGTTGGGGCCTTATGGGCGCGGGAACGATGTTGATCCAAGACACAGAGAACAGCAGCAGCAGGAAACAGACAACTCCCAACGCGCGGTTCATCAGAAACTTGGTGAACAGCTTGCTCTTCATGAAGTAGAGTATGGCCCCGATGGCGCCTATCATCATGCAGTCGAAGCGTGTGACGGCAAAGAAACGGTAGGCGGTATTGGTGCCGTAGGCCAGGTAGAGGACCCATTTGCAGGCAAGCCATACGACACACACGCTCGCGGCAATGACCAGCAGGCGGCTGTGTCTGCCTTTGGTCAGCTTCACCAGCCAAGGCCAGAACAAGTAGAACTGCTCCTCGACGCCGAGGCTCCAGTAGTGCACTATGGGCCAGATGCCGACTGTCAGGATGAACGGTATGTTGGCGGTGAAGAAGCAATAGTACCAGATGTTGGGGTCGTGCCAGGTGGATGTGGAGAACACCGCGATTAGCAGATAGAGGTAGTATATGGGCCATATCCTCAATATGCGTCGCATATAGAACTTGGGGATGCTCACCGTCCGGCTCTGCTCCTGCTCGTGCAGCAGCAGGTAGGTGATGAGGAAGCCGCTGATGACGAAGAAGAGGGTGACTCCGTCGGCCACCACCGGCAGCTTGAAGCCTTCCACACCCCAGTCGCCGAAGTCGCGCTGGAAGGTATGGCCCCACATCACCGAGAGCGCCGCGATGGCTCGCAGCCCGTTGAGGCCGGGAAGGTGGATGCTTTTAGCCATTATTGATTATTCTCTTTGCAGTATGGCTCAATCCGAAGTGTTGTTGACAATACCTATGTAGCTCGAAGGCGAGACGGCATCCTTGCCGTCCCAGCAGAAGCCGTAGATGTGGGATGTGCAACCCGCCCAACTCTCCGGCAGATTAATCTCGGCCTCGCCGGCGCTGCGGAACACAGGCTCCGACAACATGCAGTTGCGCTTCTCCGGCAGGTAGGCGACAAGCATCACATAGTTGAGCCGGTTGGCTTTCGCGGTGTTGCTGAAGGCCACGCGTATCGTGCGGCCGTCGGCAGTCGAAGGCTCGCCGAAATCGACAGCAGCCAACGGGCCGTCGGCAACCTGAAGCTGGGTGTAATCCACAATCGCTTCGTCGTCCACGATGCTGATATGCTGGCGGTTCAACCGCACGAAGACGTTCTTCTCGGTGGTGCTCCTCTCGGCGGCAATACCGCGGAACCCGATTCGGACAACCTGCAGCAGGTCGGCCCCGAGGCTCGACACTTTCCCGAAAATCTTCCGTGATGCCAGCTGCGCCGGCGTCCTGGGGTCGTTAGGCATCACCCATTCGCGTGCACATTCCCGGTCTTTCCATTTGTATCTCACAATGTTACCGAGTTTCCCGCTTAACCCGTCGGTTTGTCCTTTCTTTATGCTTGCCATAAATCTTCTGCTTTTATGTGCTTTCCTTATTCTTTAGAGAGAAGTCTTTACTGTAAACGTTTCGCCGGTTGACCCCTGTCGGTAGATACCTACAATGCTTCCACAACAAATCCGCTTCATATCATCCTCACCAAATCGTGATGTGGATGTGATGATGATGTGTGGTTGGTGTGAGGAGGGTGTGAGGAGGGTATGCTGTTTAATCGTGGTATCAGTTTCGTATACAATCAGCTATTCGCTCGGCGGCATGTCCTTCGCCGAAGGGGTTGGCGGCATGGGCCATGTTGTTGTAGGCGTCGTGGTCGGTGAGCAGGAGGGCTACGGCATCGACGATGGTGTCCTTGTCGGTGCCCACCAGGCGGGCGGTGCCGGCCTCGATGGCTTCGGGCCGCTCGGTAGTGTCGCGCATCACCAGCACCGGCTTGCCGAAGGCGGGAGCCTCCTCCTGGAGGCCGCCGCTATCAGTCAGCACCAAGGTGCATTGCTGCATCATGCCGATGAATTCCAGGTAGTTGAGCGGCTCCATCAGGTATATGTTCCTGAGGCTTCCGTCGACGATTTCGTGTACCGGCTTGCGGATGTTCGGGTTGAGGTGGATGGGGTAGACAAAGTCTACGTCGGGGAACCGCGCAGCCAGCGTGTTGATTGCCTGGCATATATGGGCCATACCGTCGCCGAAGTTCTCGCGGCGGTGCCCGGTGATGAGCACCATCCGACGGCTCTCGTCGCGTCCGAACTGAGGGGCTTTCGCTTTGCCCGAAGTTGCCACCCAATGCAGGGCGTCGATGACGGTGTTGCCGGTGACGGCAATATGCTCGTCGGTGATGTTCTCCTTCAGCAGGTTCTGGCGTGCCCGCTCGGTGGGCGCGAAGTGCCAGGTGCAGAGGCGTCCGTTCAGCTGGCGGTTCATCTCTTCGGGCCAAGGGCTGTAGATGTTGTAAGTCCGCAGGCCGGCTTCCACATGCCCCACAGGTATCTGCTGGTAGAATGCGGCCAATGCCGCGAAAGTGGAGGTGGAGGTGTCGCCGTGCACCAGCACGGTGTCTGGTCTTTCGGCTTTGAGCACGTCCTTCATTCCGAGCAGTATGCGTGAAGATATGTCGTAGAGGTCCTGCCCTGCCTGCATGATGTTGAGGTCGTAGTCGGGGCGGATGTCGAATATGTCGAGTACCTGGTCGAGCATCTCGCGATGCTGGCCGGTGACGCATACTGTGGTCTTGAACTGTTGGCTGCGTCGTTGCAGCTCTTTCACCACAGGGGCCATCTTGATGGCCTCCGGTCGGGTGCCAAAAACGATGAGGATATGTTTCATTTCAGTAATGCTTTCAAATCTTTCGCCAGTTTGGTGGAGAATTGCTCCGCACCAAGGCGGTTCATATGGCTGGCGTTATAGAAGTTGATAGTGTCGTAGCAGATGCTGTCGTAGAGGTAGTTGAGGATGTCGCAACCATAGCGGTCGGCAAACGACTGGTAGAGCGCGAACATCGAGTCGACGGCGGGTCCCATCTTGCGTGTGGCTCCGATATAGAACGGTGCGTATACCATCACCACATGGATGCCGTCTTTCTGGCATTGCGCCAGATAGCGGTCAAAGATATCCACCGCCTCGGGGTTGCACTCGAAGCCAAGGGTGTCTATCTGCAGGAATGCAGAGCCGTCCCACACATCGTCGCGCGGTACATATCCTTTGTATATTGCCGGTCGAGCCAATTTGGCTGGCAACCCCAAGCCTTCGAATATCACATTGCGGTAGCCGGCATAGCGCACCAGCGGCAGCCAACGGTCGGCCCA
>OCTX011279218.1_pt1 | contig 10955 bp, 9 predicted proteins | sample 1539691 | NCBI WGS metagenome assembly OCTX01 (sample SAMN02144231, study PRJEB22623) | gut metagenome | biome: sheep rumen | host: Ovis aries | place: New Zealand | reverse complement strand
AGTGAATTGAGCCCTTTTATTAAAAATCTAGAAAATTTAGAAGAAATTATTAAAGGTAAAAGAGATGCTATTAGAAAAGGGAAGAGATGGAAAGGTACACCAGATAAGTTAGATTTATATTCAAAATTTAGAGATTCTTGTAGAAGAATTCAATATGTTGATTTGGATTATAGAAAAAAAGATATTGAAAATTGTTTTAAGGAAGTTTTTGGTGTATCAGCCCAGTGATTTGGGGTAGAAGATGTAAAAGATGGTAAAACTTTGAGTGATGAAACTTTAATGAAAAAGATGGTTAAAGCTTTGATTGATGAGATAAATGAAAAATATGTATGATTAAGCGGTAAATTGGATAATCGATTATGAAGAAAACAATCAGAGGAAGATATATTGTACAATATTGATAGAGTGTTAGAAAATCTTTTGTATAATGATTTTAATGATTTTGATTATAATTCTTATAATGAGAAAAAATGAAAACGGCTTGAAATGTTGAATAATGTTGAATCACAACTAGATGAATGCTGGAGTAAGGAAGGATATGAGAAAATTAGGCAAAAAATTAAAGAAATTTTGGAAGATGAATTTTTGACTCAATTAGGGGAGTACGGGGAGAGATTAGATTTGTGCAAGAACTGGGGAACTTATAGTCTTTCGGGAATAGATAGGGATAATGTTGGTATTAAATGGTTATTAGGATTGAAGAAATTGTTTAATTGTGATAAATTGACTTTGGCTGAAAAGTTTGATTATAGTAAAATTATTTTAAGTAATATAAGTAAAAATTCTAATTCAAGGATAAGAAGTAAGAAATCAGAACATGATGAAATATTAGAATCTCTTTTCAGAGAAGAAAATGTGATAAGAAAATGTGAAAAGCAAAAGGAAGAAACTGATGAAACTGTAAATAATGATAGTGAGTTTAGAAAAAAAGAAAAAGAATTCCTTAAAAACCTCCAAGATTTGAGGTGAATGATCTCATCAGATGAAGATAAAATGGACTTTTATGGTGTATTTATTTCAGGTTTAGAAAATTTTTGACTCAGTGATAGTCAAGGAAACGAGTTAAGAGATATGCAAAATAAATTTCCTGAGGCTGTGGATTTATATATTGATAGTAGTATAGAAGAATGAGTTTTGAAATTTGAAAAGGCTAGAAAAACGGCGATTAATTATAATAATTGAACTTTTGATTTTTCTGTAATACAAGCGTGAATTTTGGAAAAGGCTGTTGAAAAATGAAATCTTAAAAATGTTTTGGAATATTTATGATTTTTTACAAATAAAGATTTTGATATTCCGGAGAAAGCTCTTAATAATGAAGATTTGAGAAATACTATAAAATGAATTATACAATTATTGCAAGAATGAGTAAGGGATAGTGGAAAACAAAGGATGATTAAATATTGATGTTTTAGTGATGAATATCCTAATGGAAATCGACAAAGATTGAGATTTCAAGATAACTCTCTTATAAACATAAAAAAGTGAAATTGATGAGCTTATAAATTTGGTATATGAAAGAAAGATGATCAATTTAGAATTGTTGGCCTACGTAATAGCGGTCTTTATGCTATTTATTATTATTTTGAAACTAATACTCAGCATGATAAGGGATATAAATGATTTTTAAATGGAGGTGTCTCTAAGAATGATAAGGAAATCTTTAGAGAATGTACAGGTATAGATTTTGATGGTAATGATAAATCTTAAAAAATATTTAATATTGACTTTACTGAAAAAAATATTATATTTACATTCGTATAAAAAACAAAAAAATGAAAGAAAATAATTATCTTATCAAAGATGACTTCCTTAATGAAGAAGCTCTTGATGAAGTAGTTAGCTCTGTCAAATCTTATGAAGATGTGGTCGCTTTGTGTGGCAGGATCAAAAATCCAAAATCTTTGAAGAAGCAGCAGAAAGAACGGATAGTTAAGAAACTTATTAAGTTTTCTAAGACCTATGATGAGATTTTGAAAGTGAAGGACTATTATGCAACTGAGGTTTTGCATTATTCATTGACTGATAAGCAGGTTTGGCGTTTGATTGAAAAGCTTGTATGGGCTTCTACTAATGACAATCAGTTGAATGAGATAAAGAAGTATGCAAGATCAAAAGGATTCTTTAGCCGTTATATGAAAATACTTTTTAGTAAACGTATTGCTGAAGTCCTTGAGCATTAAGTTTTCATTCTCAATGATCAAAAAGCCCACCTTATAGGGGGCTTTTTCTTATTTGTTAAATGTGTAGATGTTCTAGTTTAATATAGATTTTACCAATCACGCAAATAATGGATGAGGTCTATTTAGTCTAGATTTAAATTCTGGATGGGCCTGAGTAGCTATAAAAAATTTCAATTCAGGTAATTCTATAAATTCTACTAGTTCTCAGTTTGGAGATAAACCAGAAAACATTAATCAATTTTCTAATAATATTTCGTGAAATTTTGGATTAACTTCGTATCTGTGTCTATGTCTTTCTTTTACCACATTACTAGAAATATCTATCTGATTAAATTCTTTGTATAGTTCTCGAGTTTTAGTATTTGGCTTCAAAATTGCATCATAAGATCATAAACGCATGGTTCATCATTTGTCCGTTATGCTTCTCTGTTCTTCCATAAAATCGATTACATTGAATTCATTTTCAGGAGTAAATTCTCATGAATTGGCTTGTGGAATATTGCATTTAAATCTTGCGAACGCTATAGTAGCAATTTGTAATCCTAAGCAAAGTCATAAATATGGAATATTTTTTTTCATGCAAAAAGTTGCAATATTTATCATTCATTGAATTCATCTATTTCCAAATCATCAAGGAACTACAATTCATGAAATATTTTTTGAATTACATAGGTTTGCAAACTCATTTTCTCGTCATTCAGATTCAAATTTTTCTGTATCAATCCATTCAATATTTATTTTAGTGCTGTAATGTGCTCATGCGTGTTTGAGAGCCTCAACTACACTGATATATGAATCATCAAGGTGAGTGTATTTTCAGGCAATTCAAATTGTGATTTCAGATTCAGGATTTTTGAGTTTATTTACTAATTTTTCCCATTCTGTTAAATTAGAAGCTTTATCTTCATTAAATAATCTTTTGATGATAAGCCTGTCTAGTCACTGTTTTTGGAATGATAGAGGTAATTCATAGATATTTTGGTCTAGATTCTCAATGATGCATCATTCTTCCAAATCGCAGAACAGTGATAATTTCTTTTTTAATCAGTCTTCTAGTGGATTAGGAGTTCTGCATATTAGTATGTCAGCTTGAATTCACAGCTCTCTTAATTTAATAATCGAATGTTGAATTGCTTTGGTTTTCATTTCTCCAGATGTAGTTACAGTCACTATCGGTGCAACATGTACGAATAATACATTTTCTCTACCAAACTCGTGTCTGAATTGTCTCATCGTTTCTATGAAATGAGGTCATTCTATATCTCAGACTGTTCATCAGATTTCGATGATTGCTACATCACTTCAGTCAGCAATTTGCATAATCCTATGTTTTACTTCGTTTATAATGTGAGGAATTACTTGAACGGTTTTTCATAAATATTCTCATCTTCTCTCTTTTTTGATTACAGAAAGATAAATCTGACCTGTAGTTGTACTAGAATATTTTGTTAATTCTTCATCGATAAATCTTTCGTAATGTCATAAATCTAAATCTGTTTCAAATCAATCTCTTGTAACAAAAGTTTCTCCGTGTTCAAATGGAGACATTGTTCAGGCATCTATTTGTAGGTATGGGTCCATTTTACCCATTGTTACCTTATATCAGGCGGATTTTAGAATTCTTCAGATGGATGCAGCGGTAATTCATTTACCTAATCCAGAAATTACTCATCATGTTACGAAAATTAATTTCATGACACATTTATTAGTGGGTAAAAAAATTATATACTCATGAAATTATATTTTTCAACATTAAAATAAATTTTGTGTATAAAATTTTTAGAAATGCGTTATTATAACTATGATTTTTGATTTTTTGAAATAGTAGAAAAAGTCCGTTAAAATTTGACATTTTCAATTATTTGTGTATAATTAGCTATCTTAATTTTATATTTTAAGTGTATAAAATGGCAAAAACAAACAAAGAGTTTCGTTCAGATTTAGCAAAAGAGATGCGAGATAAACGTAAAGAAAGAGATGCACAACTTGAGCAGATTGAAAAATCTCAATTTTCTGAATGATTAAAAGAAAATATGAGAAAAGAGATTAAAGAAAACTTTGAGAGAGAAATAGATGAAATGAAAAATAGACCATGATATGAAGAAGCTAGAAAAACACATTTGGATGAAATTAAATCAAAATCAAATGTAAAAAAAGCAAAAGCAGAAAAAGAGAGACTTCAAAAAGAAAGTGAAGATCAGACAGAGTGAACTAAAGAAAAATCTGTAAAAATCCCACAAAAATTGAGTGATTATCGTAAGGCATGGAAAGAAAAATTAAAAACTTTAGACGATGATGTTAAAGAAAGAATCATCAAAGCGGTAGATAAAATTCCAGTAAAAGTAGAAACTGATAATGATTGAAGTAGATTGATAGAATTTGAATTAGGTGGTAAAACATGGAGAATCTTAGACCCAAGATTGAAAATTTATACAGATAAATATAAATCTATTGATCAAGGTTATGACTTAATAACAGGAGCATATATAGATTGTTATTATGTAAAATTACCATGAATGACTACATCATGGGATGGTGAAATGTTAGATAATAATTTGGATAAATATGTGAAAGAAAAAGAGAAAGAATGACTAAATATAGCAACGTTAGAGGACATGCAAGAACTTTTACGAGAGTTATGAGAAGAGGCAGATTTAGATAATGAATCTAGTCTAAAATATTGATGAAGCGATGCTCGAAGCAATCAGATAGCTATGCTTATGTATTTGACAGGAATGGATTGAGACTATTGGCTAGAAGAAGAATACGAACATAATTTTCATTTTCTCGTATGCTCAAGAGATAGTAGATACATACTTATTGCCGAATACGAAAACGATGCCGCGAATCTTTGTATGATGTCTTGCGAATAGATTGTGACTTTATCATAAAAACTAGCTCCACAAGAATGTGGAGCTTTTTAATTATCGTTATTCTGAGTCATGAAAATCTTGTGTAAACTCTAGTGAATATTCTTTTCTTATGCGATAGTGACTGCAGTTCCAGATGCTGTAACCATTAACATACTGTTATTTTTACCTAATACTTGGTAGTCGATATCGATACCAACCACAGCATTAGCACCTTTTTCAGTAGCACGTTGAGATAATTCTTCAAGTGCAGCCTTGCGGGCTTTTATTAATTCTTCTTCATAGGAACCTGAGCGACCTCATACTATATCGCGGATACTTGCGAAGAAATCTTTTACTAAATTAACACCGCTAATAACTTCACCAAATACGACATCATGGTATTTTGTAATGTGTTTCCCTTCAACTGTAGGAGTAGTTGTTAAGATCATGATTGTATAAAATATAGATTTAAAAAGATTTTTTGCTTAATTTAATCTTACAATGTAAATCCGACTTTTTTATAAACGTCTTCAACTTTCTTTTCCGCTATTGGAGATACAGATTCTTTTCATTTTTTTAATATTTTGATAATTTCTTCATCAGAAATTTCAGCGTATTTTTTCTGGATTGGAGTGAGAGTTTCCATAATTTTTTCGAATAGATAATCTTTAGCTTCTTTGAAACTAAGTCCACCTTTCAAATACCTAGCTCTGAGAGCTTTGTCTTCTTCTGGAGTGAGAAATAATTTACATAAATTATAAACATTACATTCATCTGGATTTTTAGGTTCTTCTACAGTTTGAGTAGAAGTTGGGATTTGTTTCACTCTCTTCAAAATTGCCTTTTCATCATCAAGAAGTCAAATGTAATTATTGTATGATTTGGACATTTTGCGTCAGTCACTTCAGATTATTGTAGCTACTCTACTATCAATTAATGGTTCTGGTACTTTGAAAGTTTCTCCGTATTCTCTATTAAATTTTTCAGCGAAATCTCTAGCATATTCTACATGTTGTTTTTGATCTTTACCAACTGGGACATAATCAGCATCGTAAATCAAAATGTCAGCTGCCATTAAGATGGGGTAGTTGAATGTTCCTACACTGATTGTTCATGCATTTCATTTGGCTAAAGCTTCTTTATATGAATGCATTCTTTCCATAGTTCACATGATTGTTAAGCATGAGAAAACTCGATTCATTTGTGCATGAGCTGGAATATCTGCAGGATTGTAGATGTAAAATCTATTTAAATCTGCTCCACAAGCTGCGTAAAGTTTTACGATATTTATGGAATTATTTCTAATAGCGTCTCAGTCGTGAAGGGCAGTCAATGCATGCATGTTTGCTAAAAACATGAATATTTCTGCATCAGGATTTTCTTTAGCCATTCTTAGAAAAGGTACAACGGCTCAGAAATAGTTTCCTAAATGGATTTGGCTATCTGTAGGTTTAATTCAGGTTAAGATTCTTTTGGTCATGATATTTGAAAGAATTCTAAAAACTGAGATGATAGTAGAAAAATTCAGATTTTTTTCAAGTTTAGGTTCAGAATTTCTAATTCTTCAAGTATTTTTATTTGACATTATTGAAAAAATGTTTATAATAGAATTATATAAAATTCTTAAATTTATTTTCTATTAATTAGTTGTTATGCAGGTAGTAGTGTGGATTATTATAATTCTTGTGATAATATTTTTGATATGGCTTTTGAGAAAATGGATCAAAAGGCTGATATTTATATTAATTTTATTAGCCTTAGCTTTTCTAATTTATGGAATTTTTAATCCATCATGAGCTGCTAGATTGTGGTATAATATTAGAACATTTCCTCAAAGAATGGCTGGTTGGATGTGATCTGGAGAAGAATTTTTGGATTATGATAACTATAAATTAAATCTTTCAGAAGTTTGAGATAAAATTGGTTTAGAAGAAGATGAAGATAATTCTGATTATGAATTAGATATCGATGATGAGTATGGAAATGATGATAAAGCTCAATCTAAAAATGGGAAAAATACAGTTAGGAATGTTGAAGATGAAGAAGATATTGATGATAATAGAGGTACTCATCAAACAATTAAGGCATTTCCAAAATTAGTGAGATTTGTGGAATTTCCAGAATTAGAACAGAGAGATGATGTAGAAGAACCTTGACCATTAACATGATATTCAAAGTCAGATTTGTTGTGAGTTGTTAATAAATATATTGAGGAAAATTTAAGTGATGATACTGATATTTTAGTAACAGTAGAATATGGTGAAGATAATTCAACTCCTCAAAAAATTATATTGCAGACACAGCATAAACCCCTTTGAAAAGAAAATTCTATATATTTATTTGATTGATCGCTGGAAGATACATCTGAGGATGATGAATGGGTAGAAATAGATGCTACATCATATTCAGCTAATACTTCAGATAATCAGGTGAAAAAAAATACCCAATCAGTTAAAAAAACTACATCGACTAAATTGACACAGAGTGAACAAAAAGAAGCAGAAGAAATATTCTCTATATTATTTTAGAATACAGCATTTAATAATATAATTTTGTATGTGAAGTAGACAACATTAATTTGCTGTCTACTTTTTGTGAATTTCACTTGCATATTACTGAAAAAAAGATATAGACATCTTGGTATCATTTGTTTTATATCTATAAAAATTAATAAAAATGTATAAAAAAAGAGCTTTAGTATTGGGAGGTTACTTGTCTTTATTGGCATTGGCAGCCTGTGGACCAAAAGTTATTGATGATTGAGATTTAGTATCTGTAGATTATAAATATACATTTAACGATTGAACTGTAGTTGAGCAGTGAAATAAAGAATTTACAGTATGAGATGCTGGAGATTTAGCGTGGATTGAAGACATTGTTAGATGAGCAAAAGTAGATGCAGAGTTTAAATGAACAATAGATTGAAAAGATCTTTATAAATCTGAATATAATTCTAATAATCGACAAACTTATCCAGCTATAGTTATGAAGGAAGCTATGCAAATTGATGAACCAGAGGTTTGAATGGAAGTTAATGTAGGTAGTCTCTGAACATGAGTAATAGTAAGAATGGAGAAAGATAGTGATGGATATGATGCTTATGTTGTAGAGTTTAATGATCCAAAAACTTATTCAGAATTATCTTATACAATCAAAGTAACAAATATTGAAAAGAAATAGTTATCAGATTTAAAATAAAGTAAAAATTATGCAATTATTCAGGAGATTTCTACTGTCATATTTTCCAGATTCTTTAGTTAAAGACACACTTAATCCTGCCTCGATGTTTGTTTCTTTTATCTCTGCTAAAGATTTTTTTACGATTATAGATAGGAAAATTATTGAAAATTATAGGTTAAATTTATTTGATGTGGCGACTGATATCTTCGAATGAAAATTATGATTGTGAGTTCATAAAGATATGATGCAATCCAAAATGACGGATTCATACTATTCTTACATAGCTACAGCGAATTTTAATTGATATAAGTTTTATAATATTTGAAATACATCGAATGGAATGGCTTTACTCTGTTCGTTGTATCTTTATGAAGCTTTTGATAAATGAGAAGAAAGCGTCTTTGTAGACGCTATATATACATTCTACCTTTTGACTTTTTTGTTCGCGGCTAGAATAAAAGTTTTTCCATGAGTAGATGAAAAGTCAGATTTTCAACGGTTTATCGATTTATATTTTAATTTTTTTAAGATTGTTTCATCTCAATTGAAACACAAAATTGATAAAGCACATATCCAAAATTTGAGAACAAAGATGTTGGCTCATATAGATATATTTTTTATGATGTTTTACTATGAAAGACGCGTAAACAACTTATATATTGATTCTAGTAAATTGAGTGAAAACTATTGTAATGAGTTTTATCAATGGCTATTTTGACCTCAACCATCAATAATACAGAAGAACTTTTTACAAAATAAGGAGAAAATAATTTTTGATTCAAGTTTTTCTGCAATTGAAGAAACGTTACTTTTTGATGTTGCTCCTGCTGATATTCATTTAAAATATCTTTTTCTGGAAACGGATATATGAGATATTATATCATGCTTAATTTCCAATATATTTGATAAAAAGATTCTGGATAAAAAATTGACAGCATTGATGAAGAATGAAGAAGAGTTAGACTTTATTTTAGATTATGTGACAGATCCAGATAACTTCAAGAAATGATTTTTTAAGTGAGTAAAGCAATATGTTTCTCATATGCGTTTACAAAATCAGGATAGTTATGAAGAATTAGATGAAATGATGTCAGAAATTTGAGATGATATAAATAAGCTCGATGAAATGCAGATTCCTGCAAGTATAAGGAAAGAGTCAAAGATTATGGAACAGTTTTTGAATTTTTATGTGAGCTATTTGTGATGATTATCGATTTCTAGGGCAGATACATTCTTCTTTAGATTTTTTAAGTGAAGACTGATTTCTGAATTGATGCAGTATTTTGATGTACGTTTCAAAACAGATCAAGCGATACAGTATTCATGAATGTTACATTTAGTATATACCAAGAATCAAGCTTATTATCAGTTTGTGAATAAGAAGATTCGTTCATGAAAGGAAAAGTTTTTTATTCCAGCAGGTCCACTCAAATCTGATTCTATTAAAGCTACGGCGTTTTTACTAAAATCTGAAGATGAGATTGCGTTAACTACATTATTGCAAGATTGTAATCCTCGTATTTGAAAATTGTATGTTAAAAATAAGGCTTTATTAGATCGATTTCAGGCTCAGTATTCACAGCAGATTTCTCAGTTAATTAACTTATCGACGAATGAATTTGTATATCAATACTATGAACCAATTTTTTCTAATTTCAAATTATGAGAAAATGTTTTAAAAATTCTGCAAAATGCTTTTACAGACCAAGATGTTGTTCGTCTCAAAAATTCATTATATGCGTTTGATGTTCAATTGTTTCGTGAAGTCTTGTCTATGTTACCATGGAAGAAATTTCAAAGCATCTATAATGATACTGTAATGTTACAGAATTTGGCATTGCTTCGTGAGACTTTGTTCTGATTTTTGGTTTATTATAGGTATTTACAGAATATTCAAGAACAAGATAAAGAGAAAGCAAAATTTAATTTAACGTTGTTAAAAAAAGTATACATATTACACATACTTAATCGAGATATTTCGTTATTTGCTGTATGATCTAAATTGATAGATACATTATTAGAGCAATTCTGATCGGCTTTTTCTACATTTGTTGAGTTTGATGATAATAAAGAATTCTTTTCAATCCTAAAAGAAAATTGGTTAGAGTCTTTGAAAAAAATGTGAAAAAAATCAGAATTAGAGAAAGAAAATTCATTTTCAATTGAGGATTTTCTCCGATTACGTTGAGTATTGAAACATATAACGTATTATAACAAAAGGTATTTGATTCCTAGTTAATTTCGTGATGAAAAAATAGATTTTTATTCTTAAATTTTGGACACTATGAAATGTGGAAAATGTAATAATCCAGACACAAAAGTTGTAGATTCAAGAATTGTGGATAATTGACAGACAATTCGTCGTCGTCGTGAATGTGAGGTTTGTGGATATAGATTCACAACTTTTGAGCGTGTATGAATGACAGAATTGATGGTAATAAAGAAAGATTGATCGAAGGAGATGTATGATCGTTCAAAATTAAAAAAAGCAATTCTTTTGTCGTTTGCAAAAACAGATTTTACTAATGAAGAAATAGAGAATTTATTGAATACTCTTGAAATTAAGCGGCAAAGTGAGTGATCAGAAATTCAGTCAAGTGTGATTTGAGATGATGTTTTAGAATTATTAAAGGATAAATATCCTGTTCCTTATGTAAGATTTTCATCAGTGTATAAAAGTTTTAATAGTTTAGATGATTTTAAACAATTAATTTGATAAAAAAACATTCTTGCATATTTT
>OCTX012216105.1_pt1 | contig 10956 bp, 6 predicted proteins | sample 1539691 | NCBI WGS metagenome assembly OCTX01 (sample SAMN02144231, study PRJEB22623) | gut metagenome | biome: sheep rumen | host: Ovis aries | place: New Zealand | reverse complement strand
GCCGGAATCTGACCAGCCTTACGCAAACGGGCGTTAGCACGGTTTGCACCTAGCACTCTCGAGGTAGCTTTGAGCGTTGTGAGTTCCATTTTTTCTCCAATTTGGATATGAGTTAAAAAAATTCATTGGGGTAGCTGGATTCGAACCAACGAATAACGGAATCAAAATCCGTTGTCTTACCACTTGACGATACCCCAATGGTGGCGACAATTATAGTAAAAAAGCCACCCCTTTTAAAGGGAAATGGCTGTTTTTTTAACAAAAACGGGCTAAAAAGAACCCGACTAGCGGTGCCAGAACTTGGTGATGGTCTGGTAACGGGATATGGGGAGCATGGCCAGGGCGGCAGCCTCAGCATCGGTCCTCGACTCAAAAATGCCGAACACGGAAGCGCCCGAACCGCTCATAAGTGCGCATTTCGCCCCGAGCTCGAGGAACTTCGCCTTCATCTGGGCAACAAGCGGGTGCTTGGGGAACACCGAAATTTCGAAGGCGTTAAAGAGCGACTCAGTCGCAAAAACCGACGCGGCCCCGTTCCAGCGCGCCTTGTACTGCTCCCAACGGTCGGGTCCAGACTTGGGGACGCCCGCGTAGGCGTCCTTTGTGGGGACGGCATCGAGGGGAGTCGCGATGAGGAGAACGTTTCCGGCAGGCAAATCCAGGGGGGCTACAAACGTCAGGCGGTCGCCGATGCCCTCGGCGAAAGCCGTGCCGCCTCGGACCAAAAACGGGACGTCGGCACCGAGGGTCGCCCCGATAGACTCCAGCACCTGGGGATCCAGTTTTAGGTCCCAGAGGCGGTTCAGCAAGCGGAGCGTTGCTGCGGCATCGGCGCTGCCACCGCCAAGGCCCGCCCCAAGAGGCATCACCTTGTCGAGGAAGAGGTCCGCACCCAGGGCGCGAGTATCGCCATGGTCTGCCGCGTATTTTTTCAAGGCGAAGGCCACCTTGTAAACGAGGTCCGATTCCTTGGGGTAATCCTGCGGCTCGTTATACTCGAGCGTCACCACGCCGTCGTCGCGGAGTTCCGCCGACACGGTATCGCCGGCGTCCACCGTTTGGAACACCGTGCCCAAATCGTGGTAGCCGTCTTCGCGCTTGCGAATCACATCCAAAAACAAATTGATCTTTGAAGGAGCGTATTCTTGCATGATTATTTTACCTAAAGGCTCCGGAACGTTCGAGTTGCATCAGCTCGTCCATGCCGATGAGCATCGCACGAGGCTTGGAGTTGCCAGTGCTGCGGGCGCACAGACCCATGCCAAAGAGTTGGTCCACAATCTTGCCTGCACGACTGTAACCCACGCTAAAGTGGCGCTGCACAGCTGAAGTCGAAAGACCGTTACCGCATTCGATGGCCCATTTGGCAACTTCGAACAGCAACTTGTCCTTTTTCTCGTTCATGGCGGCATTGCCTTCGCCTTCCTCGCCCTCGCCTTCGGCTCCCTCGACGTCAAAGGTTTCCAGTTGCGGGTAGAAAACGTTCTGGTTGCTGCAGGCGTCGGCGAGCTTTTCGGCTTCCTCGTCGCTGAGGAACGCACCATGCACGCGCACAGGGTCGGGTGCATTCACCGCCTTGTACAGCATATCGCCGCGGCCCAAAAGCTTTTCGGCACCGGCGTGGTCCATCACCGTGCGGGCGTCCACCTGGGAGGCCACCTTGAAGCTGATACGCGTCGGGAGGTTCGCCTTGATGTTACCGGTAATGACCTTTACAGAAGGACGCTGCGTAGCAAGCACCAGGTGGATGCCCACGGCACGCGCCTTTGCTGCCAGGCGGCTCACGTTCTTCTCTATTTCCTTGCCAGCGACCATCATGAGGTCGGCCATTTCGTCGATGATCACGACGATGAACGCCATGCGATGGCTGCGATCTTCTTCGGGTACCTCATCGGGCAACTCGCCCGCCTCGAACTTTTCGTTGAAGCCGAGCAGGTTACGCACCTTCGCCTGCGCCAGCACCTCGGTGCGGCGGTCCATCTCGTAACACAGCCACTGCAACGCCTGGATGGCGACCTCGGGCTTGGTAATTACGGGGGCGAGCAAGTGCGGGATGTTCTCGTACATTTTGAGTTCCACTGCCTTGGGGTCCACCAGAATCATGCGGAGTTCGTCAGGCGTCTTGCTAAAGAGCATGCTCGCCATGAGGGCGTTAATGCAAACAGACTTACCAGAACCGGTCTGGCCCGCAATCATCAGGTGCGGAGCCTTGGCCAAGTCCATGGCAAAAGGTTCACCCGAAATGTCCTTACCGAGCGCCATCACAATTTTATCGGAGCTCGGTTTAAACGCATCACTTTCAAAAATGTCGCGGCCGTAAATGGTTTGCGCCTTCCTGTTCGGGATTTCGATACCCACGGCTCCCTTGCCGGGGATGGGCGTCAAAATACGGATGGATGTCGCCTTCAAAGCCATTGCGAGGTCATCTTGCAAGGCACTGAACTGCGACACCTTCACGCCCGGACCCGGTTCCACCTCGAACCGCGTAATCACGGGGCCGGTCTCACAACCGACAACCTTCCCCTTCACCTTGAAGTTCTCGAGCTTTTCCTCGAGCATGTGGCCAATCTCGTTGAGTTCATCCTCGGTGTAGTCCGCCGGCTGCGGGTCATGGGAATCGAGAATTTCGTCGACGGTCGGAATCTTGTACTCGTCATAATGCACCGTGGGATCGCGTTGCGGAATACCCGTCGAAGCCGCGGTACCAATCTGGTTCGGCGGCACGTACGACGGATCCTGATCGACTTCGTCGGAACCCACGATGACTGGGATGTAAGTGTCGTCGTCAGAAGCCGTTTCTCCAGAGAACGTCCCCTCGGAGCCAGCGACAACAGTACGTTCATCGGCAACAGTACGTTCATCGGCAACAGTACGTTCATCAGCAACAGTACGTCCATCGGCAACCGTACGTTCTTCGGCAACCGTCGGTTCGTCTGCAGCCCGGCGATCCGCGGCGGCACCACTTGTTACCGCCTCTTTTTCGCCACCGCGCACAGCTCCCTTCACCACCAGGCGGTTCTGGTGCGCCTTTTCCCATTCCAAAACATCACGCGCCCTGCGGATGGCAGCAATGCGGTCACGGATTTCCTTTATCTGCAACGCGCTCATGTGGCGTTCGTTATTGCGCAGTTCCTCTTCCAAACGCAAAATCTCGGGATCCTCGCCCATATTGCCCGTCGAAGGCTCCGCCGCCGCGGCAACCGTCGCATCGGCCACGACAGTCGCATCGTCCCCCCGTTTGAATCCGGGGGGCGCCATGGTCGTCATGTCGGCATACGGGTTCTCGGCAAGACCATTCGCGACATTCGCAGGCAACTCCTCGTCGCGGGATTCGCCCACGGGGCCCATCATGCCACGTTTGACCTTGAACGGCTTGATCTCGGCCTTATCCTTGATTTTATAGCCATCGGGCACAGAATACATGGTGCTGTCGTCGACGAGCACGCTCCTGCGATCACTATCGCCACGGGTATTACGAACCGGCTCGCGCTCCATACCGGCGACCGTATCGTCGGCATCAACCGCTTTTTTATGGAAGAGACCCGCCACCCACTTCGCGGCTTTAGCCAAAAAGGCAAAATGCCTTGGGCGAACGCCAAACGAAAGGACCAGCACCAATACCAGCACGGCAACCAAAATCATGGCCGGCGCCATGACCGAGACCGTCCCGAACACAGAAACAAACACGTACTGCATAAAGAACTGCCCCAGCACGCCACCGTTGGAGAACAGCACCTCCCTCGAAAGCCCTGTCGCCCCATAAGATTTCAAGGAGAGCAGGCACGACAGATCCAACGTCAAAAGAGTCATGCCCACCGAGAAACTGAGCAGGCGTTCGCGCAGGTTCTTGAGAGCAATAAAGAGTCCCCAAAGCACAAGCGCCAAGGTAAAAAAGATGACCGGCAGGCGGCCAAAAACAAACGTGAACGCATCGGGGACCATGCCGCCAAAAACGGGGCCGAGCCAGTTGCCCTCGCTTCCGCTGTAGACCGAGCTCACGCACCCCAGCAACAAAACAACGCCGACAGAAAACAGGAACCACCCCAAAACCATCTGGTAAAACGGGGTTTCGTTGTCATTTTCGGCGTTTTTTTTAGAATTTCCCTTTCCTTTCGTCGTTTTTTTCTTAGTTGCAGCCAAATTTTTGCTCCTTCGCAATTTCCGTTTTAAATATAATTTAAGTTCTTTTATTATAATTGCAACATGCAAAGAAAAGTCGCCAAAAAGCTCAAGAAACTTGCCGTTGGTTCAGTAACGACCATTATCATTGTTTTTTTAATTCTGATTCTCGGCAACGTCCAGGACCCGTATGTTCCCTTCGCTCGTTCCGGCGCTGAATCCCTGGAATACCTTTTTTACGACATGTTCTTCAAGACAAGCACCGGCAAGGTGACCGAAATCAAGATCGACAAGAACGTCATTGCCGCCGACAACTATGACCCCAACATTTTGATTGTGGATATTGACGAGAACTCCCTGGTAAAGCTGGGCAACTACAATACCTGGGATCGCGACCGCCATGCCGAAGTCGTGCGCACCCTGAGCAACGGCGGCGCCTCGGCAATCGCATTCGATATTCTTTTTAAGACGGCCGACTTTGGAAAGCTGAAGGCGAGCCAGAGTATTTCGGTGCTTCAGGACCTTTCGTCGCAAAACATTCTTGACACCGCAAAATACCACGCCCTCGAAAGCGCAGTCACCCTGGCCACTACACCCGATTCCGTACTCGCCAAGAAATCGGATCTGGACCTGGATTCTTCTCTCTACAACTCCATCCGCGCCCACTACAATTTTGATTCCATGCTCGTGCAAGCGGTGCAAGAGAGCAAGAACACCATCATTTGCTACGACATGAGCGAATGGACCAACTACCAGTACGAAACCGTATGGCGACCGCTCAGCGGCGTGGAACGTGCCAAAAGCATTGGTTACGGATCCACTCTGGAAATGAGCCAGGTGGACCACCCCGAATACATTGAATCCAAGGACATTCTCGACAACGTGTTCCCCGAATTGACACACGCCAGCAAGTTCTTTGGCACCGTCAACGCCTACCCCGATGACGACGGCGTGGAACGCCGCGTGTCGATGCTGTACAAATTCCCCAACAAGGAACTGGATTCCACCCTGACCGACGACCAGATTAAGATTTACACCACGATGTCCCTCATGACGGTTCTCCACCTCTACCACCAAAAACCGGAGAACGTAAAGATCAAGATGGGCAAGTACATTGACATCGGCAAGCCCTTTGGCATATACCGTGACTCTGCGGGAGTGTTGCACACCACCTTCCCGCGCTTCACCTACCCCATGTTCATCGCGCTGCAAGAAAAAATCAAGGCGAACAACGAAAAACTCAAGAAAACGCCCAAGAACAAGAGAAAGCAGGAATTCATTGATGTTTCCTCGAAGATCGTGGTCAACAAGGACAACGATGGCGTCATCACTATTGAAAGTTTCGAAGGTCAAATTCTCACCGAGAACCTTTCCAAGACTGCCATGGAGCTCGACACCAATGTGTTCAACGAACTGGAAGGATTCGAGCCCAAGGACGTTGCCGAGAACATGACGCTTGCACGGGACTCCACCGAAAAGAACCGCTTTTTGTTGACCGATACCGAGGAGGAGGACGAGGTTCTCATCACGCCCTATGTGGTCAAAACCCTAAAATTCTATGCCGACACCATCGCCAACATGCCAAACGGCAATGCACTCCATTTGTCGTTGGACATGGACATCCGTTACGACATCAACAGCAAGGAATGGAAATCCAACTTGGTCATCTTGAGTTCCGACGTGTTGCGAGACATCATCAATACCTCCATGGATAAAATCGAGGCTCTTAAGCCCGGTGAAGAATTCCGCTTTGGCAACGTAAAGCGAGTCCCCATCGACAAGTACGGACGTTACCTGGTCAACTACCAGAGCCGTTACAACACCAGCGAAGCCAAGCGCAGTTTCCAGCATGTGTCTTACTACGATGTGTTAAAGCACCGCATTGACGCCGGTTTCTACCAGGGCAAGACATTCATCCTGGGCTCCGCGGCTACAGCCATGTTTGACTTTGTTTCGGGACCGCACGAAGAACACTACCCCGGTGTGCTGGTTCACGCCACAATCCTCCAGAACATCCTGAACAACAAGTTCCTCGTATTCCTCGACGAGCACTACCAGCAAATTATGGTCATTTTGCTGGCGCTGTTCTGCCTATTCATAGGCCTCTACGTTAGAAGCTTCATTTCTATAATGATATGCATCGTTTTGATGGGAGCTTACACCATTGTCGCCTACAACTTCTTTGTGCAAGGGCTGTACCTGGGCGTATCCAAGCAGCTCCTTGCCATATTGCTCACCAACATCGCCGCCCTAATTGTGCAGTTCTACTACGAATCCAAGGAGAAGAGCTTCTTGAACAACGCGTTCAAACAGTACATTTCTCCCGAGTTGATAGACGAAATGGTGAACAACGAGATTATGCCGACCCTGGGTGGCACCAAGTCGAACATCACCGCCTACTTTACCGACATCGCAAGTTTTTCCACCTTCTCCGAGAAAATCGGCGACCCGAGTAAGCTCGTTGACCTCCTGAATGAATACTTGACTGCCATGACCGACACCCTCCTAAGCAACAAAGGCACACTCGACAAGTACGAAGGTGATGCCATCATCGCGTTCTTTGGTGCGCCGATGCCCCTGGAGAACCACGCCCAAAGCGCTTGCGACTCGGCCGTTGACATGCAGACCAAGCTCATGGGGCTCCGCAAAAAATGGGCCGCCGAAGGAAACCGCTGGCCCAAGGTCGTCCACGACATGCACATGCGCATCGGTATCAACTCCGGAGACATCGTGACGGGAAACATGGGTTCCTCGATGCGCAAGAACTACACCATGATGGGCGACGCCGTGAACCTAGCTGCCCGCCTGGAAAGTGCAGCCAAGCAATACGGCGCCTACATTCAAATTAGCGAAGACACGCAAAAGGATTTGCAAGAAGGGCACTTTATTTACCGCTCGCTCGACACCATCCGCGTGGTCGGCAAGAGCCTCCCCGTCAAGACGTTCGAACTGCTCGAAAAGTCAGGCAGCGCCAACGAAGCAAACCTCAAAAAGCTCGTGGAAATCTGGGAACAGGCCCGTGCCGCCTACCTCGCCATGGAATGGGACAAGGCCATTGAACTGTTCAAGGCGTGCCTCGAATACGAACCGCACCTACCCGAACGCGACCCCGGCAGCAAGACCTGCCCGAGCCTCGTGTACATCCAGCGCTGCGAGAACTACAAGGTCAACCCGCCTGTCGCCCCGGGCGAAACATGGGACGGCGTATTTACCGCCACCAGCAAATAAGCCCCTAGTTCAAACAAAAAAACGCCCCGACAGGGCGTTTTTTTGTTCAAAAGTCTTAGTTCAGCTCAATGTTGTCAATGAGGCGGGTTTTGCCAAAGAACGCCGCGACCAGAATCACGACCTTGTCTTCTTCGCGCAATGCGCCATTGAACTTTTGCAAGTCCTTCTGGTTTACGACTTCCACGTACTGCACCTGGCCGCGGTTGCCTAAAATGGACTTGATGACCACGTCACGCAGCACAGCCACACGGCGTTCCCCCTTTTCAAAGGTTTCCTTCGCCTGCTTTAAACCGGTGCTGATGCTCAGCGCCTGGGAGCGTTCCAAGTCCGTGAGGTACTCGTTCCTGCTAGAGAGGGCAAGGCCCGAAGCCTCGCGCACAATCTTTACGCGGTGAATCTGTATGTCGAAGTTGAGGTCGCGGACCATGCGTTCGATGAGGAACACCTGCTGGTAGTCCTTCTCGCCAAAGTAGGCGTGGTTCGCGCCCGAAATCAAGAACAACTTAGATACAACCGTCAGCACACCACGGAAGTGTCCCGGGCGGTAAGCGCCGCAATACAAGCTTTCGAGGGTCTCGTCGCGGACCAAGGTAAGCGGATCGCCATCGGGGTACATTTCGGCGACACTCGGGGCAAACACAAAGTCAGCGCCCAGCGATTCTGCCAACTTGGCGTCGGCTTCCAGGCGCTTGGGGTACTTGTCCAAATCCTCGTTCTTGCCAAACTGGATGGGGTTTAAAAACACACTCACCACTGTCACATCGCAATTTTTCACGGACTCCTTGATGAGCGCGCCATGACCGTCATGGAGGGCTCCCATCGTAGGGACGAGACCAATTGTTTTACCCTGCATGGCGAGCGGTTTCACTGCGGCGCGCAGGGCATCGATTGACTTGATAATCTGCATTACTATTACCTTTTTATTTTCCTTCGGGGACAAAATATGTGGTTTGTTGCGGGCACTCCGCAATGGCGTTCAGAACCATCTGCAAATGGTTCTCATTGTGCACAAAGTCGATGTTGTCGGTGTTGATGATCAGCACCGGCGCATCGTGATAGTGCCAAAAATGGTGATCGTAGCGCGCCTGCAGATCCTTGAGGTAATTGCCCTCGATGGACTTTTCCATGACGCGGCCACGGCTCTTGATGCGGGCAAGGAGCGTCGGGATGCTCGCCTGCAAATAGACGACCAGGTCCGGCTTGGGCATGTCGCGGCTCAAGGCCTTGGACACAGCCTCGTACATGGCGTACTCGCTGTCGTTCGTAAGGTTCTGCGAGGCAAAAATCTGGTCCTTGTCGTAGGTGTAGTCGCTTACCAAAAGATCGTGGAACAGGTCGCTCTGCAAGGCCGAGTTCTGCAGCTGCTTGTGGCGGTCCAGCAAAAAGAACAGCTGGGTCTGGAAGGCATAGGCATCCCGATTCTCGTAAAATTTTTCGAGGAAGGGGTTCTCTTCGTAATTTTCCTCGATGCACATGGCATTCCAGCGCTCGGCGATGATGCGCGCCAGAGTGGTCTTGCCCACCCCGATGACGCCTTCAATGGCTAAAAAGTGTACGCCCTTGTCGGTAAGCATTACGGTTCCTCCCCAGTGATGGTGCGGAACGGGATTTTATCTTCCCGTGAAAGTAAGTCGGCCAGCAGGTCCTTGACCGGGCACATGCGCAGCGGGTCCTGCCAATCGGGTGCAATATCGTTCAGCGGAACAAGCACAAACTGCCTGTTCGGGATCTCTACGTGCGGGATCGTGGGGCGACCAGACGCCTTCTGGTTGCCAAAGTAGAGCAAATCGAGGTCTATTTCCCTGGAATTCCAGTGCCCGCGGGGCTTGCGGCCCAGCAAGAGCTCGGCCCCCTTGAGGTAATACAGCAGCTGTTTCGGGGTTCCCGAGTACCAAAAACTCACGACCTGGTTAAAATATGGTCCCTGACCGGCCGGACCGACGGGTGGAGTCTCGTAGATGGGGCTCTCGAGCCAACCACCACTGGCAATGCGGTGCAACATATCGCGCCCTTCAGCCAAACGCTTAGAGCGGGGAGCGAGGTTGCTGCCCAAGGCAATAAATACTCTTTCCAAAGATTCCACGTTCCTAATATAGATATTCTGCCAATATAGAATTTGACACCAAAACGGCAAAAACTTGTTGTTTTTGCGTTTGTAGCTGCGAAAAAAATTTTTTTTGCGAAAAAAAGCGTTTTTTTATGACAAAAAACGTTTTTTTATGTATTTTATTGGTCGTTCAAGTAGGAACAAGAATTTCCCACCATATTTTTTTCTCAGAGAGCTTATTTGGCTCTGCTTTGAGATTTTATTCCCTCAATACAAAACTACCATAAAACTTTATACATAAAATATAGAACAACATAATAAGGATAAATAAAGTGCCTAGAACAAAAAAGAATCTGGACCAGAACGAAGTTGTCGAGCCTGTAGAAGCCGCAGAAGAAGCAAAGGCGGCACCCAAGAAGCGCGGGCGCACTCCTAAAAAGGCCTCCGAAAAGGCTGACGAAAAAGTTGCCGAGAACGCCGCCGAAAAAAAGACGGAAGCAGCCCCGGTAGAAAAAGCCCCCGAACCGCCGACCCGCGAAAAGCCGACCACCGAATTTACACCCGCCCCCGAAGCCCCTTCCGCCAACACGGCGGCCATGCCCGCGGAAGGATCCGCCCAGGCAACCAACAACAGCGCCGAAGGCGCCCCCGCAGAAGGAACCCCGCAACAAGGCCAGAACAACGGCCAGCAGGGCGACCAGAATAACCGCCATTTCAACAACAACAACAACAATCAGAACAACAACCGTAACAACGGTAACAATCAAAACAACGGCAACAACCGTTTCAACAAGTTCAACAAGTTCAAGAACCGCCACAACCGCAACCTGCCGCAAGACGACTTTTTGGATGAGAGCATCCAGCTGCCGCCTCCCGACCCCGAGCAGGTGGCCGCCGCACGCGCCAAGTGGAAGCAACTCCGCGGTCTCCCCATGTTCGAGCTGCAAAGCAAGGCCGAAGAACTGGGCATTGTCGACTACAAAAAGATGCGCAAGCAGGCCCTGGTCTACAGCATTTTGAGCGCGACCAACGGCGAAGACACTCCGATTTACACCGAAGGCGTGCTCGAAATCATCCCCGAGGGCGGTCACGGCTTTTTGAGGAACCCCGAGCACAACTACCTCGCCGGTCCCGACGACATTTACATTAGCAAGAACATCATCCGCCGTTACGACCTCAAGATGGGCGACACCATCACGGGCCAGGTGCGCCAGCCCCGCGAAGGTGAAAAGTATTTTGCGCTGCTCCGCATTGACACGGTGAACTTCGAACCCCCCGAAAAGACCAAGCGTCGCGTCGCCTTCGAATACCTGACCCCGATTCACCCCATCGAGCGCCTGAACCTGGAATTCGATTCCCAGGAATACAGCACGCGCCTCATGAACCTCTTCACCCCCATTGGCAAGGGCCAGCGCAGTATTGTGCTCGCCCCGCCGCGCACCGGTAAAACCGTGTTGCTGCAGAACGTGACCAAGGCCATCACGGCGAACCACCCCGAAGTGAAGCTCATCGTGCTCCTGATTGACGAACGCCCCGAAGAAGTGACCGAAATGCGCAAGCTC
>OCTX011553017.1_pt1 | contig 10956 bp, 9 predicted proteins | sample 1539691 | NCBI WGS metagenome assembly OCTX01 (sample SAMN02144231, study PRJEB22623) | gut metagenome | biome: sheep rumen | host: Ovis aries | place: New Zealand | reverse complement strand
CCGTTTGTCAGAGGACATTAGTTTCCGTTTCAACGACTATGGATGGTCGGAGTATCCCTTGATGGCAGATAAATACATGGATTGGATATCTCAGACTCCAGAGGAAGAGCAACTGTTTAATCTCTTTATGGAATTGTGTGCGCTGGGTGTTTTCCAACCGTTGTCATCCAATATTCTTGAGTTTTTCAAGGCTATGCCGTTAGAAGCAAAAAAGAGAGGCATTAAGTTTGCTACTCCTTCTGAGGTGTGCAAAAAGATGAAATCTGTTGGGCCGATACATGTTGCAGACCCTATATCATGGGTTGATGAGGAACGTGACGTGAGTCCGTGGCTGGGCAATATCATGCAACAGGAAGCCTACAAAAAATTGTACAGTGTGGCAGACCGGGTGCTGGTGTGCAATGATCGTCGCTTAAAGCAGGATTGGGATTATCTGCAAGCTACTAATAACTTCCGCTTTATGTCAACAAAGCCCGGCTCTGAAAATGCGTATAGGGGTATATACAACACGCCTTATGATGCATTTACCAACTATATGAATATCCTCGGTGATTACATTACACGTGTCAATAACTTGTATCCGGATTTGGAAAACGAGGAGATATCCCCGTTGATGATGACGATACGCAATCAGGAAGATGAACTTAATCGCAAAGACAGAGAGATTGCTCATCTGCAAAAGACGCTGGAATTATTGAAAGGAAAGAAAAAGGATTCAAAATCTGAAGAAAAGAAATCAACGAAGAGAGTACGATCCAAATAACGGTTGTTACAATCATCGGAACAAAAAATAGCATTCTTCGTTTCAGGAGGATGCTATTTGCTTTTTGTATTCTGTTGTTTGCGGAAGTGCTTAATCAGACTGTATGCTGAATAAAGTCCATATTCACCGGCTTTGCTGAGATCTTCAAAACCTTGCTGCGCATTGCCGCTCTCTATATTGAGTAAGCCACGGTTGTAATATGCCTCACCTAAAGAATTGTTTAATTGTATAGCGCTATTGAAATCTTTCAGGGCTTGTTCGTTATCTTTGATTTTGGCGTAGAGGCAGCCACGGTTGTAATAGAGGTATGGACATGTGTCATCTGTCATGATAGCGGCGGTCAGGTCTTGGATAGCGGCTTTGATAAGAATATTGTATTCGTCACTTTTAATATAGCTGATTTCCTTTTTGCCTTTTGCAGATATAGTGGGCTTATGTAAATTCATCTCAGCTTGTCTTACCTTTATTGTTGATCGCAGGAATAAAGCTCCTTCATGGGTGGGGTTATATCGTATTGCACTGTCCAGACTGTTTATCGCATCAATGTAATTTCTTTCTGCGGCAAGATACACGGCGTGATAGAAGTGAAGCTGCGACTGCTCTTTGTGTCTTGACAGTAAGTCAACAATTTTTGCGTCTTCTTTGTGTATGATATCAAAATCAGTCAGATCGGTCTGGGCCTCGCGTGTTGACAGAAATAAGGGATAGTATAGTTCTTTTGTAACATTGATATGCTCTACGAATGCAGCGTAGTTGTAATGGCTGGACAGTCCGTTGTCAACCTTGGTGAATGTAAAAAAGAACATCGGTTGCAGTTCAACAGTGATGTTTCGGTCTTGTATACGTCCCCTATAATCACTGGAATAGAATTTCGCCAAATTGTTTTCGTCATTTTCAGTGACGAGTTTTTTATAGTCATCAATATTTTGCTCTTTTTGTTTTCGTGTGGCTTTGTTGACGGTCTTTTTATTGCCAAAGACTTCATCTAAGCGGGCGATATAGACTTTTCTCTCATCTTCAATGGCATGTTTCTTGTCATTGATGGCGCGATAGCATCTGGCGCGATTCTCGTATCCGGTGATGAAATTAGGATATTGCTCCAGGACAGTGGTGTAATCACGAATGGCAGAATGGTAGTTGCCAGTTATCTCTGACAATGTCGCACGGTTGAACAGTGCCAGACGGTCATTTGGCTCTTTCTTCAAGACGAAATCAAAATCAGTGATGGCAGCATTGTTCTCACCAACCTGCATGCGCAACAGCCCTCGATTGTAATGTCCCAGATAATTTTCTGGGTCAATGTCCAATGCAATGTCGTAGTCATCCATTGCACCTCGCAGGTTGTTTTGCTTGTAACGTGCAAGTGCTCTGTTGATATAGAAACCGGATTCTTTAGGTTTTTGAAGGATAGCTTTGTCGTATGCCGCTTCTGATTCGGCGAAGAAGTCGCGTTGAAGCAGCAATTGTGCTTTGGCGGACCAGGCATCCACTTCGTGAGGACTGATTTCCAGAGCTTTGTCCAATAATGTGTCTGCTGATGCCGTGTCTTTGCACTGTATGGCAATTTGTGCTTTTAGTATGTAGCAGCGTGGGTAATCGGGCCATTTGCTTATCATGGTGTCCAGCATCATGTCAGCGGTGTGCAGACTATCCAGTTGTGTCTCACAGAGCACCATGTTGGACCATATGTCCCGATTCTCAACTTCCATGCTGATGAGTTTCCGGTAATCCTGAACGGCTTTGCCGTATTGCTCTGTCATGATGTAGTTGATGGCGCGCAGTTTGTAAGTTTCATCAATGAAGGGATCACGCTCCAGAGATGCGTTGCAGTCTTCTATAGAGCCGATATAGTCTTCAAGATAGTATTTTGCGATAGCCCTGTAGAGGTATGGCTCGTATAGATAAGGTTTGGCTTGTATAGCTTGATTGAAATATTGGATAGAGAGTGCATAATCCTCATAATAGAGCGCATTGCGTCCTATAGTTATTACACCGTCTGTGTTGGTCTGTGCAGAAAACGGCAACGACAGTGATACGAAAACAATCAGACTGAGGAGGTGTCTCACTTTTTCTTGACAGTCTTGACTTTATATGAGCATCGTGCTTTCCCTTTCAGGAAATTGTTGATTTTGCTGAAATTCATTTTGCGGCGGAACGGTGAGATTTTTTCTATGAAGACGTGACCGTCAAGATGGTCAAATTCATGTTGCATGACGCGTGCCAGGTAGCCTTCAACCCATTCGTCGTGATAATTGAAATCATCATCGTAGTATGTTACACGGATTTTGCTGGGACGTGTCACATCTTCAGATATGCCCGGCAGACTGAGGCAACCCTCGCTGAGTGTTTCTGTTTCTTCGCTTACTTCAACAATATGTGCATTGTAAAATGCGTGACGATAGTCTTTGTATTCCGGCATGTCTTCAGAGATGATGTCCAGGTCTATGACAACGACACGGAGAGCTTTGCCGACTTGTGGCGCCGCTAATCCCACGCCGCCAGAATGAGTCAGTGTGTCGTACATGTCACGTGTGAATGTCAGCAAGTTCTCTTTGTCCGTAATGTCAACATCTTCGCAGACTTGGCGAAGGACGGGCTGACCGTAGATGTAAATAGGTAATATCATCTTTTAATAATTCTGTAATTGTTATTTTAGGTTCTTTTTGCGTTCCATATATGATTGGAGTATAATTGTCGCACTGATTTCGTCCACCAGAGCTTTGTCTTGTCTGTGTTTCTTGCTGATGCCACTGTCCAGCATAGTGCGGTGGGCGAGGACGGAAGTGAATCGCTCGTCATATTCCTCAATGGGGATAGAGGGAAATTCGTTTCTGAATTTTTGAATAAAGGATATTATCCGCCCGGCGTTTTCTGAAAGTGTTCCCCGCATGGTCTTGGGCATACCGATGATGATGCGATCTACGTTCTCCTGAGTGGTGTATTGCTTGAGGAAGGCCATAAGGTCCACAGTACGTACAGTCTGCAATCCTCCTGCAATGATTTGCGAAGGATCTGTGACAGCGATACCTGTACGCTTTGAACCGTAGTCTATAGCTAAAATTCTCCCCATTTGTATCTTTTATAAAATACAAAAATACAATTTTTGTGCCTAAAACAGGGTTTTGCTAACAATAAACTTCTGAATAGATGTGTCAGCGTATCAGTTTAAGTACAGTAAACACGCTCTTTATCAGTCTGAATGTATAGCTGGCGGTAGAGAAGGTGTTAAACAGCGACCTTATGGGTGTTTGCGGTGTTATGCTGTTTCTGTGTCGCAACGGACTTGTCAGCGCGTCAGAATAGATTTGTATCAGCTCTTGCTCTTTGCGGATATTTTCTAATATCTCTTCTTTCTGGCGGCGCAACTCTCCAAAGACAGAGTTGTCTGTGTTAGATGTCTTCCTCATGTTCTTCGTTTTTTGGGTCATCCAACAGGATGTCGGAGAAAAATTGTGTCAGTGGGTTGACTATCCATCTGTCTCGCATCAGGTAAAGCATAATGCACAATATGATAAACAGGCAGGTGACTATGCCGTATGCTATCCATGCGCTTCCGGTCCATGTCTCAATAACCGCTGCGACAGTCAGTGCGAGAAAGATGACTGCGATGATGCCTATCACGAATATGATAGCGCCTAATATCAGTGCGGTGAGAAGGATAGTCAGTTTCTCTGTCAGGTCCAGTTTGATATATTTCTTCTGATACCCCAGGTAACGCTTGACTGAGGCTACCAGTTGAGCCATTATGTCTGATGTGGAGTCTATTGATGCCATTGTCCGGAAATGTGATATGCCAAATTTTACATCTGGGGGATATTGTCCTCCCAGATGTAAAACTAATGTGATTAAAGTTGGTTTAGTCTTGTGTCTTCAACTCGTCTGTGATATCATCAACGAGGTTCTCCATCTCCTTTCGGTTGAGCTTGATACCTCTTGCCTTGATGGCTTCGGCGATGCGCGCACGTACTTCTGAACCTTTCTCCGGAGTGAAGAGAACACCAACTGCCAAACCAATAACTACGCCGCCTAATACAGCAGCAAAAACATTTACACCATTTCTCATAATCTGATTATTTAATTTCCAATGTCAAACTTACGTATTTTTTTTCAACCGACATCATAAGGTTTGAAAAAAATAGAAAAAGTTTTTTAATTATTCGTTAATTTCAGTGTGTTTGATATTTTTTTTACCGAAAAGTACCTTCTATGTAAAGTGGAAATTGTAAATTTGTACAAAATAAAGAACCAAATAATTTTAACTAAAAATAAAATGTATCGTATTTCAATTTTAGCACTCGCATTTGTCGCAGTTGCTTTTATGACTTCTTGTAAGTCATCTGAAAGTGCTTATAAAAAAGCTTATGAAAAAGCACAAGCTCAAGCAGCGCAAAATCAGCAAACCACTGTTACAACGACCCCTGCTACGCAGAATGTTCAGATTGCTCCTGTTGCAACTCAACCTCAGACACAAACTGTTGATGTTTCCAATGAACCAGTCCGTACAGAGAGTGTAAACTTGATTAGTGGTCCGGCTTTGAAGGCATACAGCGTTATCTGCGGTAGTTTCTCTCTGAAAACTAACGCTGAAGGTTTACAACAGACATTGAAGGCTAAAGGCTACAATCCTTCTGTAGTTTACAATCCAAGCATCAAGTTCTACCGTGTAGCTGCAGTTTCTTATGACGACAAGTCTTCTGCAGTGCAGTCTCGTAACCAGTTGCGCTCAACTTATCCTGACGCATGGTTGTTGCTGAAAGGTAAATAATTTTTAAGCTTAAATATTTCAGTTAAAGGGAGGGATACTCACAAGTGTCCCTCCCTTTTTATATGTTCTGCCCTGCTTGTTGAAATATTTTTCCGGCTTCTCTGTCTTTATTGACGGTGGGAAATTCGTACATTCCCCAGAATTGATATGTCATCCTGTAGGTACGCTTGATAATATGCCCGGAGGTAAGTTGTCTCTGGGTTGCAGGAACGGAAAGCTGTATTAGCCCGATAGATTTTCTATTCCATGGGATGGAACATATATTCCACCGGGTGGAACTTACGTTCCATCTTATAGAACTTACATTTCATCCTATGGAACGGAAAATATTGCGACGAAGTAAAAAGACATCTTCGCAGGAGGAGATGATGCCATGTACCAGTCGTTGAGATGTATGACATAAATGATTGTGCCACAGAAAGTGCATGAATTAGAGATTCACCTGTTTATGTGCATGATTGGTATCCGGCGCATGACATAAACAAGTGTGATGTGTCTTTCGGGAGACTTTATTTAAGAGTTTCCTGTTTTGTGTCGGGACTGTAATATCCTTTTGTCTGTTGCAGGAATTCCCGTTTAAGTTTTTTCAGCAGGCGAGGGTGCTGAGTGCTGATTTCAACCATCTGCGAGGGGTCTGCACTAAGGTCGTATAGCGCAAAGTCATCGACAACGCCCAACTCATTGTCCGTTTCGTTGGTCCTGGGGCCTTTGTATGGCGGAATGAGGGCATAGTGTCCGCTGCGGTAGGCTAATCTTCCGCTGGCTTCTACGACCATATTCTGGCGTCCTTTGAGTTTTTTGCCCAGAAAAACATCCAGCATTTCCTCTGAGTCAAGTCCTTGTGGAGTTTTTTCTCCGATGAGTTTTGCGAGCGATGCGACGATGTCTTGCTGGGAAACTAAATTATGGTTGACGACAGGTCTGATATGGTTTTTCCAGTAAAAGAACAGCGGCACGCGCGTACCGGAATCAAACAGACTGTATTTCCCTCCGCGGAGCCCGCCGTTGGGGTCATGCAGCGGTTTTGACTCTCTCGCCCCATCCTTGTAGCCGTCATCAAGTACAGGACCATTGTCACTTGAGAAAATAATGAGAGTGTTGTCCAGCAAGTTTTTTTCTTCAAGTTTTTTCATCAGTTGTCCGACACACCAGTCTGCTTCCACTATAACATCGCCGCGTGCGCCCAGTTTGGCTTTCCCGGCAAAGCGGGTGTCAGGCGTACGGGGGACGTGTGGCTCGTGGAGGCCATAATAGAGGAAGAAGGGTTTGTTGGCTGTAGTATCAATAAAGCCGCATACGCGGTCCAGAAGATACTGCGCCATTTCGTCATCTTTCCATCTGGCCTTTTGGCCGCCTTTCATATATCCGATGCGTGGAATACCGTTGACTATCGTGTTCTGGTGACCATGACACCATTGCAGCTTCATCATTTCCGGATTTGTGAGTGCTGTCGGCTCTCCGGGAAAGTTGTGCTCGTAGTCAACATATATGGGGTCTTCGGGGTCAAGGCCGACAACTTTGCCGTTTTCTACATAGACTGTGGGAACGCGGTCTACGGTGGCGGCAATAAGATTGGTATAGTCAAATCCAATGGCGTTGCCTGCCGGGATAATGGGCTTATTCCAATCTATTTTCCCGTAGCCCATACCGAGATGCCATTTGCCAATGGCCGCAGTCGTATAGCCTGCCTGCTGGAACATCTTGGGCAGGGTGAATTGTGACGGTGAGATGAGCAACGGTGCATCACCCGGAAGAATCTTGGCATCCTTGTTCTTCCAGGGATACATACCTGTGAATAATCCATAGCGCGATGGCGTTGATGTCGCGGATGTGGCGTGCCCGTCAGTGAAACAGACTCCGCCTCTTGCCAAACGGTCTATGTTGGGGGTGTGGATGCTCGTTTGCCCATATGCGCTGACATCACCATAACCGAGATCGTCGGCAAGGATTATGACAACATTTGGTTTGACAGCATGCTGAGAGTATGCCGGTAAAGCTAATAAAGCAGTGAGAGGTGAGAAAAATGTTTTATTCAAAGTGTAGCAAAATTAACGTATCCAAATCTTCTGTGTCGAGGTATTTTTGCTTGTTTGTGTGTAGATGATATACAGACCTTTAGGAAAGGATTTAACGTTTATGCGTTGGACGTTCTTCTGAGTTGCGACCACTTTTCCCGTCGTATCATATACAGATATTCTGTCTGCGGTAGAGTTACATTTGATGTATTCTCCGTCAAATATAACATCTTGGTTATTGCTGTTAATGAGAGTTTTAATGGCTGTCGGCTTGTCATTGGATAGGGTGTAGCAAGCCAGTCCGTTTCCCGGAACATAGATATATATGTTGATGGTATCCTTTGACACATTAGGCAGGCAGGTAATCAATGCTTCTGAATTGGAGTTGTTGGTAGTGCCGAAACCGACTTGCGGTATGTTCCAAAGATGTTTCATAGATTTGAAACTTAAGTCTTTGTCTATGCTGGCAAGCACAAATTGGTATCCAGTGTCCGCTTTGTAATTTGTCAGCGGGTAGACGATGTATTTTTGACCTTTGAGTTCAAAGCATGAAAATCCGTTGGTCAAGTCTCCGTTCTCTTCAGCAATAAGTTTGTTGATATCGTTTTGTATATTGCCAAAATTATCTGTCATCGCACCTGTAGCCAGGTTGTAGACGGTGGGCAGGGTTGTAGAAGAGTTTAGGACGGCATAATTGTCGCCAAGCATGTAGAGCCGAGGGGAAGTACCTGTCTTTGTGACAGTTGTCGGATAAAAGCCGGACAGTTCTATGAGGCTTTCTTTAGTCTGTGAGCCGTTTTCAAAATCAAACTTTAATATATGTGTCTTAGAGGCAATGGGAACGTAGATGTTGAAATTGCCTGTTTCAACATCACCGGTTACCGTGACATGTTCAACCCGCGATGTGCCGTTTGTTGTCTGGATAGTGGCTCTTAGTGTCGCCGCACCTGTGGAAGGGTTTATCTGATATAGTTTCAAGGGGATTGAAGCCATGTTCATGACATAATTGTATACGAGCAGATGCCCGGCATCGTCAAAAATAACGTCATTGCAGGGATATGTTTTGCCGATAATGGCTGTACTTAAACTTACTTTTCCTATATAAATACCTGTCTTACTGTCATATTTGTCCAGATAGCAGTAGGTGTTTGAACTGTTGCCGGTTCGGTTGGAAATGTATATAGTGTCATTGGTGACGGCAAAACCACGCTTATATGCGCCCGTAGAGGAGAGTATGATATTGCCGTATGGCTCTTTTTCGGCTCTGAACCATTTGTTTTCCAGTTTGAGTTCATTGTTTTCTGTATACGCGGCCTCATCTTCCCACTTCAGGGGAATCTGCACGTCAGAATACAAGGGATAGTGGTCAGAGATGTATGTGATGCCATAGTCTGGACTGTTTACTACGTGATAATTTTTGAAATACACGTTGCGACCATAAATATGGTCGAGCGTTTTTGTGTAATTGGGGTTAAAGCCGTTGTATGTACATACTAACGGACCGTCTGATTTAGGCGCGCTTGTTGCTGCATCGCCCATATAAGTCAGGAGTGTGTCTAAGCGCACATCACCGTAGTTTAGGTTAAGGTCGCCACAAAGGAATATGGGATCATCGGCGGGAATGTTTGCCTTCATATCGGCCAACATCATGTTTGAACATTTCTGACGACATGAGTCGCCGGTAGGGAAAAAGTGCGTGCAGTATATCCAGAAAGTTTTACGCTGATTGTCTTTGCATCTGAACTGCGCACGGATTGTCAGTTTAGGCGTACCGGCATCCCATGAGTAGGATGATGTTTCTGGCGTCTCGCTGAACCAGAATTTATCCCATTGAAGCAACTCAAATTTAGCACTCTTATACATTATCAGGTCTCGCTGGCCACCGTTAGTCTCAATACCGTCTTTCGGGTATAGAAGTTGATCGTATTGGGGTAGTTGCTCTTTGAGATAAGAACATTGTAATTTACGCGCTTCTTGCACGCAAACGATGTCAGGATTAATTTCGTTGAACATTTTGACTACAGGCCCTCTTCTCTTCAGCCATTCGTACCCTTCGGTCTCGGATGCGTTATACGAATCCCATCCTTGTAATATGTTGAACTGCATCACACGGAATGTTGCGCATTTTCCGTCAATGCCGGCTGGGGCGAGGTTGTCTGCTTTAGCGCAGATGAAGCACATGCTGATAAAAAATAAGATAATCTTTTTCATATGTTTTTGTTTTTTAATCCAACAGGTAAACCACATAAACTGTAATCAGTTTGATATTGTATGTGCAAATTTATAAAGAAAATTTAATATATGTGCATCCCGAATGAAATGGAGTGGGAGGTTGGTACAATTTGTGTGATTCAGGAGTCTTTAAGTTTTATCAGACTGTCCGTGCAGTCAATTTCGTCTTCGTTCAAAAGCCACTGCACAGCTTCTGCTATGACATGCGATTCGAACGGCAGATTGTAGATGTCCTGCAGGGGATGTGGCTGAAGGGATACCATATTAATTATGGCGGTAGCCGCTTGTTCAATACGTTTGTTCAGGTCTTTGTCTTGATGCCTTGTGTGGCAGATGTCGCATTGACGGCAATCGTGGATATCTTCCTCTCCAAAATAATTAAGAAGTATTCGGCTTCTGCAGATGTGCGTATTGGTGATGTAGTTTATCATAGCATTGATGCGCTCACGATACTCCTGTTTGCGCTCTTCGTAGATTTCAGGTGTCAGCACAATTTCGTGTGTGTCGACTCTTCTTGTCTTGAAAGTGATGTAAGGCGTGCTTTTGCGTGGGATATAATGTGCGATGTGCTGTTGTCCCAGTGCTTTTAAAATATTGTATACGGTGTTTTGTGACAAGTTGGTCCTTGCCGCGATGTCTTTCTCGTCAATGTATATATAGTCACTGAATACGCCGCCGTACTTTCGAAGAATGCTTTCAATGACTTTTTCGTTGTCAGGCGGCATATTGCGCAATAGAAACAGTTCGTTCTTTTGAAGCAGGAACATAATCCGAGATGTGCTTTCCTCTTCTTCGCGGTATGTTATGTAGCCTGCTTTGGAGAGAATTTGGAGACTGCTGATTAGAGGTATGGGGTAATAGTGGAACTTTGTGCAGAAATCCTGTTCGTGAAATTCAAACGTAACATTAAATCCGTCGCCGACAGCAAGCTGGTAATATGAACAGATATCTTCGTATACTCTGGAGATGTAATCCTTGGAAGGATATTTTTCGTCAATGCGTTTAAGCAGTTGACTATTGTCACGTCCATTATATAATAATACGGCACTTGCTTCTTTGCCGTCTCTTCCGGCCCTTCCTGCTTCTTGGAAGTAGGCTTCGATTGAATCTGGCGCATCTACATGGATAACGAGCCGCACATTGGCTTTGTCGATGCCCATACCGAAAGCGTTGGTGGCAAC
>OCTX014520180.1_pt1 | contig 10958 bp, 7 predicted proteins | sample 1539691 | NCBI WGS metagenome assembly OCTX01 (sample SAMN02144231, study PRJEB22623) | gut metagenome | biome: sheep rumen | host: Ovis aries | place: New Zealand | reverse complement strand
CTTTCCTCAATACCCTTTGTGACTGTAACGATTCTCTGCCCCGGTTTTACATACGGCGCCATCTTCATTGCAGTTCTTCTGGTGAACGGCGATGCTACCGCCATAACAATGAGATCTTTGTCACGAAGTGCATCCTCCATATCAGACGTGAACGTGAGGGCATCCGGAAGAATTATGCCGGGAAGATTCGGCTGAATATGAGTCCTTGACAGATTCTCGGCTTCTTCCTCAAAAGGGCACCACATTCTTACGGTGTGTCCGTTATCGCAGAGGAGTCTCGCAAGGCCGGTACCCCATGTGCCGGCTCCGATAACCGCTATTTGTGCCATAATGAATCCTCCTTAAATTAATTGTCATCCTTTTCGGATCTCTCTCTGATAATGAACTTCAGGGATGTTCCTCTGAAGTCAAATGTCTCTCTGATCTTGTTCTCGATATATCTCTGATACGAGAAGTGCATGAGCTTTTTCTCGTTGACAAAGATAACAAATGTCGGCGGAACAACTGCCACCTGTGTCATATAGAACAGCTTCAGCCTCTTGCCCTTATCCGTCGGCGGCGAGTTGAGTGCAACCGCTTCCGTCATGATCTGATTCAGGATACCGGTCTGAATCCTTCTGTTCTGATTCGTCAGCACCAGTTCGATCGCATCAAAAAGCTTCGGAAGCCTCTGCCCTGTCTCCGCTGAAACGAACAGGATCTCGGCATATGGCATGTAAGAAAGGATCTGCCGGATTTTTGCGGAATACTCTTTGGTGGAATTCGTGTCTTTCTCGACGGCATCCCATTTATTCACAGCAATCACGATACCTTTGCCGCGCTCATGAGCTATGCCCGCGATCTTGGCATCCTGTTCGGAAATACCTTCCACCGCATCGATCACAAGGACTACGACATCCGCCCGCTCAACAGCCGTAACTGTTCGAATGATGCTGTATCTCTCAAGTTCCTCCTTGATCTTACTCTTTCTACGAAGACCGGCCGTATCGACAAAGATATATTCTTTGCTGTTCCACTTCACCGGAGTGTCGATGGCGTCCCTGGTCGTCCCGGCGATATCGGACACAATGACACGACTCTCACCCAGAAGCTTATTTATGATACTGGATTTACCGACATTCGGCTTTCCTACAACAGCAATTCTCGGGACTTCGCTCTCTGCCTCTTCGTAAGCAGCTTCACCGAAATATCTGGTCACTTCATCCAGCATATCGCCGATTCCCTGCCTGTTCGCGCTTGAAATCGGAAGCGGGTCACCCAGACCGAGCCCGTAGAACTCATATACATCGGCCTGCTGCTTAACAAAACTGTCCACTTTATTGACTGCGAGAACGACCGGTTTATGGGAGCGTCTAAGCATATCCGCTACGCGCGAGTCTGCATCGACCATCCCGTCCCGGGCATCCACGAGAAAAATAATCACGTCGGCCGTATCGATGGCGATCTGCGCCTGCTCTCTCATCTGTCTGAGAAGAACATCATTCGATTCCGGCTCAATTCCGCCGGTATCAATCAGGGTGAAATCGTAACCCGTCCAGTTCACTTCCGCATAAATCCGGTCTCTTGTAACGCCGGGCGTATCTTTCACGATCGAAATATTCTCCCCTGCCAGTGCATTGAAAAGGGTCGATTTTCCCACATTCGGTCGTCCGACAATCGCAACAATCGGTTTACTCATATATATTACTCCTCGTCACTTCCTATTAGACATCTATAGCTCATAAATCTGTCTGTCTTCGTCGTCCGTGTTCGCAAGTCCGAGCAGGGCTCTGACGAATTTTTCTCCGCCGGACCACACCACCCTCACAGGCAGACCGAGCTCCTTTTCGACGTCATCAGTTGTAATATCATCTAAAAATACTTTCTCACCGCTCCTCAGCATATTTACGGGAATGAGAATTTCTTCACCGAGCGGCTCCATATCGGAGCTGTCCTGAATTTCTTTCAGCTGAGCAATCAGATCCCGGCCGGTAACAAGTCCGCTTACCGTGATAAGATTACCGAAAAAATCATTTCTGATCGCCCTGACTCTGACATCAAGGCCGGGATACCTGTCTGCGACAAGGTTTGCGAACTTTTCGATGTAATCGCGGATCAGAAATCCTGTCGCAACAGTAACTTTACGTTCTATCTGCGGATCTGTATCATGCATCCCTTCGAGCGCATCCCGTATCTCTGTCTCTAATAGTCGGACCATCCCGACTCCGTTCTCGAGTTGAAGATACCCGTCATATCTGTCTTCTTCAGGCAGTTCTCTACCCGCAAGAATATACCACTCATCCGATGCGTGTATAAAGTGAGGCGATATCGCATCCGGATTCTCAGAGACGAACGTCCTCTGCCATTTTTCGATGAGATCTATAACTTCACCGGCTGATTCCCTGTCGAAAGGCATAAGCTTCGCAAGACCCTGTCTGTATTTCGTGAGACCGACAGGTACGACCGAAACGCTTTGCATGGCCGGCCTGTATCCGGCAAGATCGCGGATCGATCGCTCGAGTTCCTCTCCGTCGTTCACTCCTCTGCACAGAACGATCTGTCCGTTCATGGTGATACCCGCATCGCACAGTCTCTGAACTTTCGGAAAAATGTCTCCCGCAAAACGGTTGCCGAGCATTTTCCTTCTGAGCTCCGGATTCGTCGTATGAACGCTGATATTGATAGGTTCCATGTGATATCGAATAATTCTGTCGATATCCCGATCCTTCATGTTGGTCAGCGTCACATAATTTCCCTGTAGAAAACTGAGCCGCGAGTCATCGTCCTTAAAATAAAGGGTCTCACGCATACCGGGCGGCATCTGGTCGATAAAGCAGAAAATGCAGTGATTGCAGCAGCTTCGGTATTCATCCATCAGAGAGTTTTCAAATTCAACTCCGAAGTCTTCACCCGGATCCTTCTCGATTTCCAGGAGCGTCTCCTCGCCGTTTTCCTCGCGGATCAGGACATCGATCTCCTCCTCATCCATCAGATATTGGTAATCAAATACATCCTCAATGTCAACGCCGTTCACAGAGACAAGATACATTCCGGGCTCGACGCCCATCTCCCAGGCTATGCTGTCAGGATTGACCTTTATAATTCTGTGTCCGTTCTTTTTCATGGATTCTCCCGAAAACTTTGATTTGTTAGCTGCCTGTTTCGCAGAACGCTCTCCAGCGAGTCATCTAGGATAATTTACCATTTTGATTCTGTTTTGTAAACATCAAGAAAAACGGCCTTTCTCTGTTTATCCTTGTTTATGAGCTTATTTTGTGGTATAAGTGAAAGTGATAATGTATTCAAGATTTACCGGAGGACTATAATGACTACAACCGAAAATCAGAAAAAGCCTTTTCCAGTAGCGCCCCTCAGAATCGTATATCTTAACGGCAGCCAGGAAATGGCCAAAGCTGTGGACAACAGCCTTGTCAAGTCGAGAAAATCTTTAATGTCATCCCTTTCATTTGCAAACGTTATTCAGGGCTATGTCGAGCCGAGTTACATCGCGAACGCCCATTACTATCGTTATGGTACCGGCGAAGGAAAAGTGGTGCTTGAAGATTCCGTGCGTGGTTCCGATCTCTTTATTATCGGCGATGTCACGAATTATTCCGTGACATACAAAGTCTGCGGCAGAATTAACCATATGTCGCCGGACAACTATTTTCAGGATCTGAAACGCGTTATCTCGGCAGCAAGCGGTCAGGCACATCGAATCACTGTTATTCTTCCATTCTTATATGAGAGCCGTCAGCATCGTCGTTCGGGCCGTGAGTCTCTCGACTGCGCACTGGCATTAAAGGAACTGGCGGATTACGGTGTATCGAATATTATCACATTCGACGCACATGATCCCCGTGTCAGCGATGCAATTCCGTTGGTGAGCTTTGATAATTTCATGCCGACATATCAGTTCCTGAAAGCTCTGCTCATAGCGGTTCCGGATCTGGAATTTGATAAGAATCACTTCATGGTCATCAGCCCTGACGAAGGCGCAACGGACCGTGCGGTATATTTCTCCAATATTCTCGGTGCCGACATGGGTATGTTCTACAAGCGCCGTGATTACTCCAAGATCGTGAACGGGAAAAACCCGATCGTAGCACATGAGTTCCTCGGTGATACGGTCGAGGGCAAGGATTGCGTCATCATCGACGATATGATCGCATCCGGCGGTTCCATGCTTGATGTATGCAAGCAGATCAAAGCCCGCGGTGCAAAACGCGTGTTTATATGCACAACATTCGGTCTCTTCACCGAAGGCATCAAGAAGTTCGATGAGTACTATGAGCAGGGAATGTTCACTAAGCTCATAACCACGAACCTTACATACCGCCCGCCGGAACTGCTCCGCCGTGAATACTATATCCAGGCTGACATGTTCGATTACATGGCAAGGATCATCGATACCCTGAACCACGACCAGTCGATGGTTGCGGTCAAGAATACTACTTCCAAGATAACGAACAAACTCTCCGAGATCATGAAAGATCTTACCGAGCCGTCAGAGGAAGCAGCGATTCCCAACGCCTGAGAGCGTCCCCCTTTTAATCGTGGCTCGCAGCCGCGCATTAAGGAAGGTGCTTCGCACCATGCACGGCGCGGCAAGAACGCCGAGGCGTTCTTGATTTCAAGTCTCGCAATATTTTTCAGAATATCAAACCCCCCGCCTCACCGGCGGGGGGTTCGTTATTTTACTTTAAGATTGATTTCTCATGAAACTGATTAGTCCTCAGCACCCTCAGCGAGCTGATCGGCACGTGCCTTGATCTCCTTCTCCTGAACATCTGCGGGAGCCTGCTCATATCTTGCGAACTCATAAGAGAATTCGCCCTGTCCGCCTGTCATGGAACGAAGAACTGTGCCGTATCCGTCCATTTCTTTCTGCGGAACGTCTGCTTCGATGATGGTGTTACCCTTGTGATCCGGATTCATTCCGAGAACACGACCGCGGCGCTTGTTCAAATCGCCCATAACATCGCCGGTGAACTTATCTCTTACCTTGACCTTAAGGCTGATGATCGGCTCAAGAAGAACCGGACCTGCCTTGAGGAAGCCTTCCTTGAACGCCATATGTGTAGCGGTCTTGAAAGCCTGCTCGGAAGAATCGACCGGATGATAAGATCCGTCATAAAGAGTAGCCTTTACGCCGACAACCGGATAAGCCGCAAGCGGGCCCTTGGCAACGCACTCTGTAAGTCCCTTCTCAACTGCCGGATAATAGTTCTTCGGTACAGCACCGCCGACGACTTCAATAGCGAACTCATACGGCTTTGTCTGATCTTCGCTCGGCTCGAAGCGCATCTTTACGTGACCATACTGGCCATGACCACCGGTCTGCTTCTTATACTTACCTTCAACATCAGATTTCTTGCGAATCGTCTCACGGAAAGCGACCTTCGGCTCAAGGAGCTCGATATCAACTTTATAGCGCTCTTTCAGCTTGCTCTTGATAACCTCGAGCTGCTGCTCGCCGATACCGTAAAGAAGAGACTGATGGTTAGCCGCATCAAGAACAGACTTGAATGTTGTATCTTCTGCAGCGAGCTTGCTGAGTGAAGAAGCAACCTTGTCTTCATCACCTTTCTTGACTGCTCTGTAGCGTTTGACAGTGTACGGTGTGGAGATGGCGGCCTTCGGGAATGCGATCGGTGTAGCCTTCGGGGAGAGGGAATCACCTGTATATACATCACCGAGCTTTGCAAGAGCTCCGATGTCGCCTGCGAAGAGTTCCGGAACTTCCTGTGACTTATTACCTGTCATGATGTAAAGCTTGCCGAGACGTACTTCGCTCTCTCTCTGAACATCGTAGAGAGTATCGTCTGATTTCAGAACGCCGGAATTGACCTTGATAAAGCTGTACTTACCGATGAACGGGTCAGCGATTGTCTTCCAGACATAAGCTGTCTTGATCTTCTGGAAATCATAGTTAGCTTCAAAGATCTCATTGGTCTTCTGGTTGATGCCGTTCACGCTTCTCTGTGTCGGGTTCGGGAACATCTCAACGATGTCATCCAGAAGATTGGAAACGCCGTGCAGATTGATAGCAGCGCCCATGCTGACCGGGATGATGGAGCAGTCACGGATGTTGGTTGCAAGAGCCGCAGCTACTTCCTTCTCAGAGAACTCTTCGCCGCTGAAATAGCGATCCATGAATTCCTCTGAAGTCTCAGCTACAGATTCCATAAGGGATTCATGATATGTCTCAAGATACTCTTCCAGATATTCCGGAACCGGGCACTCTACCTTATCGTCTTTGTTGACGAACTTTCTTCCGCTCTGCTTGACAATGCTTACATAGCCGACGAACTTTCCGTTCTCACGGATCGGCATATGGATCGGAGCGACCTTCTTGCCGTAGAGCTCCTGAAGCTGCTCAACGATCGTACGGAAAGAAACATCATCGTTGTCCATCTCTGTTACATAGAACATACGCGGCAGATTTCTCTCTTCGCAGAGTTCCCATGCTTTCTCTGTTCCGACCTGAATGCCGTCCTTACCGGAAACGAGGATGACTGCTGCATCCGCAACGCTGATTGCCTGCTCTACTTCACCGACAAAATCAAAGTAACCGGGTGTATCGAGAATATTTACTTTTACTTTATTCCATTCAATCGGAACGACAGAGCCGCCGATCGAGAACTTTCTTTTGATCTCTTCCTTATCATAGTCACTGATGGTATTTCCGTCAGTTACATTACCCATGCGGTTCGTAATGCCACCGAGGTATGCCATAGCTTCTGTAAGGGTTGTTTTGCCCGATCCGCCGTGACCAAGTAAGACGACGTTACGGATTCTGTCACTAGTATATACGTTCATGATAACCTCCTAACCACAAATATGTTTTATTTTACTAGAGTTTATTCCATTATTCAAGAGCGATTCCTTTCAATTTCAATTTCAAGCGTGATTCGACCCAAAGTGAGGAAATATGAGCTCACGATGAAGAAAAAACGCTTCATTCTTTTCTTACTGCCCTAATTCTGTTAAGATATTCTGGTAATTATTTCACCCATTGCATGTCAGGTCACTTTGATCATCACCCCGGAGGATGTTAACGTGAGATTTAAAAATATAGGATTTATCGGACTTGGACTGATTGGCGGATCTGTTGCGAAATCACTGCGGCGGGTCTACCCTGATATCACTATAATCGGATATAATCGGAATCGTTCTGTACTGAATGAGGCCATTGCGGACGGTACCGTTACGGTTGCTGCGGATGAATCGCTGCAGGCATTTGCATCCTGCGACCTTATTTTTCTGTGCGTACCGGTCGTAACGGCTCTGCATTTTATGGAAAGACTATCGGAAATCAGAAAACCGGGGTCGATCCTTACGGATGTCGGATCCGTCAAAGGCGAGATCCACAGTTATGTCGAAACGCACAATATGAGCAGTTACTTTATCGGCGGACACCCGATGGCAGGCTCCGAGAAGACAGGGTATGCTGCAGCTTCGGACAGACTGGTTGAAAACGCATGGTATATCCTCACACCGGCGGAAAATGTTCCCGCAGAATCAGTCGAAGGTCTGAAAACGCTCCTGGAAGGTATTGGTGCGCTGCCTCTCATCATGGACTATCGCGAGCACGATAAAGTGACTGCTGCCATCAGTCATCTTCCGCACGTTATATCAGCTTCCCTCGTGAATCTTGTTCACGATGCGGACGGACCGGAAGAATACATGAGGACGATCGCTGCCGGCGGTTTTCGGGATATAACGCGTATCTCCTCCTCTTCGCCGCAGATGTGGCAGGAAATCTGCCTCTCGAATCCTGACAACATATGTGATATGCTTGATATGTATATCACAAAGCTTCTGGATTATCGAAGTGCGATCGGCAGTGCGGACTCCGATAAACTTCTCCGGATATTTACTGACTGTAAAGATTACAGAGACAGTTTTGATACAAGAGCAGGATCCGTTCAGCGCGAGTTCCGCATTTATCTTGACCTGATCGACGAAGCCGGCTCTATTGCGACGGTTGCCACTATCCTGGCTGTAAATGCCATTTCCATCAAAAATATCGGAATTGTCCACAACCGCGAATTTGAACAGGGTGTTCTTCGCATAGTATTTTACGAGGAGGATTCCATGAAAAAGGCGATAGGCCTGCTTGGAAACAGAGGCTATACTATTTATCACGACTGAGGAACAAGTTTGAAAGTAAACTTTCAAACTTTGATTGGCGGGTCAGATGTCCATGCAAACATGGTCGCCTGACCCCGGAGGAACAAGTTTGAAAGTTTACTTTCAAACTTTGATTGGCGGGTCAGATGCCCATGCAAGCATGATCGCCTGACCCTGGAGGAACAAATCATGAAAATACCAATTGCAACTTCTCTCCGCGGAGAACTCTCTGTGCCCGGGGATAAATCTATCTCCCACCGCTCTGTCATGCTCGGTGCAATCGCTGAAGGAATCACGGAAGTTCGTGGATTTCTGAAAAGTGCGGATTGTCTGGCTACGATAGAATGCTTTCGGCATATGGGTATAGAGATTGATGAGATCAAGGAGGAGAATCGATATACAGGCCTGCAGGAATCTGTTCTGATCATACACGGGCAGGGACTGCACGGTCTCAGGGAACCGCTCGAAGCGCTCGACGCCATGAATAGCGGAACTACTGTCCGCCTTCTGTCGGGCATCCTCGCAGGCCAGAGTTTTCATTCCTATATAAAAGGAGATTCATCTCTGCAGAAAAGACCCATGAAGAGAATCATAGATCCGCTTACTCAGATGGGATGCAGAATCGAGTCAGAATACGAGAATAATTGCCTTCCCCTTGAGATCTACGGCGGAAAACTCCATGCGATTCATTATTCGAGCAGTGTCGCCTCCGCTCAGGTAAAATCCTGCGTTCTTCTCGCAGGGCTTTACGCGGACGGTCCGACGACATTTTTCGAACCGTACCCATCAAGAAATCATACAGAGCTCATGCTTGCAGCATTCGGTGGAAATGTGAAAGCCAAAGTGGATCCTCTGACGATGCAGCCGGGTGCAATCATCTATCCGGGCACTGCACTCCGCGGTCAGAAACTCAGGATACCGGGCGACATCTCCTCCGCGGCATATTTTATTGCAGCGGGACTCATAGTCCCCAGATCAGAGATCATACTCAGAGGTGTAGGCATCAACGAAACGCGTGACGGAATATTACGGGTCGCAAAGGCCATGGGAGGCAATGTGATCACCCGCAACGTACGTATGGAAGGACGGGAGCCGGTCGCAGATATTATTGTGAAGACCTCTAAACTCAAAGGTACAAATATCGGAGGCGCCCTCATTCCTGCTCTCATTGATGAAATCCCGATCATCGCTATTATGGCTGCCTGCGCGGAAGGGGATACCGAAATCTATGATGCGGGCGAACTTCGTGTGAAGGAGTCTGACCGTTTATCGGCGATTGTTGAAAATCTGAAAAATATGGACGTCGACGTCGAGGAGACAGAAGACGGAATGATCATCCATGGCGCAGGCGGCAAGAAAAAGCGTGCAAGACGTGCGCCGGGGCGTCTTGGATATTTTAGAGGAACGGTGGTTGATTCCCTGGGAGATCACCGCATTGCGATGGCGTTCTCCATAGCCGGTCTTATCTCCGATACACAGATGATCGTGAAAGACACAGAGTGTGTGTCTGTCTCTTATCCGGCTTTTTACAGAGATCTTGCGAAGCTGGCGAATCCGTTCTGAGGCAGCATAAGACAGTCGGAAATCTGATAAAGGATTATTAAATCATCATAAATCAACTCTGTACACAAAAGGCTGAAATTGCATGAGCTGTTTTCTAAAAAAGCTCACACAATTTCAGCCTTTCTTACTGCATGTTTTTACAAAATAAGCATCGCATCCCCAAACGAAAAGAAACGATACCTCTCCTTTACTGCCTCCTCGTACGCGTGGAGGACCTTCTCCTTACCTGCAAAAGCCGAAACAAGCATGACGAGCGTCGACTCGGGAAGATGGAAATTCGTGATAAGACCCTGCATCAGTTTGAACTCGTAACCGGGATAAATAAAAATCTGTGTCCAGTCGCTCTTCGCAGCAAGACGATATCCTCCCTGACCGTCAGGTTCAGCGGCAGATTCGATGGTTCTGCAGGATGTCGTTCCAACGCAGATCACCCGATGTCCGCTCTCCCTGGTTCGATTGATGAGTTCGGCAGTCTCCTCCGTCACAATATAGAACTCCGAATGCATGTGATGTTCTTCTATCGTCTCGGCTTTGACAGGGCGGAACGTTCCCAGTCCGACGTGCAGTGTGACATGTGCAATATTGACGCCCATCTCCTCTATTTCAGCAAGCAGTTCCTTAGTAAAATGCAAACCTGCCGTAGGTGCCGCAGCCGAACCTTCATGCTCGGCATAGACTGTATTGTAGCGGGTCTTGTCTTCCAGCTTGTGATGAATGTACGGCGGGAGCGGCATCTCCCCCAATGAATCCAGTACCTCCTCAAAAATACCCGTATATGTAAAGCGGATCAGCCTGTTCCCCTCTTCCAGAATATCCACCACCTCACCGATAAGCGGGGCTTTTTCGACGGAACCGTCCGGACTTCCGAACAGGATTCTTGTTCCGACCTTACACTTTTTTCCCGGCTTCACGAGCGTCTCCCAGGTATCGGCGGACTTGCGCACAAGAAGCAGAATTTCCACTTTGCCGAGTGTTCCTTCCCGGACGCCGTAGAGTCTTGCGGGGATGACTTTCGTGTCATTGATCACGAGCGTATCGCCGGGCACAAGATACTTTTTCACATCCGTGAAGACGCCGTGTGTGACTTCACCGCTCTCACGATTCAGATATAAAAGCCTTGATGAAGCCCGGTCTTCCAGAGGATCCTGGGCGATCAGTTCCTCCGGAAGTTCATAATAAAAATCAGAAGTTTTCATACATTTTTCCATTTATCGTACGTCTTACAACGCACACATCTTTCTCGCAAAACAAGCCGCCGCATGTAATCATACGGCAGCTTG
>OCTX012224887.1_pt1 | contig 10959 bp, 10 predicted proteins | sample 1539691 | NCBI WGS metagenome assembly OCTX01 (sample SAMN02144231, study PRJEB22623) | gut metagenome | biome: sheep rumen | host: Ovis aries | place: New Zealand | reverse complement strand
ATCTGGACTTCCTGAACAATACGAAGGACTTTGCACAAATCGTAGACCGCATAGACAGGCAGCTGTTCGGACTATTCCCACCACAATTATAAAACAACAACGAAAAAACTATAATACTATGCACATCGCAATAGCAGGAAACATAGGTAGTGGCAAGACCACGCTGACAAAATTGCTGGCCCACCGCTATGGCTGGACGCCCCGTTTCGAACCCGTTGACAACAACCCGTATCTGTCGGACTTCTATGCCGATATGCCTCGCTGGTCGTTTAACCTGCAGGTGTACTTCCTGAGCAAGAGATTCAAGGAAGTGGTGGAGATATCGAAATCGGAGGATACCATCATACAAGACCGTACGATTTTCGAAGATGCCAAAATCTTCGCTCCAAACCTGCACGCACAGGGCATGATGTCGGACAGAGACTTTGCGAATTATTCTGACTTGTTCGACCTAATGATTTCGCTGGTGAAATTGCCTAACCTGATGATTTACATCCGCTCGAGCATTCCCACGCTGGTGGCACAGATTCAGAAAAGAGGCCGTGACTACGAGCAAACCATGCGATTGGACTACCTGAAAGGTCTGGAGGAAAGATATGAGGAATGGATTGCTACGTACAAAGGTCCGCTGATTGTGGTAGATGGCGATCATTGTAAATTTGGTGACAATCCTGAAGACCTGAAAATAGTAACAGACATGATTGACGCCAAGCTTTATGGTCTGTTCCCCATGGACAGCAACACATAAACAAAGGGAAGAACATGCCTCGTTTAAATATTTTTAACTACTATTATAAAGAGGTGTGAGGGATTTTTCATACTTTTGCAGAATATAATCTAAGAGAAAGTATTTCTCTAACCGCAAAATGACTGACGTCATATTATCAAGTTTTATCAGTCTGTTTGCTCTGTTTGGCAAAGAAGAGCAGGTGGATGAGGTACGAGCTAAGAATATGCTCGTAAGCTATTTGCATCGCCATTTCGGAATCAGAAATACAGACTTGTACGTGGACCTTTACGCCGACATGCGTATGGCCTACGAGATGACGGATGATCTGAACACAGTGGACACCGTTACCTCTATCTGTTCTAATCTGCAAGGCGACATCCGCAAAATAGAAAAAGACCTGTTGTTGCTGCGATTGATGGAGTTCTGTCACGGAGGTTTCGAGGCCAATCATACGGATGTGCTGTTCAAGACGATGGCACAACTGTTCAACATTCCACAAGAGCAATACAACGACTTCACGGACTTTGTAGATAGCAAGGAAACGGAGCATGTGAAACTGCACCAGCTGGAAGGTTTTGACGCTCCCCTGAAGACCCTGCTCGACCCCATTTCCGGACTTCTGCTCTTCACCTATATGGGCAACGATACCGTATTGCTGAACGACGTGCCCATACTGACGGGCTCGTTCCAGGTTTGGATACAGAGCAGCGTGCTGAAAAGCAAGAGCGGAAAGCCCGTCTATTACTCGTCGATTATCAGTACCTACGATCAGACGCAGAGCGAGGTTAAAGCGGTAGAATTCTGCGGAAGAGACATCAACTTCCGATTCCCCAACAGCGACAATGGTATGCATGACCTGAGCTTCACGCTGAGGAACGGAGAGCTGCTGGCCATCATGGGTGGCTCCGGAACGGGTAAGACTACCCTGCTCTCGCTGTTGAACGGCAGTCTGAAGCCACAGGAAGGTACTATCACCATCAACGGACACAGCATCACAGAGCCTGAGGCCAAGAGCTTGATTGGTTTCGTACCTCAGGACGACCTGCTGATTGAGGAATTGACTGTATATCAGAACCTTTGGTTCACAGCTAAGTTCTGCTTCGAGGGCATGAGCGACGAGGAGCTGGACAAGCGTGTGATGAAGACGCTGAAGGACCTGGGACTGGACGCTACAAAAGACTTGAAGGTGGGATCGGCCATCAACAAATACATATCGGGTGGACAGCGCAAACGACTGAACATTGCCCTGGAGCTGATTCGCGAACCAGCGGTATTGTTCCTCGACGAGCCTACGTCAGGCCTCTCGTCTGCTGACACTGAGAAGGTAATCAACCTGCTGAAGGAACAGACCTTGAAAGGCAAGCTGATTGTGGTGAACATTCACCAGCCTTCGAGTGATGTATATAAATTGTTCGACCGCCTATGGCTGTTGGACAAAGGCGGATATCCCGTATTCGACGGTAATCCCATTGACGCCATCACCTATTTCAAGGAAGCTGCCAACTATGCAGATGCGGAGACAAGTGCGTGTCCTACATGTGGTAACGTGAACCCAGAAATCGTGCTGAACATCATCGACGAGAAGGCACTGAACAACATCGGCGAGGTGAGCGACGAGCGCAAGATGACGCCTCAGGAATGGCACGAGCTGTATCTGAAGAACCGCAAGGAGATGAAGGCTCCCGCAGTGAGCGACGTGCCTGCCTCAGACCAGAAGAAGCCGAACAGGCTGAAGCAGCTGAGCATCTTCCTGCAGCGAAACTTCAAGACGAAGATAACCAATGTGCAGTATCTGTGCATCACTCTGTTGGAGGCACCGCTGCTGGCACTGATCTGTTCTTTCTTGACACGCTATGCCCCACCCGAGGGCTACTCCGTGATGGACAACAAGAACTTGGTCAGCTACTTCTTCATGTCCGTCATCGTGGCAACATTCATTGGCATGAGCGGTAGTGCTGAAGAGATTATCAAGGACCGTGCCCTGCTGAAGCGCGAACGATTCCTGAACCTTTCGTATGGCAGCTATATCTGGTCGAAGATTATCTTCCTGGCAGGTGTTTCGCTGTTGCAGACGCTGCTGTTTATCCTGATTGGTAACACCATTATGGGCATACACGGTCTGACGATGGAATGGTGGATCATCTTGTTTGTTACAGCATTACTGTCGAACCTGACGGGACTGATTCTGTCGCAGTGTCTGAACTCTGTGGTTGCTATCTACATCAGCATCCCCTTGTTGCTGATACCTCAGATTCTGCTTTGCGGATTGGTAGTCAGCTTCTCAGACCTGACACCCAAGAGCACCACGGGCAATGTGCCTGCTATCGGCAATATCATCCCCTCCAGATGGGCGTATGAGGCGCTGGCTGTGACCTCGTTTACTGACAATGCCTACGAGAAGCCGTTCTTCGAGGTTGACAAGCAGAAATACGAAAACCAGTTCTATAACATGGGATTCCTCTATGAACTGCAGTCGCAGGTGGAGACCATGAAGGACGAGGTGAAGAAGGGCAAGTCCGTAGACCCTGAGCATATGAGGGTGATAGAGACCAACCTGCCGTTGCTGACTGAGTTCTGTGGCATGAAAGCCTATGCTGGTGACAAATCCACAGAATCGCTTACCTTATATATGAAAGAGGCTGAGGACATCCTGAAGCAGCGAGGCAACAAGGCCAGCATAAAGGAGGACGCCATGAAGTCGGCATTCATCCGCGAGCATGGCAAGGAGGAACTGCTGAAGTTGAAGCGCGAGAACTACAACCTGAAGTTGGAGGACTGCGTGATAGGTGCTGACCAGCGCAGAATGCTCGACGTGATAGACGGATACATCGTGCCCAGAACAGGGACCATCTTCCTGACACCTCAGAGCAAGTGCGGTAATGCTCCGTTCTATAGCAGCGAGAAGATTATCGGCACATGGCACGTGAAGACACTGTGGTATAATATGGCCGTGATGCTGCTGATGTGCATCATCGTAGGCATACTGCTGTTCTGCGACTGGCCTGGACGATTGCTCCGAAAGGACAATCCTTAGAGAACGAAAAATGAAAACGAAAACGAAAATGAGAGAAAACAAAAATATAATTCATTAAATTAATAACAACAAAAAACTCAAAAAAAATGAAGAAGTTAACTATTGTAGCTGTTGCTTTTGCAGCAATTGTCTTCGCAGCTTGCGGAGGAAAAAAGAGTGCTAACAACGTAGAGGATGCAGACTCACTGAAGAGCTTTGAACAGCAGCAGATTGAGGCCAGCATTAAGATGCACATGGACAGCATTGCTGCTGAGATCAGCAAGATGAAGCAGCCCACCTTCATTCAGGAAGGCAACGGTGGCTTGTCACTGACCAAGGAAGAGAAGCAGGTAAAGCCTGACTATCTGTTGCCCGCAAACGCTGCTGAGGAAGCTGCCACACTGGCTGAGAAGTATCGTATGCTGAGCGCTCTGGGTGTTGACAAGCGCATTGCCAAGCTCTACGACATGCCTACTGATGAGTATGAGAAGGCTATTGCCAAGCTGATTGCTGACATCAACGATCCTTCTTTCAAGACCATCGAGGACCAGTCTAACGTATTCGAGACCACTCAGACCCTGTATGACGACATGGAGAAGAACGGTCGCATCAACTACTTCTGGCAGCTGGCTTCTGCAGCTCTCGTTGAGGAGCTCTACATTGCCAACAAGAATGCCGACAAGTTCCTGAGCGTATTCGACGACGAGGCCGCTTCAAACATCACTTTCCGTGTGATCCTCGTGCTCGACGCTATCAACCGTCTGTCTGAGTACGATCCTGACATCAAGCCTATCGCTGACGCTGTTGCTCCTTTGGAGGTGCTGAACGCTACCACTGTTGACGAGCTGAAGAAGCAGTTGAACGAGGCTAAGGAAGGTATCGACGCTGCTCGTGCTGCCCTGGTGAAGTAATAAAAGTCTATGAAGAAAAGACTGGTACTGCCGAACGATATAGAGACCATCCCTCAGCTGAACGAGTTCATCGACTTGGTAGCTGAGGAGGTGGGTCTTGACATGTCGCTCACCATGAGCCTGAACCTGGCTATGGAGGAGGCTGTAGTCAATGTGATGGACTACGCCTATCCCGATGGTCAGAAAGGCAACGTGGGCATCGAGGTGACGGCTGACCAGGAATGGATGACCTTCGTCATCACGGATACTGGCATAGCCTTTGACCCAACAACCAAGGAAGATGCAGACACCACCCTCTCTGCAGAGGAACGCCCCATTGGCGGATTGGGCATCTTTTTGGTGCGCCAACTGATGGATGACATCAACTATAAGCGCGAAGGCAACAAAAACGTGCTGACCCTGCGCAAGAAACTGGGTTAGGTGAATGTATCAAACTAAAAAATAACACGTAAGAAAATGAATATCGAAATTAAAGAATTGAATGGTGGCTATACTGCCATTTTCAACGGACGCCTGGACACCCCTGCTGCTGTTAAGGCCCAGCAGGACATCACTCCCCTGCTGGAGAACGCAGACAAGGAGATTGTGCTGGATTGCACCAATCTGGAGTATATCAGTAGCTCAGGTCTCCGCTTGTTCCTGACGCTCCGCAAGGAGACTTCCACAAAGGGTGGAAAGGTAATTATCAAGAACATCAACGACGAAATTAAAAAGGTATTTATGATGACAGGTTTCTTCAATCTGTTTGAGATTAAATAACCTGTTTAATAAAATAATAAGTAAAGACAAGGCTCATGGAAAACTATGGTCTTGACCTACATGGAGAGATGCTGCTGGAGGAATATCGCCAGCAGCTCCCTCTCTATAAGAGGTTAATGGAAGTGATGAAGAGTAAGACAGCTGAGATTATCAAAGAAGGAGAACTCACTGTAGCCTCTATGGAATTCCGCATCAAGGAAGAAGCTTCGCTGGCTGGAAAACTGCAACGAAAAGGTTCGAAATATGGAACGTTGAGAGATATTACGGACATTTTCGGAGGTCGCATCATTATGTATTATAATGAGGATGTGGACCGTGTGGCTTCCTTTGTTGAGTCGAAGTTGGAAATAGACTGGCCCAATTCCGTTGACAAGCGCAAGATGCACGAGGTCGACAGCTTTGGTTACAACTCTCTCCACTACATTTGCCGCATTCCCAAGACCTTTTTCTACGACCCTGAATATCCTAACCTGAACGATATCCGCTTTGAGATTCAGATGCGTACTGCCTTGCAGCACGTATGGTCAGCCATTCAGCACGACATTGGTTATAAGTCGGAAATCGAGACGCCCAAGGAGTACCATCGTATGCTAAGCCGATTGGCAGGTATGATGGAATTGGCTGACGATGAGTTCAGCCGTATCCGCAACTCGATAGCTGACTATCGTCGCAGAATGCAGAACCTGGTATTGAACGGACAATTGGAAGAGGTGGCGCTTGATGGCGACACATTCCTTTCGTATGTGGCTATGCATCCGTTCGACAAACTGAATCGCAAGATTGCAGCCATCACGCAGGCAGAGATTCAAGAGAGCACCTTCATACCCTACCTTACCGTCTTGCGCCAATTAAACATCAAGACGCTGGGCGACGTGGAGCGTATGATGGCAAACTATTTCGACGATGCTTATCAGTTGGCCTTGTTCCAACTGGGTAGTACGGACATTGACATCCTGGCTAGCACTGTAGGTCTGCAGAACCTGTGCTTCGTTCACATTCTGAAGACCGGTAGAGGTATTCCAGGCCTTGTTCAGATGTTTGACGCCATCAACGGACGCATGCCTCAGAACGAGGATTTGGCAAGAATGGTGTTCGAACAGGCTGCTCGTCTGTCCTTCATGAATAAGTAAAGCACCAGCTTTTTAGAAACGGAGTCCAAACGACGTATTTACGTACCAATCGGAAATACGTCCGTCCCCTTCTTCACCATATTTATAGCTGCGAGTGTTCCATTGTCCATAGACATTTAAGAAGAACCGTTTCCAGTTGTAGGTAACAGAAGCACGCGCATTGAAGGTCAAGGTGACACGACTCCAATTGGTTGACTCTTCTTCATCGTAAATGGCATCATAGTTCTCGTCCTCATCGTCAAATTCTGTCTTATATTTGACGACAACCTGACGGTTATACAAGGCGAGCATCGGCATGAACAGACCATTGATCAGCAATCCGCGTGTAGGCACCCAGTTGTAGGCGTAGCCAGCACCTATACTGCCCTGACGAACCTTAAAGGCTCCCACGTCGTGCATCAGACTCACCAAAGCAGCATTCTTATCGCTGTTATAGCGCACACTCATGGCATTCCACATAGCTCCCACCATCAGCGAACCCGCTGAGCGCACCTGAACGGCAGACTGGTCGTAGGCTGCAGCATAGGAGAAGTGCTTGTGGTTGAACATATAATAACCATCAATGATGAGGGAGTGGACGCGGATGGGCTCTAAAATTTCAAAATCGTAGTTGCCATTCAGCACTTCCTGGTCTGGTTTGATTTTTAGATAAATATCTCCATTGAATTCTGTCATGCCGAACGTACGCAGTCGGAGGTTAATACCATAACTGCTTCCTACGGCACCTATCGTGAAATAGGTGTCCGAACGCTTATTCAGGTTGACGGAATAGCCCAGTCCGTAGCCTCGATAACCGAACCACAGACCCAGGCTGTTGGCAGCTCTGGTTCCAACATATGGAGTCCAGTTCATATATTCTTCATCTGTGTCTATTACACTATGCATCTTGAGCCCCATTCGGTCTATCTTATGGCGCACTATCAGTTGCCAAGGCTTCTTAGGAACCACGATATAGCTGCTATCCGCCGTCTTAATAACGGACGAGTCGACATAGTTTTTCACAGCACGTGCAGCCTTGAAGAGAAAGAAATCTTTCTGGGCTGATACTGCCAAAGTCGTCAACAGCAGAAGTAGAAGAATATACAATCGTTTCGCTTTCATACTGCAAAATTATAAAAATTAATTAAAAAAAAGCAAGTTTGGATGCATTTTTTCGTACCTTTGCAAACATGGAAGCAACAAGCAGACCCAAAATAGCTATTATTGACAGCAATACGCTGGCAACGTTAGGATTAAAACAGATTCTGCAGAATGTAATGCCTATCATGACGGTAGACACCTATGGTTCTTTCTCAGAACTATGCAGCAACAATCCCGACAGCTATTTCCATTATTTCGTATCCATGGAAATCGTGTTGCGCAACCGTCCCTTCTTTTTGGAGCGCAGACACAAGACCATCGTCTTAACCCTCTCGCTCAGCGACGCCAGCCAATTGTCCGACTTCCACAGCCTCTATATCAACCAACCCGAGCACTTGCTGGTCAAAGCCATTCTCGCCCTCCAGCAGCATGCCCATGCCAAGGGCAAGAACCTGCCCAAGATGCCTAAGGTCTTGGAGCAGAAGATTCTGACTGATCGTGAGATAGAGGTGATGTCGTACATCGTGCAAGGCAACACCAACAAGGAGATTGCCGACATCCTGAACATCAGTTTGGCTACCGTTATCACCCATCGCAAGAACATCATGGACAAGTTGGGCATGAAGAGTGTCTCTGCCCTCACCATCTATGCTGTGATGCATGGCTATGTGGACATTAATAAAATATAGTATATGCGTAAGATTATTGTGACTGTGGCACCCGTCTGCCACGTGGGCAAGGAGATTCCTGCCGAGTGTAAGAACCCGCTGACTCCTGAGGAGATTGCGGAAGACACCATCAATTGTTATAAGGCTGGAGCCTGCGAGGTTCATCTGCACACGCGCGACCTGCAGGGCAATCCTACGTTCGAACTGGATGTGTTCCGTCAGACCATCGGACTTATCCGCAAGGAAACCAACATGATTGTTCAGGGCTCTACGGGTGGACTCTCCACGCTGACGCTGGCTGAGCGCTGTGTGTCGCTCGATGTTCCTGAGGTGGAGGTGGCCTCGCTCAATATGGGCAGTGTCAACTTTGGCGAAACGGTCTATATCAACACCATGCCCGACCTGCGCTATTGGGCAAAGCGGCTCGACGAGACGAACACCGTGCCTGAGATGGAGCTGTTCGATTTAAGCCATGTCGAGTGTGCCACGCGCCTGGCTGACGAGGGTGTCATCCATCGTCCCCTGCACTATAACTTCTGCGTAGGTCCTGGCAATTCGAGCAATCTCTCAGCCACAGGTCGCAATCTCGCCATGCTCTGCTCACTCATGGAGCCAGGCTGTTCATGGGGAGTCACCCACGACTCGATGAAGGACTTCTCCATTCTGGCTTGTGCCATCGGCATGGGCGCCTCTGCCGTCCGCGTAGGTTTCGAGGACAGCTTCTATTATGCCCCTGGCAAGCGCGCACACACCAATGCCGAATTGGTAGAAAAGCTGGTTGCACTTATCCGCATGATGGGTTGCGAACCAGCTACTCCTGATGAAGCCCGCGCTATGCAACATATTAAGATGTAATATGGAAGAAGTAAGATGGAAGATGGTCGTACTCGACGACGACCCTACGGGCATTCAGACCGTTCATGGCTGTCTGCTCATCACCCAGTGGGACGAGGACAGCGTGCGCAAGGGTTTTGCGGACGCTGAGCCCTTCTTTTATATATTAACGAACACGCGCGCCATGACGCGCGAGGAGGCTGAGCAGGTGACGCGCGAAGCTATGGAGATGGTCGTCAAGGTCAACCAGGACTATGGCTATCGCCTCATCATCGTCAGCCGAAGTGATAGTTGTCTGCGTGGCCATTTCCCCTTGGAAACGGACGTCATGCGCCAGTGTCTTGTAGCACACGGATACAGCGTTTACGAAAAGACGCCCTTCTGTCCCGCCTTCATCGAGGCTGGTCGTGTCACCATCGACGGCGTACATTATATGCGTGATGGCGAGCGCCTCATTCCCGTTAGCGAAACCGAGTTTGCGCGTGACAATGTCTTTGCCTATCACACCTCCGTGCTCCGCGATTACATCCAGGAGAAAGGTGCCAATCCCGACGATTACATCATCGTCAATGCCCAAGGCTACGACGAGCTCTGTCGCTTTGCCGAATATCTGACATCAGACATCATCCCTCAGACATCATCCATCGTCATCCGCAGCAGCAGTTCTCTGCCTAAGGCCATCAGTGGCATCAGCGACCAGCCATTGCTGGATAAGAGCATCCTGAAACAAGCGGGTGTGGGTTGCTTCATTGTGGGTTCTCACGTCAAGAAGACCACCCAGCAATTGGAAAACCTATTGCAACAGGAGGGCACCTGCGCCATTGAGGTCGACGTTCAGCGCATCCTCGACGATGCACCCTTGCTGATGAGCGAAACGCTCGACACCATCCAGCAAGTAGTGGATATGGGGTTGACACCCGTTGTCTATACCTCTCGTCAGGAAATCCGTCTCGACGATGCTAACCTTCGCCAGCACTTAGGCCAGCAGGTCAGCGACTTCCTTGTCGACATCGTCTATCGCCTGCCCTTCACTCCCGCCTATCTCGTGGGCAAGGGAGGCATCACCTCGCACGACATCCTGACCAAAGGCCTAGGCATCAAGTCAGCCCGTGTCTTGGGTCAGATCATCAATAGCGTACCTTGCGTCATGGCGGAGAAATTCCCCTACATCATCTTCCCGGGCAATGTGGGCAATGAACAATCGCTCAGCGAGGTATTCAACAAATTAAAAGGTTAGGATTTCTCCTAACCTTTTAATTTTCACTATTCACTGTTCACTATTCACTTATAATGGGCTTTTCTGGGTTGATAAACGCGAAGAGCACCGCACTCACAATCAGCATCACCGCTATCATGTAGAGCGGCAGGTTGTAGTTGCCCGACTGCTGCACTAGCTCGCCAAACAAGATACCACAACAGAATCCGCCTATGTTGCCCGCCGTATTCATGGCTCCGCTCAGCGTGCCTGCGTGGCGCTTGCCCAAGTCAATGCACAACGCCCATGCCGAAGGCAGCATCAGGTCGAAGATGCCAAAGCACAGCGACAGGAATACGAATACCGCCATCTTGCCTGGAATGAAAGCAGCCAGAAACATGCACACCGCTGACACAGCTAACGACGTAGAGCCCAAGGCCTTACGTCCCACCTTGATGCCATAACGGTTCGTCAACTTGTCCGTCAAATGTCCACCCGCTATGTTGCCTATCATACTCATGATGAAAGGCACAGCCACCGCATACGTCAGCTCCGTCTTGTCAAATCCGCGCCCCAACTCCATAAACGTGGGGAACCACGAGAAGAAGAACCACGAGCCAAAGGCATAGAAGAAGTACA
>OCTX012268615.1_pt1 | contig 10960 bp, 9 predicted proteins | sample 1539691 | NCBI WGS metagenome assembly OCTX01 (sample SAMN02144231, study PRJEB22623) | gut metagenome | biome: sheep rumen | host: Ovis aries | place: New Zealand | reverse complement strand
CCAACGCCTCCAACTCGTACCGAGCCCACCCCCACTGGGGTTGTGGACGTCCTCGTCCGCACTAAAGACCGGCGAAGCACGGTCAACGCCATCTGCTTCCATCGCTCTTTGACATTTTGTTCTTCCCACTCTAAATCCATCTACTTTAGACTCCCCCAACTCGTACCGAGCCCACCCTCCAGAGTAACTACACTTTTCACTATTCACTTTTCACTTACCCCCCCCTTCTTTCCTCTTGTAATCTTTTTTTAATACTTGTTTCTGCCGTTCTCTGAAAAAATATCACTAACTTTGCATAAAGAAACGAGGCGATAGTCGCCCCGCATGTTTTAAATCATTCACTTTGGCTAGAAAAAGACAATATAAGGGACTGAACAACAGACAGGTGGAAGAGAGCAGGCAAAAGCATGGCAGCAACGTGCTCACTCCCTCTAAGAAAGAATCTTGGCTCAGGCTTTATCTCAATAAATTTTCAGACCCGCTCATCGTCATCCTGCTTGTGGTGGGGGTGCTGGCTGTCGGTGTTTCGTCCTACGAACACTGGGCTCTGCATGAGCCCTTTTCCGTGTTTTTTGAACCTATCGGCATCTTCGTCGCCATACTCCTGGCCACGGGACTGGCATTCTATTTCGAACTGAAGGCACAGCATGAGTTCACGCTGCTCAACCGCGTGAACGACAGGGAGAAAGTGACGGTGATCCGAAACGGTAATACTGTGGAAATCCCCAAATGCGACGTCGTTGTCGGAGACATTCTTGTCTTGCAGACCGGCCAGGAAATCCCTGCTGACGCCACCTTGCTTGAGGCGGTCAACCTCAGCGTGGACGAGTCTTCGCTGACGGGGGAGCCAGTCCACGAGAAGACTGTGGACGAGAAGCTCGCCGACTCGCAGGCCACTTATCCGTCGAACTGTGTCTATCGAGGGACGCAAATCATGGAGGGACACGGACTGGCGGAGGTGTTCGCCGTGGGAGACCGCACGGAGAACGGAAAAATCATGCAGTCCATCATGGGCGTCGACATCGACGAGGAGCAGGAGGAAAACCCTGAGCAGGCCGAGCAACTGACCACCCGTCAGAAACTGGCACTCAAGCTCAAACGGAAAAACAAGGTGCAGAAGAAGGTGAAGACACCGCTCAACGAGCAGCTCGACCGGCTCGGACAGCTCATCACCAATATCAGCTACTGCTTCGCGGGGGCCATCATCGTGTTCAAGCTGCTCGTCTATTTCGAATGGAGATGGCAGGTGTGGATTCTCGCGCCAATCACGGCCCTGTTCTTCTGGCTCGTCATACGGAAGTTCCCCAAGATGAGGAAATGGCAATGCGTGGCCGTCATCATGGCTTTCTTCGCCATTTTTGTGGGGCTTGTCGTCGGATTTCATGACTGGCTGTTGCCCGAGGTGAATATGTCGCATCTCATGACGTATGCCTTGAACACCGTCATGATTGCAGTCACGCTGGTAGTCGTCGCCGTGCCGGAGGGCCTGCCTATGGCCATCACGCTCGCTCTGGCCAACTCCATGCGCAAGATGCTGCGGACGAATAATCTTGTACGCAAGATGCACGCGTGCGAAACCATGGGGGCCGCCACGGTCATCTGCACCGACAAGACCGGCACGCTCACGCAAAACCAGATGCAGGTGAGAAACACGCTCATCGCCAGAGAAGACCTCGTCAATGAGGCAATGGCCGTGAACTCCACGGCCACACTCGACTTCTCCGGCAAGAACCCGCGTGTCATAGGAAACCCCACAGAGGGAGCTCTGCTGCTCTGGCTCAACGCAAAGGGGCAGGACTACCTGACGATGAGGGAGAACGTGGAGCTGCTGGCTGAAATCCCGTTCTCCACCGAGCGGAAATACATGGCCTCGCTTGTCGTCTCCAACGTGCATAGCGGGAAGAAAATTCTTTACGTCAAGGGGTCGCCGGAAATTCTGATGGAAATGTGTGCCCGTTTCGACGGCCATTCAAGGGAAGAATATGAACAGACTCTCGTGGAATATCAGAACAAGGCCATGCGCACGCTGGCATTCGCCTGCCAGGTGGTGGACGACGACAGTCTGCCCATCCGTGACGGAAAACTCGTGGCCGACAACCTCGTTTTCATGGGAATCGTCGGAATCGAGGACCCCATACGCGACGACGTGAAGCATGCGGTTGGCAAATGCTTGTCGGCGGGCATACAGGTGAAGATCATCACAGGCGACGCCTCTGCCACAGCGCGTGAGATTGCACGCCAGATTGGCATATGGGACGACTCCTGCGGCGAACGCAACTCCATCGAGGGCCCGGAACTCGCCAAGCTGTCGGACGAGGAACTGCTCAGCAGGGCCGACGACATACGGATCATCGCACGTGCGAGACCCATGGACAAGAAGCGATTCGTGGAGGCGCTGCAGAAGAGAGGACATATCGTGGCTGTCACCGGTGACGGAACCAACGACGCGCCGGCTCTCAACGCGGCTCACGTCGGACTCTCCATGGGAGCGGGAACCAACGTGGCCAAAGAGGCAAGCGACATCACCATCCTCGACAATTCTTTCGCCAGCATTGTCAAGGCGGTGGAGTGGGGAAGGTCTCTGTTCATCAACATCCAGCGATTCCTGCTTTTCCAGCTCACGGTCAACGTTGCGGCATGCCTGCTCGTGCTCACAGGCTCGTTCATGGGTCTGGAGTCTCCCCTCACCGTTTCGCAGATGCTCTGGGTCAACCTCATCATGGACACGTTCGCAGCGTTCGCACTCTCGGGACTGCCGCCCACAGAGAAGGTGATGCACGACAAGCCCAGAAACCACAGGGCTTTCATCCTCGACCGCGACATGCGACGCAACATCTTCGGAGTGGGACTCTTTTTCTTCTTCCTTCTCATCGGGCTGTGGTATGTGTTCCATCATGCCGACATCACTTGCATGACCGACTTCTTCTGCCTTTCCATGGGAGAATACAGGTCTGTCACACCATATGAGCTCACGCTGCTCTTCACCATCTTCGTCATCGCCCATTTTTGGTATCTTTTCAATGCCAGGGCGTTTAAGTCGGGAGGAAGCGGACTCAACCTCCGAGGGTGTGAGGGATTCATCATCATCGCCGCCATCACGCTGGTGGGACAGATCCTCATCGTGCAGGTTCCCGTACTCAACTCCTTCTTCAATGTCGTGCCCATCTCGCTCGAGGACTGGATATGGATTTTCCTGCTCACTCTCCCTGTCCTGCTTGTACGCGAGGCTCATGCCTTCAGTTGGAACCTAAGGCAAAAGCTGAAGGAGGATCGCACAGAGGCATAAGTCCCATTTCTCGCTCCTTCCCACACATGAGTAAATTTTGTCTAACTTTATTAAAAATTAAACCGAATGAGAACCATTTTGCTAAGCTTAATCCTCCTGCTGGCTACTCAGAGCCTCCAGGCCCAGTCGAATCAAACGGCTCAAATCCGCAAGATGTATGCGGATGCCAAGAAACAAATTGAAGTCAACGGAAAGAACGGCAATTCGAGAAACGATCTCCAAATCATCAATCACGACCAGGAACGAAAAGGAACGATGGAGGAAGAGGAAGATATCCGTTTCTTCTATCAGTGGATTGACGGTGAGCGGAAACTCTATTTTGCCACACAGAAATTTGAAAAAGGAGACATCGACATCTATCGGGAATGGCTCTTCAACACCTCTGACGGAGCTCTTCTTTTTGCTTTTGAGCAGCAGGAGCAGAACGAGGGCAAACCGATTGAAACACGTTGCTATTGGTGGGACTACAACCTCATTGAGACGAAGAGCAACGTCAAGAGCCCGGATGAGGAACGCCCTTCCATACTCTATCGCATCGGTCAGCAGTTCAGCAATATCTTTGAGTCGTTGATGACGCGCGATTTGTAGAGACGCGCTGTGGTGCGTCTTCAAACTAAAACAGCCTGCATGGAGTGAAAATGTCCATGTGTGGCGTCTCCCGGAATGTCTGTATTTGGCGTTCCCGACTCCCCCTTTTATCCTTTGGGTTGCTTCACTTAAACGCCTTTATTCCTAAGATTATATCCAAACTGGCTTAGAAGACACAAGAATGGCATACAACAATCAAAAAAAGGGTGGTTCCTCCTCAAATGAAAAGAGCTCAGAATCATCGTTGCCTCCAGGCTTTCGTCCGTTAGGCGAATCGGGCTTGGTGGAAGACGAAGATGGCAATGTCTATAGTGCTTCGGATTTTCTTGATCCGTCAGAGCGCGAGAAGCTTGCAGACGTTGCCAACTCGTTTTTTACTCATGCTAATGACAGTTCAAAGCCGAAAATGCCTGACTGGGCTGCCATCTACGATCCCCGCTATTGTGGTCCAAGCCGGGAGGCATACATTGAAGAGATGACGCGTCAATACCAGCTTAAACATGCTGGCATGACGCAGCCTGATTCTATGTCTGAACAACATTCGGCGGACGAATCTGTCAGCACCCCTAAATCTGCACTTTCTGATCCATTCTTTTCTGGCGAAGAATCATCCTCATCTGATGCAGAACCATTCTTTCCCGATGAAGAGTCATTCTTTCCTGATGAAGAACCATCCTTTCCTGATGAAGAGTCATCCTCTCCCGATGAAGAATCATCCTCTTCCGTTGCAGAATCATCCTCTCCCGAAGCTGAGTACCCTTCGTCAGACAATGCCGGCGTAGAATCCGAAAAAATGCCCTTCTTCCATATCTCCAGGAAGGCTCTTGTGTTCTACATCATTGGTGCAATTCTCTTGCTGGTATACTTCTGTTTCCTTATCTACAGACTCATATCCCTGATTATCCACCTGTTTGAAATATAGGTGTTAACTTGGCCCACATCATAGGGTGCTGTATCGCTTAAATCCCTGAAAATGTTCTAAAAAGTAGGATACTCCAGAGATTATTTATTCTATTCCTTAGACCTCGTGAAACGTATTCCTTATAGTCCCACAAGTCTGTAGACAAAATATCATAAATAAAGACTACAGACTCATGAGACTAACCTATATCAAGGCGCACTCAAGATGAATGAAGCTGCTATTTCTTCTTATATACTCCTAGCTCGACTGCCCATTGGCCTACGACGTTCTGAAGGTGGATATTGCTTCCGTCAGCCTCCTTCACTTTCACGGGCGGGTCTACATACACCATCTTGAATATGGAGACAGGCCGTTTGCGGTTCGACATGCTGCCATAGACGGCGTCTTTGGTCAGGGGAATGCCAGCCGTTTTGATGTCGCCGACCAGTCTGGTGTAGAACTGCTGTGCCTCAGACTTCGTGTCGAAATAGAAGATGTACCAATGGCGGTTGTCGTACCAGTCGGCATAGCACACCCCAATCGGAACTCCTCTGTAGCTGTAGTTGTAGGAGTCGCTGAGGTGGAGCCCCTCATAGAGGTTTATGGTTTCGTAGGAGCCGAAATTGGACTCCAGCATGTTTTTTGCCTCGTCGGAACTGCCAATCTCGTCGGGCAGACATCCGTACGCGAAAAACAGTAGGTCGCCGATCGTACGCTCCTGCACGTCGATCGGGCTTGGTGCGGCAGGTCGGCGGATCTTGGAAACGGCGGAATTGGGACGGTACTGCCGCTGGCGTCTGCCGTTCCGGTTCTGAGCATCTGCCGACAGGGACGAGAGCAGCAGGAGCAACCCGGTCATAAGCACCATGAGTGTGCGGGTGGTTTTTGTTTTCATAATGGTCATAGCTCTGATTGATGTTTTTTGGGGTTATAACTCAGTTTGGTCGCACATGAAATGATCGCACATTTCAATTGCATGGCAAAGATAAAACTAATATTCGATAAAATCAATAATATAGATCAGAATTTTATTGCCATTCCCGCTATTTTTTTCTTGATTTTTAAAAAACAAGAAAATTGCCAGAAAATTATATTCAGAAAATCTGGATAGATAAAAATATGTTTTGTCTTCGGGGTTCGCCCTGCGTCGCTGGCGGCGAGGATGTCCATATCTTCAGTGTGGATAGGATGCACTTGGTTTGGCCGTGCTTCGCCGGCCGATTGTGCGGACGAGGATGTCCACACCCCCAGTGTGGATGGGCTGCGTAAGGTTGCACACAACAAACAACAAAATCTTTCACTGTCTTGCAGAGAAAAATCTGAGTAAGCGAGAGCGGCATGATGAATATGAGTTTTCATCATGCCGCTCGTATAGCCTTTGGCTTATTTGCCGCTCATGCCTGGAGGCGGACCCATCATCATGATGGACTGACGGCCTGCCTGGGAGTAGGGGAGCTCGAGGCTTTCTATCGTCTCGACGACTTCGCCCTCTTGCTTGCCGCTCTTCGCTGGCCCGGATGTCAGTCCGTGGAAGCCGGCTGCGGGTGACTCTGCTTTTTTCTTGAACAGCGTGTAGCTCTCTCCTGCTTTCAGCAGAGGGGATGAGAAGAGGAGCGTGCCCATGCCGCGGTAGTTGCGCAGTGATGTTGCCTGCATGACGACGCCGTCTTTGCCCGCCAGACTGTACACCATGGCGGAGTCAATCCCTTCAACTCCGCAGATGATGCTGGGCTGGGTCGACCCTTTGGCACATGGGCTGGTCATACCGCCCATCGCCAGGATGGTGCCGCCGCTGACATACACGCCAAAACCTTCCTCTTCGGCGGAGTCCATTCCACATTCTGGCATGCCGCCGCCCAGGGCCACCACGGTGCCGCCGCTCACCACCAGATTGCTGTTGGAGTCCAACGCGTCGTTATGAACGGCGGCGGCAAATATCTCGCCACCGTTGATGATCAGGTTGCCACCGCTGTTGATGGCGTCGTCGAATGAAGCCACCTCAACCAGTCCTCCGTCGATCACAAGGTTGTATTTCGCCTCGATTCCCTCGCTGCCTTCGATGTTTCCGGACTTCACAGTGGTGCGGCCGCCGCGGATGTAGATACATTCGTCGCTGCGGATGCCGTCCTTACCGCTTGTGCTGCAGTCCACGTTGAGAACGCCGCCCAGAATCCGGATGTCGCCCTTGGCTCCGATGCCCTTGCCCTGAGTCGTTTCCACATGCACCACGTTGCCGGGACGGAACACCATATGCGACTTGCTTTTCAGACCGTTTTTGTTGTGGCCCTTCACCTTCAGGGTGCCACCGCCACTCAGGCAGAGCATCCCTTTGCTGGTCAGGACGCCTTCAACGGAGCTCTCAGTCGCTTTCTCCGAACGGTTCTCGGATTTCTTCATCCGCATCCCGTTCACGGTTTCGTATGTAGTTGGCTCATTCTTGCGTGCGCTGCCAATCGGCATGCCGAACGGGCCTTTCTGTTCAGGCACCTCACGGAACTTGTCTTCCAGCCGGCTGCTGCTGCCCTTCGGCAAAACCACGTACACATCGGCCTTGCCACTCACGGCGATGGCCTCGCCGCGCTGGCTCGTCAGGTCCACGTTCTCGAGCACTAACTTCACGGCATGGTCGCTCCTCACTTGAAGCGAGCCGTCCGTGCTCTTTCCGCTCAGGATATATTCCACGTTGTGCTTCTTTGTGTGGACACTCAGGTGAGCACCGTCTTGCTTCACTTCTAACCCTTCCGTGTTGCCGCTTACTTCTGCAGATGTCCCTTCAAAGCGGATACGGATTGTCGTGTCAAACTCCAGGTTCTCTACGAAATATAGCGATGTGGAGTCGTTGCGGTCGGTCACGATGTGGTCCTCCTCCTTGAGCGGTGTGTCGTCGAACTCCACTCCGAACTGGTCGATATTGCCCATTGCACCGAACATCATGCCCGGAAATCCGCCTCCCGGACCGCCTGGAAATCCACCTCCTGGAAAGCCCGGGAATCCCCCGTTCTGTCCACCAGGGAATCCTGGAAATCCGCCATTCTGTCTGTTCTGCATGTTGTGGCGTTGCCCCTCTTGTTGCTGCTGTCTGGTTTCTGGCTGTCTGCCTGTGTTGTCCTGCGCCTGCGACAAGGCAAAGCTCAGAAGGCAGACTGCTGCTGTTGCAATAATATGTTTCATCGCTTTTGGAATAAATATGTCAGTTAAGAATCGTCCGCATGGCTAAACTTCAAACCTCAAATCTCAAATTTCAAATTTAAAAATCACTTGTCCAGCCAGTTGCGGAACTTTTGTCTTGCGTTTCTGTACATCCGTTTTGACTTCTTCTTCACCTTCTGCCAAGTGCTCTCATCGTCTTCGGCATAAGCGTCGTCGTAGTCTTCGTCATAATCATCGTCATCGTCTTCAGTGTCGTAATCATCGTCGTAGTCATCATCGCTGGAGGCAGTCGAAGCCGAGGAACTGCGGCTGGAACTGCTGTTGCTACCCGATATGGGCGCAGACGAAGTTGTCGTCAGCGTTCCTTTGGCTGCCGGGGTATCATCGTCGGGCTCATCTTCGTCTTCATCCGGGTCGGGCTCATGAACGGTGAACGAGCTGCCGATCCGGAAGCCGGCCGGGCGGCTGGACCCGGTGTTGAAGCTGATGGTGGCTGTCTCGTCGGGGTTCAGAGAGGCAAGCGACTGCAACTCGCTCCGGTCGTAGACTATGCTGGTTTCATCCTTCGTCAGGATGTCGCCGTCTTCGTCGAGCAGCTCTATGTAAAATCCGGGCTCGAAGTAACCGTCAGAGTAGCCGACCTCCATGCCGGTCACCCAAGGCTGGGGAAATCCATCTTTGACTCGACGCAGCTCAACGTTCATCTTGCCGTTCACCACCTTGTAGCTTCGCTCCACCACCTCGTAATAGCCGTGGAGCGGACCAGAGATGTCAGACTTTGAAGGGGTCACCTTCACGATTTCCGCCGGCTGTTTCTTTGTCTTCGGCTTTTCAGACGTGAGTGGCACCTCCGTTGAGGGGGTGGATGCAGACTCTGACTCTGCGTCCTTTCCTGAGACCAGCTCAAAGATGATGAGCACCAGGAAGATGGCGGCTACGCCATAGAGCACGTATTTCCAATTGAACTTTCTTTCCATGTTATTTTGACCTTTTGATTTACGTAATGGTTTAATCTACTTATTTACGTAATGATTTATCTTTACAACATGCAAATTTATGCAAAATATTTCAATTTACCATTGTGTGGACAAAAGAAAATCCGCAGACATCACATTTGTCTGCGGATGGTTGGTTTTCTTTTATGAAGATGAGCGAAGAAAGGTCAATGCATGACTCGTTCTCACCGTTTGTCAGGAATTCCATATTCAAACCATTTCTCCTGAGGATAGTAGCCTTTTAGGGTTTTCTTCTCATTGGCATATACGCTCTTCACCTCGTCGAGCACACGGTTCATCTCTTTCACTTTGGGCGCGAGTTCGGCACGAAGACGGTCGCACTCCTGGTTGATGGCATCAAGCTCCTTCAGCTTGGCTTCCATTTCGTCAATTTCCGACGGGGTCACACCGCCGCCCACACCGCTCTCTAAATGCTTACGAAGTCCACTGATAAGATTGCGGCTCTTCTCAATCTGAATTTCTACTGTCTTTGACATTGTTTCGTTGTTTTTAAAGGGTTAAATGGTTGTTTTTGTTCAGTTTTTCATTGCGAAGATAACAAAAATAATCCATTTTACGAACCTGGAATAAATGTGCTTTTAGCGTTTTTTAACGTGATTATGCGCTTTTTTGCCACCTCTCAGTTGCCAATTTTTCTTTTTTTCTGAACAGACTGGACTACCTGTTTTTTGCTTGCCCTCATTTTCTGCTGTTTCTTTGGCGGTTTGAAGAAATTTCTGTAATTTTGCCATTATTTCTATAGTAACCACACTCTCAACTCTCAACTAAAAAAGAGTAATTTCCCTCTCAACTCTAAACTATAATCATCATGTATCAATTCAATGCAAAAGAAGTAAAGGACCAGGTAGTCCAGTGGATCAGGGACTGGTTCGAGGAGAACGGGCCGGGTTGTAACGCAGTGCTCGGTGTGTCTGGCGGAAAGGACAGCAGTGTTGTTGCCGCCTTGTGTGCTGAGGCGCTCGGCAAGGACCGCGTCATCGGTGTCACCATGCCTAACGGAGTGCAGCCCGACATCGACGACAGCATGAAGCTTATCAACCATCTCGGCATACGCTATTGTTGTGTGAATATCGGCGGTGCTTATCAGGCGCTTATGAACGAAGTGAAGGAACAGCTGGCTACGATTGACACGGAAGTGGCAAATCAGACTGTCATCAACATGCCGCCGCGTTTGCGTATGACGGCTGTATACGCCGTCTCACAGTCGCTCAACGGACGGGTGGCCAACACCTGCAACCTGTCGGAGGACTGGGTGGGCTACTCCACTCGTTATGGCGATGCAGCTGGCGACTTCGCCCCGCTGGGAGGGCTCACCGTGCAGGAAGTGCTTGCCGTGGGCATGGAGCTGGGACTGCCACGCGAACTTGTCTACAAGACACCCTCTGACGGACTTTGCGGAAAGACCGATGAGGACAACCTCGGATTCACCTACGCGGCGCTCGACAAGTATATCCGTACGGGTGTATGCGATGACCCTGAGGTGAAGGCCAAGATTGACCGCAAGCACAAGCTCAACCTCTTCAAGATGAAGCCCATCCCTCATTTCGACTGGACTGAGGTCGATTTTTTTAAGGTGTGATGAGAGACATAGAACTTGATAGCATCCGCAATTTCTTCTTTGCGACCAATAATTAAGTTTTGCATATATTCCTATTTTTGCCGCAAAGTTGCAACTTTTTCTTAAAAATTACCGATAACGGGCGAAAATATATATAAAAACATCAACTTTCGCCCGTTATTGAGACATTTCTCGTAATTCGGTCATCTTGTTCTAATTCCTTATATACGTTTAATAACTGAATAAGTGACCTTCTTTGAATCCTCTTTTTCCCAATTATTTCATGTTGACATGATTATTCGTGTATTATCGTGAATAATCGGAATCAGCATGGCATCATTGAGTTCCTTTGCAGCCGATTCACCAAATTAGTGATAAATTATGGAAAAAGAAATTCTGACATTCAACGACCTCCCGCAGGTCGTCGCCCAGCTTCGGGATGAGGTGATGGGCATGAGAGC
>OCTX012280350.1_pt1 | contig 10961 bp, 9 predicted proteins | sample 1539691 | NCBI WGS metagenome assembly OCTX01 (sample SAMN02144231, study PRJEB22623) | gut metagenome | biome: sheep rumen | host: Ovis aries | place: New Zealand | reverse complement strand
GAGCCATAAAAGCAGGGAAAGCGGAAACGAAGAGAGAGGGACTGTAGATATGAACAAGCGATTAAAACTGAACAGGCTGCTGGCCCTGACTCTGGCACTGCTGTTATTGCTATCAATGCCGGTATTCGCTTTGGCAGAAGAGACCACAGAAGATCCTCCCACAGCAGAGGAAATTTCCGAAGAAGTCGTCATTGAGATGGATGAACCGGCCCCGGAAATCGTCAGTACACCAGTCGATCCGCCTGTAGAGGAAGCGGAAGAAATCATGCTCGTCGATCCATCTGAGGAAGCATTCACAGCGGACGAGCCTCCGAAGGACACTTTCGTTGCTTCGGATACTTCCGTAGAAGCCGAAACGGATATTGGCGAACCGATACCGGAAGTCACCATTGACTCTGCGGAGCAGTTAGCAGAGGAAGAAGAAATCCCGGTCAATGGTTCCGATACAGAAGAGTCTGAAGAGGAAGCTATTGAACTTCCTCCCACAGATCTGGAGGATGCAGTTGAGGATTTCCCAGAGGAACCGATTGAATCTTCTGAAGAACCGGGCAATGAGGAGACCGACACCGAAACCGAGTCCTTCATCGTTCGCTTTGATCTCTGCGGGCACGGCGAGGCAGTGGAAGCAATCCATGTAACGTCAGGCGACACATTGGAAAAGCCGGATAATCCACGGGCAGAGAGCTTTACATTTATCGGCTGGTATCGGGAAGCCTCCTGTGAGCGGAAATGGGATTTTGAAACAGATACCGTGACAGAAGACATAACTCTTTATGCAGGATGGGAAGAAATTGTTCAGGAAGAATCAACTGAGCAGGAACAGGACGAGGAAGAAACTATAGAGATATCGGATGTTGAAGAAGAACCCGCATGGACGTTGAGTCTTCCCGGCAGTCAGGCGATTGCATATAGCGCAGAGCGGACAAAGATCGGGACAATAGCTGTAAAGGATGCTTCACATTTTTCAGATGGACAGGCTGTCTCGGTAACACTGGATTACTCCTCTTTTAGTAGCGATGACTATTCGATTCCAATTGTCATCACCGCCATCCAGAATGGAACAGAATTTGTCTGGAATGATGGCACAAGCTGTTCGTTAAAACCTGACGGCAGTGATCCTATTACAGTGTATGTGAACATAAGTGCTGAAGCGTGGGATGCGGCTCCGCATGGTTCCTATGCCATGTCGATACAATTCTGTTCAGCCCTTCTTGGGAGGTGATGCCTATGGCTGGAAATCATGAAATGCCAAGAGCGCGCAAGAGCAAACGAAAACGTCAGGCAGGTACACAGAGAATTGTGATAATTTGCCTTGTCCTTCTGCTCCTTGTGGCCGCTGGCGTAATAGTATGGCTGGTCACAAGAAATAACAGCAAGCCGGAACCAGAGCCAGAGCCGGAAAGCACCGTTCAGACCGCACAATCGGAAAACGGCGGTCTTGTCGTCCCGGAGCGTCCGGAAATGCTGGATGTGACCGCATACGAGTCCATAAAGCTGAAAGCCGACACGCTGGAACAATCCGTCCGGTTTGAAAACCCGGTGCAAAACAACTGCTGGCTGGTGATCACGCTGTCGCTGGAAGATGGGACGGTGCTCTGGAAATCAGAGGAGCTTCAGCCGGGACAGGTGGTACGGAGCATTACGCTGAACCAGCCGCTCGCAGCAGGCGAGTACGAGAATGCCGTGCTCAGCTATCAGCACTGGACGTATGATGAAGAAAAGCTCCCACTCAACGGGGCGGAAACACTGGTGCAACTGACCGTAGGTCAATCATAAATACAAATGGGAGGAACCAACAATGAAGAAAATATTATCCGTTATCCTTTGTCTGTTCCTTGTCATAGGATGCTTTCCCCTGACAGCAATGGCAGACACTACGATTGAGGGAGACGGGGAGACAGGCATTTCCCTGACGACCATCGTCCCGGAGCTTAGTTCCATTACAGTCACTCCGCCGACGAAAACACAGTACAATGTTGGTGATGAACTGGACACGACGGGGATGGTGGTCACAGCCAATTATACCGACGAATCAACAAAGGACGTGACAACCGAAGCCACCCTTTCCGGCTTTGATTCTTCTTCTGCTGGTGAGAAAACTGTTACGGTTACCTATACGGAGGATGGTGTTACCAAAACAGCGACGTTTACAGTCACGATTGTCGAGCCTGTAACAACAACCTACACGATTTCGGTTTCCGCCGATCCCTCGGAGGGCGGTACGGTCAGCGGCGGAGGTACTTATGATGAGAATGCTTCTGTTACCGTAACCGCCACGGCAAACGAGCATTATTCCTTTGTGAGGTGGACGGAAGGCGGTGCGGAGGTCAGCACGTCTGCCAGCTACACATTCAACGCAACCGCAAACCGGACGCTGGTGGCTGTGTTTGAAGCGGAAGAAGTGATCTATACCGTGACGGTGGAACCCGGCGAAGGCACCGGAACCGCGTTTACAGTGGACAGCTCAACTGTTATTTCCCGTGCCGAGATGCTGGCAGGCAGCTATGATCAAACAAAAGGCTGCTTCTATCTGGACGACGATGGGAAAGTATATTATCATCTTCCCCCGCAATGCTCGTTCACAGCTCCTACGGATAAGGAGTTCGACTGCTGGGAGTGTAGCTTTGGTGGAACTTTCAGTGGCGGATCATTCCCGGTAGAGACGTATGGCAATTTCACGATCACAGCACTGTGGAAAGCGGCGGAGGCACAGTCTACGGTTACGCTTTCCATCCCGGCGGCAATCAATGTCAATTACGGTGATACGCAGACTGCGTTTGATGTCCAGGTGAAATCGGCTGCTTTTAACCAGGGGAACTCAGTAATCGAAATCAAATTGTATAACTCATCGTTTTCGTGTGAAGCACATGATGGCACAATACCATTTACAGTGTCAACTAATTCAGATCGCCAAGACGACGAGGCCGTAGGATGTCGGCTCAGTGTATTTGATGGGGAATTGCCGTATTCTTTCCAAGGGTACATCAATATTTCGAGTGAATCATGGGCCGCAGCAAAGCCTGGTAATTATACAGCAACGTTGAGATTGAGCGTAAGTTTTAATTGAAGTGCTTATGCCAAACCCCAATATACGGAGGTATTTTAAATGGTAAAATCTATCAAGTTGGAAAATGTTCCTCAGTCATTCGCAAGAATTAACCCTGACGGGACGTTTGCGCAATATAAGCATTTGCCATACTATGCGGATATATTATCAGCACATATACAGGGCTTTACGAAAACTTATGTAGATGGGAAAGAATATTCTCTTTTTACAAACGGCAGCAGTTATACAAAATATGGGTTATTGATAAGAAAACCCGATTTAGATTCTAAACAATATAAAAAGGTGAAAATGCCCTCAAACATGAATCATCCTGGTGGAATACAGGCAATTGCACAGTTTGTATTTGTACCTTGTGAGTATAAACCCGAGTCAGCTCTCCATATTATTGACGTTTCACAGGACAATCTCCCAGTTGTTAAGACTTTGTACTTTGCTCATGCTGCGTCATCTTGCGGAATCACTGATTTTGAGTATATGGGAAAAACAAGGTATATTCTAGCAATAAACGCAAATCCGAAATGTTATTTTTATATCTCGGAAGATACTGAAACGACCGATATAACGGAAATGAGTTTTGAAGAGCTTGGGCAATTAGAGTTGAACAAGTTTTCTGGAAAAGATGATGATTTTGAAGGGTTAGGCCTTGTCACTGATGTAAATAACAATATCTTTTTAATTGCGCTTTTTAGTCGTGAAGAGTATGCTACGCTTGCCGACTATGCTATGCTTCTGGGTATTAAAAAGATAGAAGGACACGACAATTTCCAGATTGAAGGAGAATACTATGAAACAAAGCATCTGATTAGTCACGGCGCTGTTGGTGGTAAAGACGGTGTCCATTTCAGGTGGGGAAACGGAATTTATATTTCGGAACAACAAGGTCTTTGTATTGTGGGTACGGCACGGAATATTCTATCTCTTGGAAGTACTAAACTTGATACTAACACCTGGCCAGAACATGATAAGGCATAATAGAACAAGCAATATGGGGACTATTCATAGATAGGAGACACATTATGAGGGAGCATACGACAAGCAGAATAATCATTTTGCTCCTGCAGGGGGTTCTTCTGCTTGCTCTATGTCTGCCGGTCTGTGCCTATGCGGATACATCAGAGCTCTCTGACGGTGAAGAACGAGGAATCTCGCTCTCTACTACCGTCCCGCCAAGCATCATTTCAGGCGCAGGTGCCGTCTACGAAAAGAGCGGCGCCTCCGGCTTGCCCTTCACAACAGATGATACAATGGGCAATCTGCTGCGGGTGCTGGTAGACGGAAAGGTCGTTTCCCCGGGAAACTATTCTGTCTCAGGGGAGCCGCTGGTAATAACGCTCCACGCGAGGTATCTGGATACCCTGTCCGCAGGAGAGCATACCATCGAGATCGTCACGGTCAACGGCACCGCACGAGCGCGGTTCAAAGTTCGTAAAGATAATCAGCAGGAATCACAGGAACAATCACAAGATCATACACAAGAGCAGTCGCAGGGTCAATCACAGGAACAGTCAAGGCTGTCGCCTGCAACAGGGGATAATAGCCATATGGCATTCTGGCTGTGCACCATGTGCCTGTCCGTAGTGCTGTTGATAGCCTTAATGATAACGGATAAAAAGCGGAAAGCAAAATAATAAGCGTTTGCGAAGAATGAGGTGACTGTTTAATGCCGTTGCCTCATTTTTCGTTGTAAGTGGGTTTGTTATGAGAAAACACTGGTTTTTCTCCTCCAATCAGTCAGGTGGGACAATAATCCCCCCAAGAGGGTAGCCCCCTTCTTACAGCTTCCTTCAGATTCTACCTCGTGATAGGACACCTTTGCTATGCGGCTATGTTCTTTGTCGCAACCTACGCGCACTCGGAATTCCCTCGTTAGTGCCACCCATGGCGGACGAGCAAAAAGCTCCGCCATGGAACGTTCCCGGCAGGGCTTCTATGTCATTAAGCCTCAATCTCTAACTTGCCGGACAGAGAAAACACGTTTTTCTTTTTGGAAAAACGCGTCCCTCTTGTCCAAATGCCCTCGGTAGTCGATGCGAAATCCGGAGATGCTGTCAGTCATAGTATTTTCTTCTATGCCGCCATCTCCGCGACTTCACCGACAAAGTTATAAAAGATTCGCACTTCCTGTACTTTCTCGCCGTTCACTTTCTTCACATCCCCGATCAGGATCCTGTCGATCAGGTGGTTCAGGACGCCTTCGTCAAGCTCCGTAATGGACTCATATTTTCGAATCTCCCCGATGAACTGCCGGATGTCGCTTTCCTGGTCGACGGAATCGCGAAGTATTGCCTGGATCTCGGAAATCCGGGCGTTGTTTTCCTTCTGCTCGTTCTCCATGGCCATGGTCAGCTTCAGGAAACGCTGCTCCGTCAGGATCCCCTTCGATTTATCTGTATAGAGGGAAAGGAAAGTATCGTCGATTTCCTGGTTCCTGTCCAGCAGCCTGTTCAGCTCTTTATGAAGAGACGCAGCATCCGTATGATACTTGTTTGCGAGCTTCTTCATCAGGCGCTGATAGAAAGTCTCCTCATCCCGGATCGCCTGTGCCGCCAGTTCCTGGATGTCTGCCAGGACGAGGTTATAGAGATCCCGTGCTTCGATCTTATGGCTGGGACAGACCTTGCAGCCGAGGCGGTTATAGGTCTGGCAGATATAATAGGCCTTGTCTATCGGATCCCGCTTCGCTTTCGTCGTACGGTTCACATCCTTCCTGCCCACCTTCTCGTACCGCGCCTGCATGGATTTCCCGCAGTCCGCACAGTAAAGGAGTCCGTGGAACAGGTTGTAAAACGGACTCGGCTCGCCCTGCATGATCGGCGGCCTGCGGTCGATAATCTCCTGCACCCGGTCCCATTCTTCTCTTGTGATAATGGCTTCATGCGCGTTTTCCACGATTTCCCACTGATCCCTGGGAATGATATTGTAGGTATTGGAGCGGATGCCCTTCTGGTGCGTGCGGCAGACCACATGGTCGCCCTTGTATATTGGATTCCGGAGGATGTTTGAAATACGGGAATCTCCCCAGAAATAATACCCCGCATCATTCAGCGTCGTGGGCCTGAGCCTTGTAATCGGGATACGCTCCTCCATAAGGGTCTTTCTGATCTTCATACAGCCGTTTCCTTCAAGAGCCAGGTCATAGATATGGCGGATGATCGGCGCGGTCTCCGGATCGATGATGAGATGCCCCTGATTATCGGGATCCTGCATGAGGCCGAGCGGTGGCTGTCCGCCGACAAACTTCCCCTGGCGCGAAAGCACCATCTTCCCGGCGGATACCTTCCGGGAAATATCCCGGCTGTACATGTCGTTCAGGATATTCTTGAACGGCGTGATGTCCATGGTCTGGTCGGCCTGGCGCTTGTCGCTGTCATAGCCGTCGTTGACCGCGATATAACGGATGTTGTGCTTGGGAAAATAGATCTCGATATAGCTGCCGGCCTCGATGTAGTTTCGCCCGAGACGGCTTAAATCTTTGGTCAGGACTGTCCCCACCGTCCCCGCTTCGATGTCGGAGAGCATGCGCTGAAACCCCGGGCGGTTGAAATTCCTGCCGGTATAGCCGTCGTCCACGTAGTATTCGTAGGGTGTGAGGCCGTTTTTTTCAGCGTAGTCGGATAACAGGAGCTTCTGGTTGCTGATGCTCATGCTCTCATTATCCCGGCCGTCTTCAAGGGAAAGCCTGCAATAGATGGCAGTGACCTGCCGGATAGGTTTTTTCTTCCTGTTCATCATGATACCTCCATAACGAACAGGGACACGATAGTATGATACTACCATGTCCCCGCCTGTAATTCAATCTGTTTCTGCGCATTCTCCGGTCAGAAAGCGGCGCATTTGCGCCGGTTCCGGCCTTTCGTTTCTTTCTTATAGCCCCGGCATCAGCCATAACGCATAACCCGGTCATCCGGCTTTCAAAAGGGCCTGTCCTTCATCCGGACATGCCTCCCGCCCGTCACGCCATCTGCCGTACTGTTCCTCCGTGCGCCGCTCGATCAGCCGGGAGAACGCATCCCCCATCGTCTGATGACCGACGAACTCGCGGCTTACGATGAACCGCACCTTCTGCTTCTTTCCCCCGGCAGGCCCGGAAGCTTTCTGCCGCGCTTCCTGCATATTGATAATCTTTGCCATAAATACCTCCCATTGCGTCTTTGTCCTGTTATCCCGTCCGTCTGGACCGGTGGTTTCCCGGACGGCCATTCCCGGATGCCTGTCATGGTGAAGGTGGCTGTCTTTGTTTTTTCCCACTTCCATGCACATCATCCGCAGATGGCAGACAGATGAAAAACAGCTGTTCTTCCAGTAAAATCAACGGTTCAGACACATAGACACTTGTTTTCAAATACAAATCAGAAATCATGATGATCTGTTTTTCTTCCATATGGTGTGGTAATAGCCGAAACCTTGCGTCTATCCGTCTGGGCCGTCCTTGTGAACCTCGTCTGCTGCCCCGATCCGGCAGGATGCCTTCGTCATGAAAAATGATACTGTCCAGGCGCATCCGTATTGATTTGGACATGGATCCCCACATAGCCCCGCGCCGTCTTGCCGCCGCCTGTCTGGATGTTCTGCGTATATTTCAGCTTCAGCCGCTCCTCGTTTTTCCGGAGGTACCCGGTAAAGGTCTTCTCCGCGAACGGCTTTTCCACGTTGTCATCGCACCACCGGCGGTAGGCCGTGTAAAGCTGCCGGGATGTGGCATGGGTGTCCTGCTCAAAGCGGACATAGCCCTCCGATGCCAGGAAGTCGAGGATGTTGTTGTCCTCCTTCTTCGCTGCCTCGATATTGCCTGCGGCGCGGTCGCTGATCGTAAAGGCGAAATCATTGGCAAGCAGGCGGTGCAGCCCTTCCAGCGCCCACAGCAGGATCCCTTCCGCCTCCGCCCGGAGCTTTTCCCCGAGCCTTCGGTCATCCACCCGATCCGCATCCTTGTCGCGGACCTGCAGCACGATCTGCCGCCGGTAGAACCCGTCGGACCGGTCATAAAGCGCGGAGAGGGAGCCGTTCCCCAGCCCCAGCAGCCGCACATACAGGAATCCCTGGTAACTCTGTGTGTTCTTTCGCTCCAGGTCCATCTTGTCCTCCATGGTAATGATGGCCTTCAGGATGTTCGTGTCCCCAAGGGCCTGCAGCTTCATGTCGTCATCCAGCATCAGGAGCTTCCCTTCCTGGTCCGCCCTGCAGAACCGGTCTTTGGAGAGCTTGTCAATGGCCGTCGTGTTCATGTTGTCCCCGAGGATCGCCCGGAGGACGCGCCCGATCCGGGACTTGCCCTCGCCGCCGTTCCCGATGATGAGCATCATCTTCTGGCCTTTGTTGGAGGGCAGGAGCGCATAGCCCATGAATTCCTGCAGCGTCGGGATGTCCTCCGCATAGAGGAGTTCCCCCAGGAACTTCAACCACCGCTCCGGGACCGGGGCCTCCGGGTCATACCGCACAGGCAGGCGGTTCAGGCAGAACTCCTTTTCCTCCGTGAACCGCCGCTCTTCCACAAAATAGGTCCCGTTTTTGAAGTGGATCCTGTCCTCCTGGATCGGGAGTTCCGGGCAGTAGGCCGCAAGCTTCAGTGCGCCGAGATATTTCTCCACGTTCTTTGCCACGTTGTTTTTGATATAGGGCCGGACGTGCTCCAGGATCTCGCTCTGCACCGCCGCGTCGCTGAGCATCCCGTCGATGTCATAGAGCCGGTCGTGGATGCAGCGCATGGGGTGCCGGTGCAGAACGTATTCGCTGAATGCGATCTCGTCCACGCTGCTCCCGTCGAACCAGTCAGGCGGCGAGGCCTGCCCGAAGGCTGCCATCGTCTCCTCCAGCGCCTCCAGCTTTTCCGCCGGTATCTTCTTCAAGGATTCGCTCAAATTCTTTCACCTTCTCTCTGTACCCGTTCATCAGGTCGATCTTTTCCTCCAGCGTGCCGGTGAGCATCGTGTCCATCAGGCACTCCACCAGCGTCATGTCCCGCAGGGAGTCGGTGAAACGCCGACCCCATTCCTCCTCCGTGGACTGTGGCGCGTCCTCCTCCCGCCACCTGCGGAGCAGATGGTAATAGTCCGTCAGGATCCGGAAAAAGCGTTTCTCCGTTTCCGCGAAACGGTACTCCGGGGAGAACCGCCTGACTTTCTTTTTTCCTGCTTTTGAGCCGCTCTTTTTCTGCTGCCCGGACGGCCCGCCCCCGTCATAGGGGATGCCGAAATCCGATGCCAGCTTCTTGGCCGCTTCCATCTTCCCGATGGTAAAGAGCTGCGCCGTAAAGTCGATCACGTCGCCGTCCGCGCCGCAGCCGAAGCAGTGGTACCGATTGTCCAGCTTCAGGCTTGGCGTGTGGTCATCGTGAAACGGGCAGCGTGCCATGCCGTTCCGGCCCACCTTTATCCCGTACATCTCCGCCGCCGTCCTGGTGCTGACGGCTTCCTTTACCGATTGAAATACGTTCATCTGATATCCTTTCCGGCAAAGGCATCCCCGGAGCAGGGACACCTTCGCCTTTCTTCTTACAATTCCATGCCCCGGTTCTTTTTCTTCTGTCCCGGATGTTCCTGCCGGCGGGCTTTCAGTTCCGCATCGGTCCGGTGGAGCTTGTCCAGGACCGACGTCTTCGTCTTTTCCCGGATCGGCTTCAGATGCTCCGCCCTGACGGCGGGATCCCGCAGGATTCCCTTCAGCTTCTCTGTGATAGCCGCCGTCATTCCGCGGAACTTTTCCTTCAGGCCGCCGAGGATCTTACGGGCGAAATTCCTGCCCTGCTCAGTATAGGAATTACTCCTCATGACTTCCTTTTCATAATCCTGGATCAGGGCAAAATCCATGTTGTGGGTTTCTTCCCGCACCCGTTCGGTAACAGCCTCCACCGCATTGCCATACGCGGTTTCCGCCACCTCGTCGATCAGCGTCTCCACGTCATTGATCCGGATCGAGAGTTCTTCCAGTTCGGCCTCCTTCTGCGCGATTGCTTTTTGCTGCCCGGCCAGTTTTTCCTTCTGCTTCATCAGGATATAATCTTGTTTTTCCAGATACTTCCGTCCGCCGTAAGACGGCTCCCGCTGCAGATGGAGGCCATGCCGTTCCGTGATATCAAAAAGCATCTCCCGGCAGGCCGCGTCGAAAACATTTTTCCGGCGGTTATACTTTGACTTCGGCTTGCCCGGATCAGGCAGCTCGAAGCCAAGTTCCTCCAGTGCCTTCTCCTGCTGGGGGCACAGTTCGCCATACTTGTTCTCGCAGTCGAAGACGTGCCGCTCCTGGATATGCGGCGTACCCTCGTCACAGTGAAGTGCGAAATCCAGGATGTGGACATGCGTGCCGAACCGCCGTTCAAACTCCGCCAGGAATTCCGTCACAACCGCGAACAGCACGTCCTCGGAAACATGCTCGTCGATGGTCCCGATCTGGTAGACCGTTTCCTCCGGGCAGGTCGTCTTATTGGACAGAAGATCCTCCGTCGTGCGGTTCCGGTCCGCATGGCCGTGTGCCTCATTGCGCCGGTTCTGCCCTTCAATGAAATCGCCGTAATGGTCCGCGTAATACATCCGCTCGATCTCCTCGAAACTGATGATGCTTTCCGGGTCGCGTTCCGGAAAACCGTTGCCGCGGTATCCGGTGTAGCAGTCAAAATAGATATTGAACTTCGTCCGGGCGGGATCGATGTGGTCGCTTTTCTCCACGTGGAACTGGCGGTCATTATGCTTCGGGTTATAGGTTCCGAATTTTCCTGCCCGGCCATTGTGTCTGGTCAGCCTCATGTGCGGATCACCGTCCTTTCCGTTTTTGTTTTATCCCTGTTTTTCGTTTTTCCTGTTTTCCATTACTGCTGTGTTTTCTCCGTTTTTCCTGAAACCATGGTTTCCTGTTTTTGCAGTTTTGCTGATTTCTCAAATGACCCTGCCTCGCGAAAGCG
>OCTX011646698.1_pt1 | contig 10961 bp, 8 predicted proteins | sample 1539691 | NCBI WGS metagenome assembly OCTX01 (sample SAMN02144231, study PRJEB22623) | gut metagenome | biome: sheep rumen | host: Ovis aries | place: New Zealand | reverse complement strand
ATCACTCCAAGACCATCTTGCTGCCTAAAGTTGCCGGGGATGACATCACAATACATCCATACGCAGGTCCCGAAAGCGTTATGGAAGGATATATGCACATCATGGAACCCCTCACCGCACCGATAGATGACTATACAGGCATTGATTTAGCCCTCATACCTGGTATGGCCTTTGACAATGAGGGATACCGCCTGGGGCGTGGCAAAGGGTACTATGACCGTCTGCTCGCATTGCCGGAATTCCTGCACACCTATAAAATAGGCCTTGCTTTCCCGTTTCAGATACTCGACAGTATATGTCACGACGCGCATGACATTATCATGGATGAAATTATAACAAGCCCCAGATACGCTGCTGATCATATAAGACATTAAAGAGCAAACATCAGCAAAATTGACACAAAAAGACATCATATAATGCCGGAAATAAAGAAAGAAGGTTCAAAATTTGGCATTGTGATAAAGTTAAGTTAATTTTGTATTTTAAATTTTGTATATAAATACACAAACAGAGAAACAAATGGAAAATACCAATCTGTTGAGAATTGCCATTCAGTCAAAAGGACGTTTGTATGAGGACACGACCAGCCTGTTGAAAGAAGCCGGTATTAAAGTCAACCGCTCAGAAAGAGCCCTGCTTGTCAGAAGCAACAATTTTCCTATTGAGGTTCTTTATCTGCGCGATGACGACATACCACAAACTGTAGCCAGCGGTACAGCTGACATTGGTATCGTTGGTCTGAATGAAGTTATGGAGCGCAATGAAGATGTGAGTGTCATCCAGCATCTCGGACTAAGCAAATGCCATTTATCCATTGCCATACCAAAAGCTATGGAATATACAGGACCACAATGGCTGAACAACAAACAGATTGCCACATCATATCCCCATATTCTAAATGACTTCCTCCAGAAAAACAATGTGACTGCCAAGGTGCATGTCATAACCGGTTCGGTGGAAATTACACCGCTGATAGGTTTGGGCGATGCCATCTTTGACATCGTAAGCTCTGGTTCCACACTCATCACCAACAATCTGAAAGAAGTGGAGAAAATCATGGAAAGCGATGCCGTTGTTATTGCCAACACATCACTCACGGAAGAAAAACGTAAAATCACCGACGAAATTCTGTTCCGTTTTCAAGCAGCCATTGACGCGCAAAAGAAAAAATACATCATGATGAACGCGCCAAAAACAAATCTTCAACAAATTCTTGAAATCCTGCCTGAGAGTGCCAAAAGTCCGACTATAATCCCTCTTGCTGACGATAATTGGTGCAGCGTACATACGGTTATTGAAGAGAAACACTTCTGGGAATGCATCGGTGAGTTGAAAAAGGCAGGAGCGCAAGGCATCCTTGTTGTACCTATTGAAAAGATTGTATTATAAATGAACATTTACAAATATCCTACACAGCAGGAACTGAAGAAAATACTTGAACGCCCTTCTTTTGATATCACAACATTGTTTGATATTGTAAAGGGTGTGCTGGATGACATCCGCCTGAATGGCGACACTGCACTGAAAGCATACGAAAAAAAATTTGACAAGGTTGACTTGAAAAGTTTTGCTGTTACCGAACAGGAATTTGCCGAGGCGGAACAACAACTCAGTACAGAACTCAAAGCGGCATTAGTACAAGCACACAATAATATCCACAAGTTTCACAAAGCGCAACAGTTTCAACCTATTACTGTCAATGTTTGTGACGGTGTGGTTTGCAGACAAAAAGCAATTCCTATTGAGAACGTGGGACTTTATGTCCCAGGAGGTTCAGCACCTCTTTTTTCCACTGTCCTCATGCTTGCCACACCAGCACAGATTGCCGGATGCAAACAGATTGTGCTTTGCACACCGCCAGACAAAGAAGGCAAAATAAACCCTGCCATCCTCTACGCCGCAAAGCTATGCGGAGTGAAACAAGTATACAAAGCAGGAGGTTCACAGGCTATTGCCGCAATGACCTTCGGAACTGAAAGTATTCCTAAGGTGGACAAAATCTTTGGACCAGGCAATCAATTTGTCATGGCTGCCAAGCAAATGGCGACATTACATGGTGTAGCCATCGATATGCCTGCCGGTCCAAGTGAAGTAGCTATAATCGCAGACAGGAATGCAAATGCCACTTTTGTCGCCGCAGACCTTCTCAGCCAAGCTGAGCATGGTCCCGACAGTCAGGTCATCCTACTCTCCGACTGCGAGGAACTTATCCTTGAAGTTGAAAAGCAAATAGAAATACAACTTCAGGATTTGCCACGCAAGGACATCGCTGAAAAAGCACTGGAACACAGCCTAAGCATACTTACGCATAGTATTGATGAGGCAATAACCATCTCCAACCAATACGCACCCGAACACCTCATTCTTGCAACCGATAACTATAAAGACGTTGCGGAACAAATCACATGTGCCGGAAGTGTATTCGAAGGCAAATGGAGTTGTGAGAGTGCCGGCGATTACGCCTCAGGCACTAATCACACACTGCCTACCAAAGGCTACGCCCATGCATACGGCGGACTCAGCCTCGACAGTTACATACGGAAAATGACTTTTCAAGAACTTTCCGAAGAAGGTATAAGGAGTATCGGCGAAACTGTTATGGAGATGGCTGACAAGGAAGGACTGGATGCACATAGAAATGCGATGCGGTTGAGATATAACAATATAAAATAACACAACATGAAGTCACTTGAACAATTAGTTCGTCCTAATATTTGGGCATTAAAACCCTATAGTTGTGCTCGCGACGAATACAAAGGTAAGAACGCATCTGTGTTTCTTGATGCTAATGAAAACCCTTACAATAATCCGCTCAACCGCTACCCTGACCCCTTGCAAGAGGATTTGAAGAAGCAAATAGCACATATCAAAGGTGTTGTTCCTGAAAAAATCTTCTTGGGTAATGGCAGTGACGAGGCCATAGACCTGGCTTACCGCATCTTTTGTATTCCTGGCAGGGATAACGCCGTTTCGATTGCGCCCAGCTACGGCATGTACAAAGTGTGCGCCGATATCAACAATGTGGAATTTCGTACTGTAGAATTGGAAGAGGACTTCAGTCTTAACGCTGAAAAATTGCTCAACGCAGTCAGCGTTAACACAAAAATGATTTTCCTTTGTTCGCCCAACAATCCCTCCGGAAACAGTTTAGACAAGGCGGAGATAGAAAAAATCCTATTGCAATTTGACGGCATTGTTATCCTTGATGAAGCATACAGTGACTTCTCTGCACAAGAAAGTTTCCGTCATCGTTTAGAGGAATTTCCAAATATTATCATACTGAACACCATGTCCAAAGCATGGGGGTGCGCTGCCATACGCTTAGGCATGGCTTTCGCATCAGAACAGATTATCGCCCTCTTCAATAAAGTCAAATATCCTTACAATGTCAATCTTCTGACACAAAAGAAGGCGATGGAGATGCTTCAGCGTCCCGGGGATGTGGAGCGTTGGGTAAACACTATCCTCAATGAGCGTGAGTCTCTTATGGAAGCCTTTGCCTACCTGCCATGTTGTGAAGAGGTCTATCCTACAGATGCCAACTTCTTTCTTGCAAAGATGACAGACGCAACACAGATATATAATTATCTGGTTAACTGCGGTGTTGTCACGCGCAACCGCACGACACAGCCGCTTTGCCGTAATTGTATCAGAATCACCATCGGCACTCCCGACGAAAACAATGCCCTTTTGGCCGCCTTGCGTAAATACAAAAACTGAAATATGAAAAAAGCATTATTCATCGACCGCGACGGCACATTGGTCAAAGAGCCCTTTGACGAACAGTTAGACTCTTTTGAGAAATTGGAGTTCGTACCCGGGGTATTCAAGGGCTTGTCATTCATTAAAGAGAATACTGACTTTGAGTTAGTGATGGTAACTAATCAAGACGGATTAGGCACAAGCTCTTTTCCTGAAGAATCATTTACCCCGATACAAGACTTTATCCTGAACACACTGAAAGGTGAAGGCATAGAATTTGACGATATTCTCATTGACAGAACCTTCGAAGCCGACCACGCTCCTACCCGCAAGCCTGGCACGGCAATGCTGACAAAATATACTGACGGAAGCTATGACATGAGTCAGTGCTACGTCATCGGCGACCGCGACACAGATGTACAACTAGCAAAAAATCTGGGTTGCAAATACTTAAAAATCTCTGATACAACAACATGGCTACACATCGCAGACGAAATTGTAGGCGGTGAGCGACAGGCGGAAATGCACAGAGTAACAAAAGAGACTGATGTATATGTCAAATTAAACCTTAACGGTAAAGGCGTGTGTGACATCTGCACCGGACTCGGTTTCTTCGACCACATGTTGGAACAAATAGGCCGTCATGCCGGCATAGATCTGACCATAAAGACTATCGGAGACGTGAATGTCGATGAGCACCACACGATAGAAGACACAGGCATTGTGCTTGGCGAATGTCTCAAGAAAGCTATCGGTGACAAACGAGGCATACAACGTTATGGTTTCTGTCTGCCAATGGACGACTGTCTATGTCAAGTTGCCCTTGACTTCGGCGGACGCCCATGGTTGGTGTGGGATGCGGAGTTTAAACGAGAAAAGATAGGAGAAATGCCTACAGAAATGTTCTGCCATTTCTTTAAAAGCATCAGCGACAACGCTGCGATGAATCTCAACATTAAAGCCGAAGGCATTAATGAGCACCACAAGATAGAAGGCATCTTCAAGGCTTTTGCAAAAGCGTTAAAGATGGCTATCAAGCGTGATGTCTATAATATGCAACTTCCTACCAGCAAGGGAACACTATAGTGATGACTCAACAAAAAATAAGGACGGGCTTTTCGGCTCGTCCTTATTTTTTATATGTATCTTTTTAGAATCTGTATCCCAATGTCAGCATCACCTTTGTTTGGTTCATCTTAATGCGTGTAGCTGGGACATCATTGATGTTGTTTGCATTACCCTGTTGCGTTGAGAATGCATAGAAGTCTGCTTTCTGATTCTGGAACATGCAGGCAAGGTCAGCATAGAAATTGCCAAAGTTCGTGCCCATACCCACAGTGATGCGGTTGATATCCGACGGATTCATGTATGCCGTCGTTGTTGCACAATCCAAAGAAATGCTGTTAATAAACTGATTGTAGAAAGCACTCTTGCTAATAGGTGAAGTCACATAGTTATATCCTAAACGGATACACAACTTCGGATCAACGTACCATTCTGCACCAATTTTGAATGTACTTACACCTTTAAGATATTTCTCAGACTCAGCCTTGATAGCATCATCACGCTCAGAATCTCTATTGCCCCAAGCGTCATAACCATCGTCATAAGTTATCTTTGAAGCTGAATAATCTGAATACTCATACTCTGCACCAACAGCCAACTGCTTGAAGAAGGTCGTACCAAGACTCAGGTTAAATTTCCAAGGTGTATAAAGATTATACTCATAATCAAGGTCATAACCATAATCATAAGTGCCATGATCCAAGACGGAAACTATACCAGCAGACTTGCGACTGCGCAGAGAATAGTATGTCGGTGTCGTAAACGAAAAACCGATACGGAACGGATTGTCTTCAATAGGACGGACAATAAGCCCCGCCTTGAAATCAACACCTGTACCGGAAATGTCGTAACGGTTAGACAAACGATAATTACCGGCATTATACACCTGATTGAGTGTATTCAATCCTAACAGATATTCATTGTATTCACTATATGAGTTGTAGTCCACATTATACAGGCCTAACGCAAAGCCCAGGTAGAACTGCTCCGAGAAGTTGAAACCCAAGCTCAGGCTGTAATCCTGAATGCTTCCCCAGCGTGCCTGATGATAGTCATTGGAAGCGGCATTATATACTGAGCCTGCTGCGACATCATATAGACATGTCTCATACCCCATATTAGCAAGAGGAGAGGCTGTTTTTCCATCATAAACTTCATACTGCGTTGGAGGATTTGTACTATTGTCTTTATATATTGTCGGCCCCCAAAAGTCTGTCATGTCATACATCTGCCATGTCTGCGAAGGACCGCCTTCTGGGTCTGCAAAGTTCAGTCCCGTATTAATCAGTCTGTTAAAGTTCTTGTGTTTACGGTAACCTAAGCCGATGTTGACAAATTTTGTCGAGCCACCATCTACATTCATGCAGTAAACCAAGCCGAGTTGGTCAAACGACATGTGCGTACCCGATTTGTTGTTAAACTTATCTGCATCTGCCTGAGACACTACGCTCAACGTTCCTGCCACGTCAGAACGACGGTACAAACCGATACCAGCAGGGTTGGAACTCATCAGTGAGATATCTGCACCCAGAGCATTCATTGCTCCGCCCATACCGACATAACGGGCCGTACCGCTAAGATCATTGTTTGAATAATCTTCCAACTGATAGATATTCTGTGCACCCATACCAACTGACATAGCCAATAAGGTTGCGACTAAAATGTTTTTCTTCATGATTTATAAATATTTCTGGTTTATTGAAAGAGGAATAAGCAGTGTTGCCACTCCTCACTCCTCTCTTATTTATTGTTTTCAATATTATTAATGTTTAGCGTCTGCCACCGCCTCCGCCACGGGAGAAACCACCGCCGCCGCTGCTACTGCCACCGCGAGAGAAACCGCCACCGCCGAAACTTCCGCCACTGCGTGAACTGGAGCTTGAGCTTCCGGAGTTGCCGTATGAGCTGACGCTTCTGCTCGGAGCCGTAGTGGTCGGTGTGTATGAACGGCTATTGGACTCTGTGCTACGGCTGTAAGCGCTACGGTTGCTATTTGAAGAACTGTTGCCTATACTGCGTGAAGTGCCCTGCGTGCTGTATACACGGTTGCCGTTGGCATTCGTTGTATAGTTGCGACTGCGGCTGTTGGTTGAACTGGTCGTAGCGTTGCGTGAGAATCCGCCTCCACCGATATTGCGTGTGTAGCCTGCCCCCTGAGTCACAGTGCTCGTACTACGCGTTCTTGATGTATTCGCCTGTGCATTGCTTGCAAAACTGCCTGAGCGGAAACTCTTTGACAAACTGCCGTGATTAGTATTTATATTATTGTTCAATGAACGGTAGTTGCGACCACCTTGCATTACGCGTGCGTTAGCAGGACTGCTGCCGGGGCGCCCCATACGGAAACCGTTATTGTCAGCCATCATGTGATGATGCCTGTGGCCGAAGGAATGCCCCCAGCCCGCATTGAAGTGATAGTGGTGAGGTCCGTGGTGGAAAGCCCAACCGCCGTAATACGGACGATCCCATCCCCAGTACAACGGATGGCGCCAGCCCCAGTAGTAAGAGCCCCACCATGGGTCATACCAACCCCAGGTAAAGTCCCAGCAAGAGCGGTACCACCAATGATTGTAATACCATGGGTCATATGCGTATGTCCAGTAGGCATAGCTCGGCAAGCCGTATGCCCAACTGTCGTAATAAACATCCCATACATCATTATAGCAGATGTCCCAATAATAAGGACTGCTTATGATGACACCTCTGCGGGGACTGTAGAAACGGATAATGTGCTTAGTGCAATTGTAATCCTCGATTGCCTGCGGATTGTTTACATCTGTCTCATCATCTGAATAAACCGGCTCGTCGGCAGCAGACGATGTGGCAGAACTGCCACGACGATTGTATTCGTCAACATCACGGTTCTCGCTGTAATATTTCGCTGTCTTGGTTTCGTTGGCCACAGCATTAGCACTATAATATGTTTCTGTATCACCTCCGTTGGAGTTGATTTTCGTCACCGTCTTAGCCTTCTTGGAAGGAATGTAATATACATCACTCTGAGCACTCGCCAAAAGTGGAAACAAGCAATAAATTGCTGCAAGATACAAATACCCTTTCATGACTTTCATCTTTTTAACGTTATTTATTCAGTTACGAAAATACTTAATCTTTTCTATATACAAGACTTTTTAGGAAATTAAAAGTTACATTGACGCTGAAATTTTAGTTCTTTTTAAAAGCATTCAGCAATTTATTAACATTTTCCTCCGTCGTAGCCCAACTGGTACAGATACGCACGACATAGCGGCCGTCGTCTGTTTCCGACCACAATGACAGAAGAAAATCCCGGCTGAGACGGTCGTACATATCCTTCTCAATGACAACAAACTGCTGGTTGGTGCCGCTTTCGCTATATAGCTCAATGCCTGTCTCCTTGAGGCCGTTTTTGATCCGCATGGCCATATCAATGGCATGCTGCGAAATCCTGAAATACAGACCATCAGCAAACAAAGTCATAAACTGTATGCCGAGCAACCGCCCTTTCGCCAACATTGCACCGTGTTGCTTGATGTAATATCTGAAATCTTTTTTCAGCGCATCGCTGACAATCACGACTGCCTCGCCGAACAATGCCCCGACCTTGGTACCACCAATATAAAAGACATCGGCCAAGCGGGCGATATCCTCCAGCGTGACATCACAATCCGGACTGCAAAGACCGTAGCCCATGCGTGCCCCGTCAATAAACAGCGGCTGACCGTAGTGCCTGCAAACTGCCGAGATATCCTGTAATTCCTTTTTTGAGTAAAGTGTACCTAACTCAGTGGGGAAAGACAGATATACCATGCCGGGTTGGACGGCGTGTTCCGGACCATCTTCAGCAAAATGCCCTTTAATGGCATCTTCAACCTGACTCGCCGTTATCTTACCCTCGCATGACGGCAATGCCAGCACCTTGTGCCCGGTATGCTCTATGGCTCCGGTCTCATGGACATTGATATGCCCCCTGTCTGCCGACAGCACACCCTGATAAGGACGCAGAATGGACGCAATAACAGTTGCATTGGTCTGCGTACCGCCGACAAGAAAATGGACATCAGCGTCTTCCCTTCCGATAGCCCGTCTGACTGCATCACGCGCGGCAGCACAATATGCATCCTCACCATAGCCGACAGTCTGCTCCATATTGGTCCGCTGAAGGGCAGCCAATATCTCAGGATGACAACCTTCATTATAATCACATTGGAATTGTATCATTTCTAACAACTCTATTAACCGTTTATTTCAAAATTTGAATTGCGGTACAAAGGTAGAAACAATTTCAGCTATTTCATATATTCCCGCATTGATTTTCACAAGAAAAATACAACCCTCAGTTTTTGTCAAAAACAGCTTTTATATAAAATATATTCATGCATAACATTTTGAAAACAAATACATAAATAGCTTTTATTATAGCTTACATACAACCACAAAGACAGGATAATGCCGTTACCGTTGACATGATTTTTGTCACCACGACACGGGGATAAGATGCCGCAATGACTCATAGTTTTCTCCGTTCCATCCCGTGGAATATAAGTTCCGGCCTATGGAACATACGTTCCAGCCTTTAGGATTTACATTCCATCCTATGGAATGAAAAAAGCATCGGCAAAAGCGGCAGACTCTTGCACGGTATTACAGATTTTTTCCAGCGGCGCACAAAACACGAAAACCTAATCTTATGAAGAAAATCAGATAATGTTGACTGCAAATTTAACATAATTTGTAACTTTGCCTTAGACAACATAAGGCGTCAATACCGGTCAATCTTTCATAAATTTGCAAACATATTTAACACCACATCACAATGAACAGACATCTATGTATCATCGCCCTGTTTCTCCTGACGACAGTTTCCGCTTGGGGATGGGGACGTCTCGGTCATGCCACCGTAGCGCGCATCGCAGAACAGCATCTTACCGAAAAGGCAAAAAAGGAAATTGCACAGATTCTCAACAATGAGAGCATCGTACTCTATGCCTCCTACCCTGACGAGGAAAAGAATAGCAAGCACATGCTGTACGACTATGGCGTCAATTTCACCGACGGCTCAAAGCGTGTAAATACCCTGCCTCACACATTTGAGTCGGACATGAACTTCAAGCCCTTCCGCGGATTTAACGACAACGGCCGTTTCGTGAAAAACTGCATACATTTTATCGAGATGTACGCCAACGACCTCAAGACCAACAAGGAACTCTCCCAGAGAGAAAAGTTTCTCCGTCTGGTCAGCATCGTACACTTCGTGGGCGACATGCACTGTCCGGAACACGTCAGATATTACCCCGAAGACATGACTATAGGCAAATATATGGTAAAATACAACGGTGCGGACACACAATACCACACTTACTGGGATGAGTATTGCATTACCTCACGCTTCCCGTTCAGCTTTACTGACGTGGCCTACCTGCTTGACACCTATACGGCAGAGCAGTACAAAGAGATTGTCAAAGGCGATCCGTACGACTGGGGTGCAGACGTTGCCAAATGCGTCTATCACATCCACAAAATCAAGGAAGGCGACACCATCAAGAGAGACTGGATCAACAATACTGCCACACCTCTTGTAAAATCACAGTTGACCAAAGCCGGATACCGTCTGGCAGAACTGCTCAACCGCATTTTCAAATAACAACTCTCAGGAAAAGACCGTCTTGACAGCCGGAAAAGTCAGGCAATACTGATAACTATTCTTTTATAATTTGTAACTTTGCCTTAGACATCCAAGCGGAAGACTTACACTCTTGCATAATTTCAAAAAAACATATTATAAACATCTTTAACACCACATCACAATGAACAGACATCTATGTATCATCGCCCTGTTTCTCCTGACGACAGTTTCCGCATGGGGATGGGGGCGTCTCGGTCATGCTACCGTAGCGCGCATCGCAGAACAGCATCTTACCAAAAAGGCAAAAAAGGAAGTTGCCAAGATTCTCAACAATGAGAGCATCGTACTCTATGCCTCCTATCCTGACGAGGAAAGGAATAGCAAGCACATGCTCTATGACTATGGCGTTTATTTCGCCAACGGTTCAAAGCGTATCGGGACTCTTCCTCACACATTTGAGGTGGACATGAACTTCAAGCCCTTCCGCGGGTTTAACGACAACGGCCGTTTCGTGAGCAACTGCATACACTTTATCGAGATGTACGCCAACGACCTCAAGACCAACAAGGAACTCTCCCAGAGAGAAAAG
>OCTX012178875.1_pt1 | contig 10962 bp, 14 predicted proteins | sample 1539691 | NCBI WGS metagenome assembly OCTX01 (sample SAMN02144231, study PRJEB22623) | gut metagenome | biome: sheep rumen | host: Ovis aries | place: New Zealand | reverse complement strand
TTGGTCGCACCGCCCATATCGTCGGGATCATTCACGAAACCACCTTCAAAGGAGAGAATAAATGGTGCTAATATCTTAATGTCTGCCATACTACAAATTCTCCGCCTCTTCTTCCACCTCGTCGGCTGCGATAGCCACCGTGGTCTGCCCGTGACTGATTTTTGCCTTCACACCCGCTTCGAGGTACGTGGGAATGTTAACCACAAACTCCACCAATGTCGTGCCGCCCAATATCTCGGCTATCACTTTTAACACGCTTGGGTCTATTACTCCGTGCGGCGGAACACAGAAGCCCGCTATTGCCAACCCAAGCGAAACAATGAACGATAGGTGTACATACCACGGCGTTCCTTTAAACAATGTTTTTGCCATTTTTATAAACGTTTACACTACCCATAACGTAACCAACACTCTTTTTGGTTTTATCTCTGCACAATAAAGAAGAAACTACTGCGTTTTTATCCAAACTTTAATACCTTCACATAATGAAACATTCAATTTTATTCCTTGCAGCCCTTGCGCTGCTGTTCGTTTCCTGCAAGAAGGATAACGACAAACCGACAACCGATTCCGCAGCCGTCACGTTCTACACACAAGGAGATTGGCAGTGGGACAATCCTAAAGATCTTTCAGCCGACGGCACGTCGATGACCGATGTCTGGGTGCTGGACTATGTGGGTACTACCCTCGTTCAGACTATCCACCAAAACGACAACACGGCTTCGGACTTTGGCACACCAACCCTCAACCTTTCCTATGGTACCCACACCCTCTACTTCGTCGCCTCCCGAGGACTGACACCCACCGTCAATACGACAAACCACACGATCACCTGGATGAAGCCCAGCGACACGTTCCACAAGGCTCTCACCATCACCGTTGACAACACCACCGGCTCTCAAGCCGTAACGCTGGAGAGAATGGTCGCCAAACTCAAAATGACGATAAACGATGCCATAGCCACTGGAACGACGCAGTTCCTCGTCACTCCGACAACGTGGTACTACGGCATGGACTACACCGATGGCTCGCCCACGGCACAAGCCACCTCGCAAGCCATCACCGTCAACTGCCCTTCGTCGCTCGTCGGCCAAAGCGGCCAGTTCCTCACCGTCTTCACCTTCTCTTCATCCGCCCAATGGCAGACCAACGTCACCCTCGCAGCCAGCAATGGCACAAGCACCATCTCGTCGGTCACTATCAACAACGTACCCTTCCAGCGTAACCATAGCACCGAGTATTCCGGCAACCTTTTTACTAACGGGGGCACCACCTCCCTCTCCCTTAACGACACATGGGGCGACCCGTTCACGGGAACTTGGTAATTTTTATTGCAATCTAACATTCCGTGCAATAGCACGATATGTTTTGCTCGCCTTATTTATAAGGTGAGCAATTTTTTTCACTGATATTCATATTATTAAACATAAATAATAAATTTTTGTTCGCAGTATGCGAAATATTTTGTATTTTTGCAGCACGAAACACGAACAAAAGAATATCAATATGGCAGAACCCAAAATCAAAATCTTCAACGATGGAAAAGGGAAATGGCAGTCTTATGAGGCTACCGTTTCGATTGACCTCAGCATTGACGACCATTGCGACTATGCAAAAGCACATGGATGTCGCATCAACACATTTCTTGATTTCGACCACACCGAATATGGTGCCGATGAATTGGAGGCATTGCAAAACCTCAACTGCTCACTCTCTTATTTGATTGATCGTTTGACTTCCTGCCGCGAGGCTGTCTATAACAGAATAAAAGAGAAATGTCAGAACTAATCATCAAGCAAATGGCGAAGGAGAAGGGGGTGTCGATGGACGAGGTGGCGCGGGCGGCGGGCTATCGGCAGCGCACGTCGCTGTATCAGAAGATGGCCCGCAACGGCCTTACGACGAAGCAACTCGAAGGCATCGCCCACGTCCTCGGTGTGTCGGTGCCTGAACTCTTCGCTTCCACTCTCACCTGCCCCCACTGCGGAAAGCAGATAACAATCAAAATTGAAAAGATATGACCAACGAAGAAAAAGACGATTTCATCCTGCGTCTGCTGAAAGACAAGGCAGGACTGCTGCAATACATAGCAGAGATTATGTTCACCGCTGACCGCGACACACGGGGTATGCTGGGCATGAAGGAGCGTGGCTTCTCTACGGAAGGGATGCTCGACAATGTTCTCAAAGTGACGGCTAAGCAGAGCCAACAATTAAAGCACCTCGCGCTGATTGCGTTTATGGCCATTCAGTCGCGCGACTTCGACGTGCAAGTGGCACAACTAATGAACAAGATGGGCCGCGGACAAGAGGCATTGCAAGCCATGATGGATGCCAAACTTAAATGAATGTAACTATGCCCTGCGTCTGGAACCTAAAACCCGAAGAGCGGTACTGCCTTTTCTGCACCGCCGAGAATTGCGACGAGCGCAACCAACGTGTGCCGCCGTGCGGTAAATGCACTCACTTGTTGGAGACCAAAATCAGCGACGTGTGCTCCACGCTGGAGTGCGACCTGCCAAACGGCAACCGCAAGGCCAGCCGAGACGTGGGAGGATGCAAACACTTTAACAGAAAGGAGGACTGACGGATGAAGATTGACTTACATTTGCGAGAAGGCGAGAAGGGCGCATGGTCGCTGAGGAAGTTCGCCATCAGCGAGAAGGAGGCGAAGTTCGACCAGTTGCGCTGTGCGATTAACGGCAAATTATCGAGAGCTGTTGAACCTGGCGAGTATTGGAAGCTGACGGAGAAAGGCTACATCTACATGACAAACACGCCTGCCGAGGTGAGAGACCACTACGACTTCATTCATTCGGCATCGGGAAGCGTACTGATTGCGGGGCTTGGGCTTGGCATGGTGGTACAGGCATTGCTCGACCGTGGGAAGTGCAATCGCATTGTGGTCGTGGAGAAGTCGCAGGACGTGATAGACCTCGTTGGCCCGTGCTACGATGACCCGCGAGTGGAGATTGTCTGCTCGGACATCTTCGACTACAAGCCGAAAGAACACTTCGACTATGCTTGGTTCGACATCTGGCCTTACATCTGCGGTGACAATTACGCTGAGATGAAGCGTCTGCATCGGAAGTTTGCCCGAAGCGTGACGAATAAGGATAGCTGGTGTCGGCGTGAGTGTTATCGGCTGGCAAAGGCATAACAAAGAAGGGGAGCACCACTTAGGCACTCCCCTTTCTCTTTGCCGGCTTGTGGTAGTTCTTATTCAAGACCTCCATTTCCACCGCCTTCCCCACCTTCACCGCCTGTGTTGCTGTTGGTCTGCCCGCTTCCTCCGCCAGCGTCGGAAGAAATCTCGCCCTCGTCGTCGATGACGGTGAGGTTCTTGCCGGACACTTTCTGCGCCTGCTTGTCGATGGCGAACTTCTTGGAGAACTTGATGCCGATGGTGGCTCCGAGGCTCCATTGCAGCAGGTCGGGGGTCAGCATGGCTTCCTCGGCGCGGGTCTTGCCGGGGTACTTCTCGGGGTCGGCCAGCACGTCTTTGTCGCTGATGCTGCCGCTGACGCGGGGGTAGATGCTGACTACCTTCTCGCCCTTGGTGTTGCAGAGGCTGACGCGGTTGGACTCGAGCGTCTCCTCCTGGATGATCTCGGCAAATGCGGCCATGATGGCCTTTGCCTCGTACTCCTTGAAGCCGCTGCGCTTGGCTACGCGCTCGGCCAGGGTGTCGCCGTCGATGTCGGAGTTAATCACTACTTTCGCGTTGAACGAGTGCGACATGCCTGTCTGATTGGCTGTCGGGGTAAATTCAGTTACCGTGTATTTAACTTTCGGCATAGTTTTGAAATTTTTTATTTGTTAGACTTAAAATAATGATTGTTGCTGAAGTTACTGAATAAACTCGTAGATTTCCTTGATGACCTTTGCGTCATAGAGAGAATTATGCTTTAAGCCGTTGATGCTTGCACCAGCCTCTTTAACGATGTCTTCTCTCGACTTGTCGAAAGCGTCAATCTCGGATATGCCGTAGTAACGGGCGATGTCCTGATTGATGTCGTGACAGGCAGCATTCACGCCTCTTGGGAGGTCGAAAGCCGTGCCGAAGATGTCAATCAGCAGTACCATGTCGTAGTGGCATACGTCGGAAACAAGCTCAACATCATCATAGACTTGCAACCACTCTGCGAAAGCCTCGCGGATTCTTGCCTTGTTGCTCTTGATATTGTAGTAGCCGTCACCATCGTTGATGATTGCTTCCACTTTGTTGAACACGAGGTTGTCTATGACGTTCTTCTGAATCCAATCGTCACACTGCGACTTGTCATAGTCGGTGAACTCGGCATAGAATGTCCTGCCGTTTTCATCTACGCACCCTATTGAGATGAGGGTTGTGTCTTTGTGGAGTCCTGTAAACTCCGTGTCGAAAAATACTTTCATTCTCTTCTGGGTTCTAATTCTTGCTTAAAAAAACTTACTGCACTAAGAGCTGGAAGAAAGTGCACTAAGTGCTGGGAGATAGTGCACTTTTTTTCCGCTCTGCCTCTCAGACGGCCACGGCGCGCCACTGGCTGAGCTCGCGCTGCGTGTTCTTTACGCCGTCGGCCTCGCCACGGCCATAGGCCCTGGTGCCGCACTTGGCTTTTCTTTCTTTGGCTTCTGTACCTTTATATCGTAGTTTTCTTTCCATTTCTCCACCGCCTCTTTCAGTCGCTCGAAGGTTACCTCCGAACCGTCTGTTGGCGTTGGCAACGTAATGGTGATTACTACGTGTTTGTCATCGACGCTCTCGAATGTTTCTCGCTCTGGAATATACTTCTCTACCGACTTAACCGGAAATCCTACGAAACAATAGGAGGCATCTTCTACATCCGTTCTCCGCATCCGGGTGACGTGCAGCGGCTTGCGGTCTTTGGTCGTCATCCGCACATTGTCGTTATAGGAGATAACGGAAATCAACCACGCGCTCCATTCGTAGGCACGCCAAAAATCACCCATCTTGTATAGGTGTATTTTGTTAAATTCGGCGGAATTTTCTCTATCCCACTCCTGTTTGAAAACTTCTTCCAGATTCGCCATTTTTTAACTCTTAATTACAATCTCCCCCAATGGGAGGGGCACTCCTTGCGCCGCGCTGTGGCGCGGCCTGTCGGAGTACCCCTTTCGGTGGGGGAAAAGACTTTAGTTCTGCACCGCCCTGACCGCAAACCCGCCGGACCGACTGCTGCTGCCCTGAGGATAGACACCACCGCCGCCGAAGTTCAAGAGCCGGGCATAGCTAGCGGAGTAGAACGAGGCAGACCAGTAGTAGCCGTACGAGCCGCGGTTGAACCAAGACGTACCATCGCCGCCGCCGGAGCAAGCAAAGAAGAGTCTGTTGCCGTTGGTCTTGCTCTGCAAGTAGAGGCCGACAATGCCGTTCACGGTCACTCGCTTGTTGGTAGTTTCAGACGGTATCTCGGTGCCAGTGGCATCAATGTAGATACTGCCGGCAAACAGCTCCGCAAACTCCGCCGTGGTCGGCATTCTCCACGGCGAGCCGAGGTTGGCGCGGGCAGCGTCGAACTCCTCTCCCACGGGGATGTCGCCCGCGAGGGTGTTGCCCTTGGTGTCGCCGTAGGGCTGGCCGTCATACCACGGATCGGCAGCGTTCACACTGCCCCAATTGTACACACCGGCAAAGGAGTTGTTCTTCGGGTTGTGGCCGTCGATGTTGCCCCAGCTGAAGAAGCTCTTGTCGTAGGTGAACGGGGTGTCGCAGAAGCCGCCAGGCTTGGTGAGGTCGAGGTCGCGGGCAGCCCATTTCACACCGCTGGTCAAGCCCATATCCACCACCAACTCGGCAGGGTCGAAGGCTGCGTCGGGGCAGAACATATCGACAATGTTCCAGGCGGCACCGTCGTAGGCCAGCGTAGCATAGGTCTGAGCCTTGACGACACCGGCGGGCAGGTTCTGGCCGAGGATGCGGATAGGCTTGGCACCCGTGCCGCTCACATTGAGGGTGTTGAGGGTGGTGTTGATGGGCGTGGTGAAGAGGACGTGGACAACGCCGCCCTGCAGCAGCAGGAAGTGCTGGATATAGACGGTCTTGTCCTTCTCGTAGGTACCGCTAACGCAGACACCGTAGCCCTGGCTGATGGAGCCGGTGCAGTGGTGAAGGTCGTTGATGATGGGCAGCGATGTGCGAAGGTTGTCGGGGACGTTTTGTGCGTAGTCGAGCACCACATCGGCAGTGCCGGTGGCACCCTTGAGGATGATGAGGCCCCAGTCCTCGCAGGCGAAGCTGCTGCTCACGGCGGCGGTGCCCGTCACCTCGGCGGCAAGCTCGTACTTCACATAGTCGGTCACGGCCTCGGCGTTGCTATCGGTGTAGCTCACCTTGGTGCCGTCTACGGCCAGGCCGATAATGGCGGTTTCAAACTGTGCGGCACCACCGGCCTTCATTGCGCTGATGTCGGCCTCGTGCAGATACTGGCCCGTAGGCTCGCCCTCTTCCTCAATGGCAGTGTTGGTCCAAGTGGGCTGCACACGGTCGAGGCGGCGCGTCCAGGTGATTTGGTTCTCACCGGTGCGCTCAATGCGGTCAGCCACGGCACCGATGACGATCATCTTGTCGTAGGCGTGGAGGGCGTGGATACCAGCGGCCATATCGACCACGGCACCGGCATCGGCTTCGTCGGCCACGCTGATGTAGTCGTCGTAGCGACGGCTCCAGCCGATGTGTGCGCAGACGCTCGCACGGTCGATACCGCTGACGATGAGGTAGCCGGCTCCGCTGGTAGTGTAGTGGCGACGACCGTTCTTGTCGGTATAGGTGGCCTCAACGCCATCGGTGACGCTGGTAGGTACACCTGCCGCTAAAGCCTTGAAATAGACTGTCGGCGTGAGGTTGGCGTGGCTGCTGTTGGTGAACAGCACACCGTTGTTCTGCAACGCCGTGCCGATGCTCTGCTGGGTGGCGATGAGGTGCGGCACCTCGAAATACCAGCCGTTACCCACGGCGGTGGCGCGGCGCAGCAGGTTGAAGCCCGTGCTGATGAGTTGCGAGGCGAAGAAGTCCGTGGTCGGCACCACACTTTTCAGGTTGGCAGGCAGCGAGCTGTCGATGCTGATGTCGCCGCCGGTGGTCTCCACATAGGAGGTCTGAACGTAGTCGCGGCTCATAGCCTCACCCTCCCACGAAACGAGGTTATCGGCGAACTTGGCCGGTATCGTGCCGTCCTCGATGGCGGTCTTCAAAGCATCGACGTACTCCTTCAGCGAGAACTCGCGCACTTTGGTAGCATCCCACGGCTGGTTTATTGCCAACTCTGCGGTGAACTTCCACAAACGACGGTCATGGAACACCTCTTGGCCCACGGCGTGAGCCTCGGTGGTTGTGAAGTCGGGATAACCCAAAGCGTTCTTTTCCACCAACGCCAGCAGCGAAGCGGAGAGAGCCTGGCTACGCGCCACGTCAGTGACCATAACCGTTGTGGTTTCGGGCAACATCTTGTTGTCCTCGAAATCCTTAATGTAACCTTGTTTTGTACTCATAATTTAAAACGTTTTAAATTGTTATTGATTTTCGTTTTCGTTTTCAGTTGTCTCGAAGTACATAGCCTTTTCGAGCAGACCCTGCATATAGTCGAGTCGGGCTTTGAGGGTCGCAAAGTCGCCCTTGGCGTTCTCAATCTCGTTGGCCTTGGCCTTGGCGTAATCGCCCTGCTGCTGGGCGTAAAATCCCTGCTGCTGGGCGTAGTCGCCGCGCTGGGTACTGTATTCTGCCACACGGTCGCAGTTGGTGGCCTTCAGGTCGGCGTTGGAGGCGGCACGGCTGCAAGCCTCCACAGCCGCACGGCTGCTGTCAATCACGGCCTGCATGTCGGCAATGGCGGCCAGCGCACGGTCGGCGGCTTGGTTGGCGGCGGCAGCGGCGGCAGAGGTGCCACTCATCGCGGCCTTCATATCGGTAATGGCCTGATAGGCCACAGCCAGCACACGCTCATACTCCTGCACCAAGTCAGGATCGCTGCTCGGCGTCTCGACCGTCTGCCAGTACATCGAGATTTCATCCACGTGGTCGAACCTCGCATCAATACTCTCATAGTCGCCCTTTGCCCCGTCGATTTCACCCTTGGCGTAATCGCCTTGGTCTTTGGCATAGTCGCCCTGCTGCTTGGCATAATCGCCTTGGTCTTTGGCGTAATCGCCTTTGTCCTTTGCGTAGTCGCCCTCGTCTTTGGCATAGTCGCCCTGAGCCTTGGCGTAGTCGCCTTTGCCGTCGGCATAATCGCCGCGACCCTTGGCGTAATCGCCCTGCTCCTTGGCATAATCGCCCTGCTGCTTGGCATAGTCGCCGTTGGCGGAAGCGTAGGCGGATTTCTCATCGGCGTTGCGTGCCGAAGCATCAGCCTTGTCGCCCATCTGGTCGGCATAGCGGCCAGCCTGCTCTGCGGTAGTGGTGGCGGCACGGGAGGCACGGGTGGCGGCACCCATATCCGTCATCATCTGATAAGCCTTCGCCAGCACACGGTCATATTCCTGCACCAAGTCAGGATCGCTGCTCGGTGTCGATACCGTCTGCCAGTACATCGAGATTTCGTCAACGTGGTCGAACCTCGCATCAAGGCTCTCAAAGTCGCCCTTGGCCCCGTCGATTTCACCCTTGGCATAATCGCCCTGGTCTTTAGCGTAATCGCCCTGCCCCTTGGCATAATCGCCTTGGTCGGTAGCGTAAGCAGCCTTGGTGTTCGCCAGTTCTGCTGCATCATTCGCCAGCCCCGCCTTCTGCTCCGCCAGACCTGCGGCCTCCGTAGCATCGTGGGCGGCAGTGGCGGCGGCACTCACGGCGGCATTGGCATCGTCGATAGCCTGTCGCGCCTCGGCGGTCAACTCTCCCAAAGCGGTGGCTCTCGACTCCACCACCTCAGCCCAATACTTGGCGTTGTTGTGATAATAGGGCGAACCCTCCTCCACAGGCACGCCCCGCTGCGTTCCCACAGCGTAACCCTCGGCGGCAAGGGCGCGCCCGTCGGCACTGCTGCCGCTGGTATTGACCAGGTATTCGGCGGTGTCGCTCAATTCTGCCAACACCTCCTGCATCACCGGCCCCGTGATCGCCCCCACGCCGTTTTCCCTGATGACGGTCTGCATCCACGCCGACCAATCATCGAAACTTGTGAATCTTGCCATAACGTTATGAAATATGTTAAGTGAATAAAACCTGTTAGTCGAGGATATATCTGTAACTTCCAGTGAGCGAACCGCCCAATATGATGCTTACGTTGTTCACATCGGCGTGCTTCACCTGGTATTCCGTCACCTTTACCTCCAACCCTGTCACCACATCCAACAGCCTCACGGTCGGATAGTGCTTCATATTGTGGTTGATGTCTTGCGTACCGCCCGCACCGACAGTCACGTCACCAACCTGCTGCAAGTCGAGTTTCTGATAACCCGCCATTGCACTCGTTGTCTGGTAGCCACTGAAGTTCACCGTCTTTTTGGTAACGGTTATCTGTCCGTTGGCATCCTGTGAAATCGTTGCAATGAATGTTATCGACGTGCCACTTGCGGCGGGGTCGCTCACAGCCGATTGAACCGCTTTCAGCGAGTCGATAAGGTCGGCGAACTTGGCACCCGTCGCCGTCTGGTTGTCACTGAAGTCCTGCTTTAATTGCTCTTTTGTTTTAACTGACATAGTATATTGTTTTTATGAATTACCCATTAAACCTATTAAACCCATTAAGCCCCAATCTCAAAGTCCACCCCAATGACAGCCTCTCCAATAATCCCCGTCATCTGCCGCTCGGTGATGTAGCCTTTGCCGACGCTCTTGACGAAGGTGTCGGTGGTGATCTCCACGGCCACACTCGCCACGGCTCCCGTCTGCCATTCGGGCGTGACCAGCACCGAGTCGCAGAGGTAGTGCCTTTGGTAGCCGTCCCATATCTCCACCCAGTCGGCCAAGTGGATGAAGCGCATGGCGTCGCACATCGCCTCGCTGGCCTGCGCCACCTGCATCTTGTATTTCTTGCCGCTGATGAGCTTGCTTGCGTAGAACAAGCCGTCGCGGGTCTCGCCCTCCTCCTCCTGCGTGTATTCCGGCATCCCGATTTCCTCCACGAAGTACATCACGTTCTTGTACTGCGTGGCGTTGCCTGTGCCGTACTTATAGACGATGCAGCCCGCACCAAACAGCAGGTCGGCGGCATCCCACCAAGTCACCTTGGTCATCTTCGTCACGTCGGCCACAATCGTCACCACGTCGCTGTACCACGTCACGTTGTTGCTGGTCAGCGTAAGGTAGTATTGGCCGATAGGCAGGGCGGTCATTGTGCCGCCGTTGTAGATGATGACATCCACCGTCACGGCGGGAATGGTGGTGCCGTCGATGGTCTCTGCGGGACGCAGGGTGACGCTCTTTTTCACCAGCCCGAAGCGGGTGCGGAGGTTGCTGCCCACGGCATCGGTGCCGTCGAGTTTACGCAGACGGATGTCGCAGGTGCCAACATTGATGGCACCCACCGCCGTCACTATCTGAAACGGCAGGAACGTGGTCGCCGAGGCGAACAGCGGCACGATATGCCCGTAGGCGTAAGTCGCCCGGTTGCTCTGCAACTCAATGTCCCCCTGGTGCCACGCCAATGGTGTGAAATTATTATTGATATTCATAGTCTATATCTATTTTGCCCATTAAACCCATTCTGCCCATTCAACCTATCTTGACCCGTCGGGTCAGGTTCTTGTAGCGAAGCACACGGTAGTCACCTTCGATAGTCCAGTTCTGCTCCCCTTGCTTCACCAGCTCTCCAACTCCGTCTTCCAGTCGGCTCAAATCGGCACTCTCGCCCACATTGCCTACAATGCCTACATTGCCCATCATTCCCACAGCGTCGCTGGTCTTAATGTATCTGTCCTCAAACATACCGCTGTTGAGGGCGTTTACCACGGCGGGAATCTGACTGCCGTATTTGCGGCTGCTGCGTTTGTTGATGACGGCGAAGTATTCGCCGCCCTCGGC
>OCTX012155211.1_pt1 | contig 10962 bp, 9 predicted proteins | sample 1539691 | NCBI WGS metagenome assembly OCTX01 (sample SAMN02144231, study PRJEB22623) | gut metagenome | biome: sheep rumen | host: Ovis aries | place: New Zealand | reverse complement strand
TTTTGCCATGTCATTTCTTTTGCGTATCTTTGCATCTTGTTTATGGGACGTTATTTCATCCATCTGGCCTATAACGGAGCGTGTTACAACGGCTGGCAGACGCAGCCGGGGCTGCCCACTGTGCAGCTGACCCTCGAGAATGCCCTCTCCACGCTGCTGCGCACCTCCATAGCCGTCGTTGGCTGCGGACGCACGGACACCGGCGTGCACGCCAGCGACTTCTACGCCCACTTCGATGCCGAAGGGGCCGTCGACTGCGACCAGCTGGTCTTCAAGCTCAACAACCTGCTGCCGCCAGACATCGTAATCTACGGCATCTTCCCCGTGGCCGACAACGCCCATGCGCGCTTCGACGCCACCGCCCGCACCTACCAGTACCACGTCAGCGACCGCCGCCTGCCTTTCCGACAGGGGCAGTACTGCCGCATATACTACCGTCCCGACATCGCCCTCATGAACGAGGCCGCCCGCGTGCTTATGGAGTACGACGACTTCACCTCCTTCGCCAAGCTCCACACGCAGGTGAAGACCAACATCTGCCACCTCACGCGTGCCGACTGGGCCGAAGAGGACGGCGGCTGGGTCTTCACCATCCGCAGCAACCGCTTCCTGCGCAACATGGTGCGCTCCGTCACCGGCACGCTCCTCGACGTGGGGCGCGGCAAGCTCACCATCGACGGCCTGCGCCAGATCATAGAGCGCAAAGACCGCTGTGCGGCAGGCGTCAGCATGCCCGCCTGCGGACTCTTCCTCACCAAAGTGGAGTACCCGGGACGGTTATGAGTTAAGAGTTAAGAGTTTAGAGTTTAGAGTTTAGAGTTTAGAGTTAAGAATTATGAAGTATATTGAAGTATCTTTCACCATGGACGACACCGGCCTCTGGCGCGACATGCTGGTAGACACCCTCGGCAACGAAGGGCCCTACGAGAGCTTCGTGGAGACCCCTGACGGCCTCAAGGCCTATGTGCAAGCCTCGCAGTATGACGCCGCCTGGCTCGCTTCGGCCGTGCAGGCCTTCCCCGTGCCGCTGCGCTACAAGGCCGAAGAGATGGAAGACCGCGACTGGAACGCCGAGTGGGAGAAAGGCCATGAGGCCGTCCTCGTGCAGTACGGCGACCACGACCGCAAGGTCGTGAACGCCGCCGCACAGGATGAAGCTGTGCGGAGCGGCAGCATCTGGGTGCGTGCACCCTTCCATCCCCACCGCGACGACGTAAGCTACGAGCTCATCATAGAGCCCAAGATGAGCTTCGGCACCGCCCATCACCCCACCACCTACATGATGCTCAGCTATGTCGCCGAGCTGCCCGTCAACGGCTTGCGTGTGCTCGACATGGGCTGCGGCACCGCCGTGCTGGGCATCCTCGCCAAGATGCGCGGCGCCTCCTATGTCGAGGGCATCGACATCGACGAGTGGGCCTTCGCCAACGCCCGCGAGAATGCCGCCTCCAACGGAGTGGAGCTCACCTTCAAGCTCGGCGGCGCCGAGGCCATAGATGGCTCCTTCGACATCATCCTGGCCAACATCAACCGCAACATACTCCTTGCCGACATGCCCCGCTACGCCGCCGCCCTCAACCCCGGCGGCAGCCTCCTGCTCAGCGGCTTCTACGAGGCCGACGAAGGGGCTCTCATTGCCAAAGCCAACACCCTCGGCATGACCCTGAAAAGCAAGAAATCGCGCGACGGCTGGTCGGCTCTACAGTTGGTGAAATGATCGTCTGCATCGCTGAGAAGCCGAGTGTGGCGCGCGAGATTGCCAAGGTGCTGGGGGCCAACACCTCGCACGACGGCTACATGGAGGGCAACGGCTACCAGGTGACCTGGACCTTCGGCCACCTCTGCACCCTCAAGGAGCCGCAGGACTACTGCGACTACTGGAAGCGGTGGTCGCTCTCGGCGCTGCCCATGATACCGCCGCGTTTCGGCATCAAGCTCATCCCCAACCAAGGCTACGAGAAGCAGTTCCACGTCATCGAGCGCCTCATGCAGGCCGCCGACGGCATCATCAACTGCGGCGATGCCGGCCAGGAGGGCGAGCTCATCCAGCGCTGGGTGATGCAGAAGGCCAAAGCCACCTGCCCCGTGCAGCGCCTCTGGGTCAGCAGCCTCACCGAAGAGGCCATCCGCGAGGCTTTCGCCAACCTCAAGCCGCAGAGCGAATACCAGAGCCTCTACGAGGCGGGCCTCTGCCGCGCCATCGGCGACTGGCTCCTTGGCATGAACGCCACACGCCTCTACACCCTCCGCTTCGCCACCGCCAAGGGGCAGGTGCTCAGCATAGGCCGCGTGCAGACCCCCACGCTGGCCATGATCGTCAACCGCCACTTCGAGATCAAGAACTTCAAGCCGGAGAAATACTGGGTGCTCTCCACCCTCTACCGCGGCGTCGTCTTCACCTCCACCAAGGGCAAGATGAAGAAGCCCGAAGAAGGGCAGGCGGCGCTGGAGGCCATCAAAGGCCGCGACTTCACCGTCACCGACGTGCAGCAGAAAGCCGGCACCGAGGCCCCGCCGCGCCTCTTCGACCTCACCTCCCTGCAGGTGGAGTGCAACAAGAAGTACTCCTTCTCGGCCGACGACACGCTCAAGCACATACAGAGCCTCTACGAGAAGAAGCTCACCACCTACCCGCGCGTCGACACCACCTACCTCTCCGACGACGTCTACGCCAAATGCCCGCAGATACTGCAGGGGATCACCCCCTACGCGCCCCTCATACAGCCCCTTATGGGCAAGAAGCTCAAGAAGAGCAAAAAGGTCTTCGACACCTCCAAGGTCACCGACCACCACGCCATCATACCCACCGGCCAGAACCCCCAGAACGCCAGCCTCACCACCGACGAGAAGCGCGTCTTCGACCTCGTGGCGCGCCGCTTCATAGCCGTCTTCTACCCCGACTGCAAGTTCTCGACCACCACCGTGCTGGGTGCAGTTAAGAGTGATGAGTTAGGAGTTAAGAGTGATGAGTTAGGAGTTAAGAGTGAAGCTGACGCGACCCAAGAACTCCAAACTCCAAACTCCAAACTCATAACTGAATTCAAGGCCAGCGGCAAGCAGATACTCGAAGAGGGCTGGCGCACCGTCTTCGGCGGGCAGGCTGCCGCCACCGACGACGACGGCAAGAAAGACGACGAGCAGACCCTGCCCGACTTCAAGAAAGGGGAGAGCGGCCCCCACGAGCCCTCGCTGGCCGAGAAGCAGACCGTGCCCCCCAAGCCCTACACCGAAGCCACGCTCCTCCGCGCCATGGAGACCGCCGGCAAGGCCGTAGACAACGAAGAGCTGCGCGACGCCCTCAAGGCCAACGGCATCGGTCGCCCCTCCACGCGCGCCGCCATCATCGAGACCCTCTTCAAGCGACAGTACATCAGCAAGGTGCGCAAAAGCCTCGAACCCACGCCCACAGGCATAGCCCTCATCGGCGTCATACATGAAGAACTCCTCAAGAGCGTGGAACTCACCGGCCAGTGGGAGAAGAAACTGCGCGACATAGAGGCCCACAAATACAGCGCCGCCCAGTTCATCGACGAGCTCAAACAGATGACCGCCCAGGTCGTCCAGGAGGTCATGAGCGACGGCACCCGCCGCATGCAATTTTAACATTTCGCACCCCCTTGCGGGCCGATTTGGCCCAAACAGCCAAAGTGTTGTATACCAATGCTTTGGCTGTTTTGCTATAGTCGGCACATAACACGCTGTACCATAGCCCTTTGTCCGTATCATCTCTTTAGTTGCTCCTTAATTGCTCCTTAGTTGCTCCTTACCATCACTTTTCCATGTAAGAGAGAGTAAAGTTTTAACAATTCGCGGATAATGTCAATATTCTTTTTCAGCCACTCGTCAGCAGGCACCTTCACCGCCCAATCACCGCCCCAAGGCCGACCATTCAATGCCTTTCTGTCATCACCTCGCCGCACATGCGCCGACCTCTCGTCGGGAGTGAGCCGACATCGCTGCCAAGAGGGTGCATTGCCTATGGAAAACAAAATAAATTTTGTCGGATAGAAAAAACTTCGTATCTTTGCACTTGCTTTCGAGAGCGAGAGCAGTAAGCAAGAAAAGCATTGCGATATAGTCCCTGTCTATAAAATCGGCAAATTTTAAGAAGGAGGATGAGCATTTGTGCTTTCGCTTGATTGTGTATGCTATACTCTGATAGCATATCTTCAGGCGTGAGATATGTTCCCCACGACCCCGTTCCTTCGATGGTGTTTGCCGATACCAATAGACAAGCGGACATGAGCACATAACCTCATGCCTTTTCTTATTGTTTTAGAATATAATTTTCCGTTGGAGGGTCGGAACAGTAAACGAAAAAAGATGCCGGCCATCAGTGAAATAATGCAGGAAGAACGCTACCGCGAGAACGTGGTGCTGCTGCTGTTCCCCTAAGGCAAGTGTTGAAAGGCGTGAGAGTGGTCGGCTTAAGGATGAATAATTGTTTAACCCATAAAACTCAACAAAAATGAAAAAAGTAATCTTGATTTGCGCAATGTGCCTGATGGCACTGACGATGAACGCGCAGAAGTGCGCTGTGCTGGACTTCCAGCTGGGAACCAACGTCACGGAAGAGGAAACAGACCTCATCTCCTACAACTTCCGCACAAACTTCTATCCCGAAAACTACAATGTATTGGAGATAGAACGTGTCAACGGTCTGATCAAGAATCTCGGCTATGACAAAACCGGAATGACAAGACAGCAAATGCTCCAGGTAGGCCGCAAACTGGAAGCCAAGATTCTGGTGGTCGGCACACTCAACAAGCTGATGGATGAGTATAGCGTCGATGTGCAGGTTATCGACGTTTCGACTGGAACCACCATTGCCTCCGAAGGCAACACATTCTTGAAAGCGAACTACCGCAAAGAGATAAAATACATCGCACAGACGCTTGTTCATAAGATAGAACAGTAAGATGAAGAGAGTCAGTTTTATCGTCTTGGCTGTTCTTGCAGTCGTGAGTCTTGCGTCGTGTCGCAGCAACAAAGGCACGGTGTCGCCTGCTCCCGCCGAGGATATATGTGCCGTGCTGGGCTTCCAGTATGGCACAAACGTGGCTGCTCAGGAAGCAAAAGACATTGCCGATGTATTCCGTGTGCACTTCCATCCGTCGAAATATAAAGTGACGGAGGATAATCGCGGCAATAGTAACAAAAGGATGACGAAAGAGCAGATGTGCGAGGTGGGGCGCAACTTGGGGGCCAAGTATGTGGTGGTTGGCACCATCAACAAGCTCATGGACGAGTATAGCGTCGATGTACAGGTTGTCAATGTGCTGAAAGAAACCACCGTAGCCTTTGAAGGCGGTGCTTTCCAAAAGGCGGATTATGGCAAGGAAATGGAAAATATTGCCAAAAGGCTTGCGTCAAAAATAGAATAATCTGTTCTGGCATATAAAAAAAGTAAAACATAAACCTAAAAAATGAAAAGACTTCTTATTCTTGGCGTTTTGTGCCTCATATCTTTGTCGATGAGTGCACAGCGATGCGCCGTGTTCGACTTCCAAATTGGCACGGGCGTCACCGAGGAGGAAATTGATGGACTCACCTATAATTTCCGGTCCAACTTCCGCGTTGATGGCTACACCATGCTCGAGCGCCCCTATATCAACCGCGCTGTCGAGACACTCGGTTTCAAACGCACAGACATGACCATGCAGCAGATGCTCAAGGTGGGGCGCGAACTGGAGGCCAAAATTGTTGTAATAGGCACCATGAACAAGTTAATGGACGAGTACAGCGTTGACATACGTGCTATCGATGTTGCCACAGGTGTAACCAGCGCTACAGAGGGCATCACGTTTACAAAAAATAACTATCGTATAAGTATGGAGACTCTTGCTGCCAGGCTTGGACGTAAGTTGGCAAGCAAAGCCTCATCTACTACTTCGTCCGGAGGCAGTTCTGGAGCCAAACCAACACAGAAAACTGTTGCGCAAGGATACACAGACCTGGGCTTGCCCAGCGGCACAATATGGAAAAACTACAATGCCACAGGTTTTTATACCTTTAACGACGCCGTCAGTCAGTTCGGCAATCGCCTACCCACAAAGGAACAGTGGGATGAGCTGAGGTCCGAGTGTAGGTGGGTCAGAAACGGCAGCGGTTACAAGGTGATCGGTCCCAATGGCAATTCCATTATCCTGCCAGCTGGGGGTTACCGTAATTGTGCTGGTAGTGTGCTTGATGTTGGTTCCGAAGGTAACTATTGGTCGTCCACGCCCAAAGATTCTTACAACGCCTGGTACCTTTATTTCAATTCAAGTAATGTGGACACGCCCCCATACAAGAATTGTGGTGGTTTATCCGTCCGGTTGGTCCAAGATTGACGATTGCGCGCGCAAGAGCGCAATCGCAAGACATTACAAACCATACGTTAGAATAACAATAGAGAATCTTGAATTGCTACAAGATGAAAAGGTTTTTTCTGATTACTGTCATCTGTCTCTATGCCTTGACGACTCATGCTCAACGCTGTGTGGTGCTGGACTTCCAGATTGGAGAAAATATGACTGCCGAGGAGGTGGATGCTGTCTCCTATGAGTTTCGATCCACTTTCAACCCCTCGTGCTACACGGTCGAGGATTATCTTAGGGTGAAGCGGGTGCTTAAGGATCTTGGCTATAATCCTGCCTCCATGAAAAAAACGGAAGTGCGTAAGTTTGGGCGCGAAATGGTGGCAACGGTTGTGATCTATGGCTCGTTAAGCAAGTTTATGGATGAATACACCCTTGATGTCGCTGTGATGGACATTTCCACCGGCACCACCCTTGTCAGCAAAAACAATGTCTTTCAGAAGTCAGAGTATCGTACTAAAGCAAGAGAGGTCGCCAAAGAAATAGCCAAAGAACTGTGCAAATCCACATCGGGTAGCGGGTCAGGAAACAACACGGTTGCCACCACGCCGAAACAGAAGACTGTGCAGCAAGGTTACACCGACCTCGGCTTGCCCAGCGGCACCATCTGGAAGAACTTCAACGCCACGGGCTTCTACACCTACGACGAGGCCGTCAGCCAGTTCGGCAGCCGTCTGCCCTCCAAGGAACAGTGGGAAGAGCTGAAGGCAGAATGCCAGTGGGAGTGGACCGACAGCGGCCACAAAATCAAAGTCACAGGCCCCAACGGCAACTCTATCACCCTGCCCGCTGCGGGCTACCGCGATTGCGATGGGAGTGTGAACGCCGAGGGTCTCTGCTTCTACTGGTCGTCCACGCCCGAGGGTTCGGACTACGCGTGGCGCCTCGTGACCCTTGCGAGCGGCGTGTACATTCTCGGCGACGGTCGTCGGTGTCTCGGCCTCTCCGTCCGGCTCGTCCAAGATTGACGATTGCGCCTGTCTCTGTGCAAAAGAGCATGCTTTCCCATGGCGAAAGCATGCTCTTTTTTTTGTCGTCTCTTCCGCGTGTTATTTGCTTAATGTAGTAAGCACTTTTGGGATAAAATTGCTTAATGGAATAAGCATTTTTGGGATAAAATTGCTTAATGGAATAAGCAAAAAGCAGAAATATAGCCCGTGTGGCAAAAACTTTTTTTTCTGTTATACAATATTTATAAAATATACGCGTTACATAACCATTAATTGTATAAAAATAAAAACGACAAGATATGATAGCAAAAGAACTACTCAATCCGCGCAGCATCGTCATCTGCGGTGCTTCGTCAGATGTGCATAAGCCGGGCGGCAAAGCCCTCAAGAACCTGCTGGAGAGCCCCTTCAAGGGCCAGGTGTACGCCGTCAACCCCAAGGAGACGGAGGTGCAGGGCGTGAAGTGCTACGCCAAGGTCGACGACCTGCCGCAGGTGGACTGCGCCATCCTCTGCATCGCCGCCAAGTTCTGCGCCCAGACGGTCGACGTGCTGGCCAAGGAGAAGGGCACCAAGGGCTTCATCATCATCAGCGCCGGCTTCAGCGAGGAGAACGCCGAGGGCGCCGCCATCGAGAAGCACATCGTCGACACCATCAACAGCGTCGGCGGCTCGCTCATAGGCCCCAACTGCACGGGTTTCCTCAACACCAACTATGCAGGCTGCTTCGACGCCCCGATACCCCACCTCGACCCCAAGGGTGTGGACTTCATCACCGGCAGCGGCGCCACGGCCGTGTTCATCAAGGAGTACGGCATGAGCAACGGCCTGAAGTTCAACAGTGTGTGGGCTGTCGGCAACAGCGCCCAGCTGGGCATAGAGGATGTGCTGGAGCACCTCGACGAGACCTTCGACCCCGAGAAGTCCTCGCGCGTCATCATGCTCTACATGGAGAAGATCGGCGACCCGCAGCGGTTGCTCAAGCATAGCCGCAGCCTCATCAACAAGGGCTGCCACATAGCGGCCATCAAGAGCGGCGGCAGCGCCGCCGGCAGCCGCGCCGCCAGCAGCCACACCGGCGCCCTGGCCACCAACGACGCCGCCGTCGACGCCCTGTTCCGCAAGGCCGGCATCGTCCGCTGCCAGAACCGTCAGGAGCTGACCACCGTCTGCGCCGTCTTCATGCACCCCGAGATCAAGGGCAAGCGCTGCGCCGTCATCACCCACGCCGGCGGCCCCGCCGTGATGCTGACCGACGTGCTGAGCAACGGCGGCATGGAGGTGCCCTCGCTCAAGGAGCACCCCGCCAGCCCCGCCCTGCTGGAGAAGCTCTTCGCGGGCTCCTCGGTGGGCAACCCCATCGACTTCCTGGCCACCGGCACCGCCGAGCAGTTGGGCTACATCATCGACGCCGTCGAGAACGACTACACGGACATCGACTTCTCCGTGGTCATCTTCGGCAGCCCCGGACTGTTCAGCAACAAGGAGGTCTACGACCTGCTCGACGAGAAGATGAAGACCTGCAAGAAGCCCATCTTCCCCGTGCTGCCGAGCATCATCAACGTCAAGGAGGAGATCGAGGACTTCATTGCCAAGGGCCGCATCAACTTCCCGGAGGAGTGCGTCCTCGGCAACGCCATCTGCAAGGTGTACCACACCCCCAAGCCCCAGCCGGAGCATGTGGAGACACCCAAGATAGACGTGGCGCGCATCCGCAAGACCGTGGAGCGCTGCAAGGACGGCTACATGGAGATCGCCGACTACAACGAGCTGCTCGACGCCGCCGGCATCAGCCGCAAGAAGAGCGTGGAGGTGAGCAAGAAGGAAGACGCCCTGGCCTTCGCCAAGGAGGTGGGCTGCTCCAAGGACGTGCCGCTGGTGATGAAGGTCGTCGGCCCGCTGCACAAGAGCGACGTGGGCGGCGTGACCCTCGGCGTGAAAGACCTCGACACCGTGGCCAAGGAGTTTGACCGCCTCATCGTCATCCCCGAGACCTACGCTGTTGAGATGTACCCGATGCTCGACGGTATCGACGTCTACATCGGCGCCATCCGCGATGCCAAGTTCGGCCACCAGATATTCTTCGGCCTTGGCGGCATCTTCATCGAGGTGCTGAAGGACGTGCAGAGCGCCTTGGCGCCCATCACCGCCGCCGAAGCCAAGGAGATGCTCAAGCAGCTCAAGGGCTACAAGATATTGGAAGGCGTGCGTGGCCAGGAGGGTGTCAACCTCGACCTCTATGCCGACCAGGTGGCACGTGTCAGCGCCCTGGTGCAGGCCGCTCCCGAGATTGCCGAGATGGACCTCAACCCGCTCCTCGGCAATCCGCGCTACGTCACGGCCGTCGACGCCCGCATCCGACTGGAAAAATAAGCACTTTATGAAGAAGACTATAGCTATAGCGGTGTTCGCTGCCGCGCTGGCATTGGCTGGCGCGGCACGGGCACAGGTGTTTCTGGATGCCGGCTTCACCAGCAAGACAGCCAGTGTGCAGACCACCTTTATCAACAAACACGACGTAAGCGTAGACTCCTCCTTCAGCAGCAGACGCGAGCTGGGCAAAGGCTTCTACTTCATGGCTGGCTACAACCACGTGATCTGGAAGGGTATCGGCCTGGCCACGGGCGTGTCGTTTGACTATTGCACCCACTCCGAGAGTAAGAGCGGCGTGATGGGAAACATGGACTTTGCGGCCAATGCGCAGGTCAAGTCAATGGGGCTCAGCTTTCCGCTGCTTGTGACCTACAGGTATGAGTTCTTCTATGACCTCGTTGTCGGTACTGTATACGCCGGGCCGGTATTCCAGCTTGGCCTCTCGTCCAAGGGCGAGACGACTGTCAACTGGCCTACTATCGACTCGGTGGAGGTGCACCCGTTTGACCACTATGAGCTTGACGAAAACGGAGAATCGCGCTACCGCAAGTTCAACATGGGTATCATGATCGGTACCGGCATAGAGCTGTGGGGAGCGCGCTTCGACTTTGGCTACAGCTTCGGGCTGCTTGAGTACTCCAATGAAGGCGTGAAGAACCGCGAGGTGAACTTCATGTATGAGTCGGCCATTACCGGCCAGTTCTTCGTCGGCCTTGGCTATAGTTTCAATCCATTCAAGAAAAAGAGATAACTAATAAATACATTATTAACCAACTAAATTGCACAAACATTATGAAAAAAGTATTTTCTTTCGTCGCCGTTGCAGCCGCCATGCTGGTTGCCGGTACTGCAAGCGCTCAGCTGAGCGTCAACGCTGGTTACCTTAACAGCACTGTTAAGTCTCACACTGAGTACAACACCTTCAAGCAGGATACCTCTGCTTCTATGGGCGGCGGCTTCTATGTTGGCGGCAGCTACAATGTCGAGCTCATCGGCGGTCTTGGTGTTGCTCCCGGACTGTACTTCAACTACATCTGGCAGACTGAAGAAGAAACGCTCCTCGGCACCACCTTCACCGACAAGACCAGCATGATGGACCTCAACATCCCCATCCTGATCAACTACAAGCTCACCTTCGGTGACGACTTCGCCGTGTTTGCTTTCGCCGGCCCCACCGTGCGTATCGGCCTTGCCGCTAATACCAAAACCACCAACAGCGCCAATGACAAAGTGGTCACTGACGACCTCTATGCCAAAGAGGATGGCGAGACTGACGCTCAG
>OCTX011893603.1_pt1 | contig 10962 bp, 3 predicted proteins | sample 1539691 | NCBI WGS metagenome assembly OCTX01 (sample SAMN02144231, study PRJEB22623) | gut metagenome | biome: sheep rumen | host: Ovis aries | place: New Zealand | reverse complement strand
TAGGTGTTATATTGATTCCATAGTTTGCGGTTCTGCCTTCCAGTGTTGCAGTAATATTATGCATATCCAGTCCACAAGTATTGCGTAGTCGTATCTTTCCAGCATATGGCTCGTCCTTAAAGATCTCGTTGACAATATAACTGTTTTCTGTACGCTCCATGCCATAGACCTCAAACGAACCGAGGAAAACCTTTGTGGTTGCCGCATCGCTGCGGGCGCAAGCACCAATGTTTACTGTACCAGAGAAACTTGCGGGAATTGAGCATTGTCCCATAAATCTGCCATTATCATTAATGCCGCCAATATTCCCGAATGTTTGGCGTTGACCATTACAGTCTATAAAAAGTTCCATGTAGTGACTTGGGTTAATTTGGCCGTCAATACCGATGCATGTACCTGTGAATTTTGCTGTCTCATTGACATTATAACCAGGCTTTTCAGCCTGCATCGTATATGTATAGAGGCTATTGCCTGTCAGTTCGATAGTAGATGATGTATTATTGGTTGTGAGCAGTTCTACAGGTTTATTTGTTGGATTGACAACAGCCTTGATTGCAAACTTTCCGGTAGAAAGGAAGTTATTAGGACGGAAACTGAAATATTTTGCTTCACCACTGTCTAGACCTGTTGGCATGGTATATGTAGTCCACTCATGGTCATCATAGTAGAGTTTAATGGGAATATTTGCCGGGACTGCTGCCGAACCGATGTTTTTCACCTGAATGGTAACAGTAATCGGAGTATTCTCATTTACAACAGTATTACTGAGTTCAAAAGCCGTAATGGTCAGATCAGGCATTGTACGGTCACTGATAAGTAACCAAGTAGAACCGTTACTGAAACCTTCAGCCTTTGCAACAACACTAATTGTACGATCACCTTCTGCCGCACTATTACTCAAAGCCCGGAAAGGTATGCTGACACTCCTTTGTCCGGCAGGTATTATTGCAGTTGTCTCATACTGAACGTCTTCAGCGTCAGTTTCAATAGTGATGGTGAGGTCTTCGTTCCCTATATTGTTTCTGGTGATGGTCAGATTGCATCCTTCTTCATTTCCTTCGAGAATGGTAGACTTATCAGCTATGACGCTGAGAGTAGGACCATCATTGTCTGTAATAATGATACTATCAGTAACCACGGCTTGCTTGTCACCGATAGCAGTACAATTACAGTCTGTCATATATACGGCTGCTCGGATATGTACGAGGCGATCTCCGTCTGCAGCTTGGTTATCTTTAATGCCAAGAGGGAAATTGACTGTTGTCGTTCCCGCTGGCATTGTTAAAGTCTGAGCGCTATAATATATGTCATCGAAACCATCATCTGTAAGTTTGATTGTGATTTTATTGTTGGTTACACCAGCTCTAGTTATTGTCCCCATAATAGCCTGAGGACCTGCTCCTTCGCTAACGGTTTTGGGAGACAATGTCATCTGGATAGCTGGAGTGTCATCATCGTGGAGTATGAAAAGAGTTTCAGCAGACTTGTGATGATCGGCAGTTCCTGTTATACATATACTCATGTCATTCGAAGGACTGTTATCTTGAATAACAGGAATGTCAACGCTGGCTTCAAGAGCCCCGTCTTCAAACACAATGCGTTGTGGAAGTTTAAAACGTTTCTGTTCTTCAATATTCAGGTAAACAGCCAACTGTCCGGGGAAAGGTCGCTGTGAAACACTTGCTGTTAAATGGATGGTTTCTCCTTCATTGTAATCGTCTTTGTCTGTACGCAATGTAAGAGCTATTAAATTTGTTTCCTCGATAAGAACACTGTCAACAGCCATGTCATATCCATTGTTTAATGATTCGTTGACTATTACAGCAACGTGCTGATCTATGTCAAAACGTTCATTATTGACAGGATAAAGATAGAAACTAGCTCTGTTAGCTCCTTTACTGAAGGTTACTTTGCCATTATCAGAGAAACGAAGTCGGTCTGTATGACCTGCTTTATCTATACTACTTATGTTGAAAGTTTGTGATTCAGTCAAATCGCCTGTACGACGAAGTTCGCAATAGTAACCGTTTGTTGAGTTCTTTAGAATAAGATTTTTATTGGCAGTTAATATTAAATATTTATTTACACGTACTGAGTATTTACTGCCGCTTACAGTATTGTTTGCTTGATATAGGGCATTTTCACCACAACCTGCCGCAGGGATGATTTGTACAACGGGGCGGCATAATCCGCTTATTCCAGGAAAATCATCAAGAGTAAATTGTGCAGAGCGTTCTACACTGGCATTAATGGCAAGTTTACCGTTGTATGAAGTTGAGCCTATGTATACACGTGTGCCTGTGGACTGACTTTCCAGATATAGTCTTTCAGTCCATCCTGCCTCAGTGGCCAAGTCGCCGATATTGCTTACCTTCCAAGAAAAATCTATTGTTCCTTTTGGGTCAATAATGGTTTGGCTTACGGTGATATTAGAAGGCAATAAATCAGGACGTGGCACAACTTCAATAGTTACATTTCCATTAACTTGCGCACTGAGCACGTTTTCCTTATTACGATTACTTAGAACAACGCTATTGTCAATGAGATAGAGAGGAATAACGGTTTTGTTGGCGAGATTGTCAGGTATAGGCATTTCTATGGTAAGGAGTGTACCTGTGCTGCCTGAGAGTTTGGAGTTATCTTCACTATATATGATGAAGCGATAGTTATAGTATGTGTTAATACCTCCGTGTTCATTTGCATCTCTCCACTGCGTACCTTTCTTTTGACAGATGACTTTGTGGTTTGTGATGCGATTTTTTGTGAGATTTGTAATGACTTGGTTTGCTGTATCAACACTGAGTTCGTATGGTACAGAAAGGTCAAACTGTACACCAACGACGTCACTTGCATTCTCTAATTCGACAGGTAGACTCAAGGTCTTGCCGGCAGGATAGGTTATCTCTGGAATGCGAAGAACATTAGTCTGCGCATACATGTTTGTTATGATGCACAGAAACACTGCTGATAAGATTGTTCTAAAATATTTCATAATGACATTTTTATTTTCAACTTATTGCTTGTATAAACTATTTATTTAATGATAACTTTTTTGCCGTTTTTAATGTATATGCCTGGTTGTGTCGGTTTAACATTTAATACACGTCCATTTAGATCATGCCATTTTCCACTCAATGCCTCATCAATTTTAATGGCATTGATACCTGTAGCTTCATTATTGATATTAACACCAAGGTGTTTTGCATTTTTATCTGATAGCCGGGCGTCTGTAACGACAGCATTGGCTGGTAAATTAGTCACAAGTTCATACTGGCCAGGGGGAAGTTCGTTACCCGTGGCAGAATAAATTACAACACGTACTCCACCTGGTATATCACGCATTGCAATTGAGAAATTGTTGCGAAGATTAGCTTTTATGTTAATCTCGCGTGCAGATGCTCCAGTGATGAGAAATTGTAATGCAGCTACGGATTCTGTATTGTTAAACAGGATGGAAGAATTGCTAACAGTAAGTTTGTTGGCTGATTTTTCGTTTAATTCTGTATATTGTGATTTACCATATCTTTTTGCATTGGCAGATTGAACATATCCGAGGATATAATCTATGTTTCCTACCACGTCACGAATATCTATGGCATTATCTGCATTGACATCAGCAGTTGTATAGTTAAACATCTGGCCGGTCGGCTTCTTTTCATTCATGGCATAGTAGATAACACTCTGTAAGTCGGTGACGTCAATGTCCTGATCCGCATTGACATCGCCGTCTGTCCAGTTCATGCGTAGCAACAGGGTTTCCCAGTTACCATTATAGAATACGTATGCTTGTACCTTGTTCTTCGGGCCGCTGAAGACGTAGTTGTCGTTGCCTGCGTAGAGATTCCAGAGGCTGTCGGTCTGGTATAGTTCCCAGTGGGTTGCCCAAGGCTGGTACCAGTAGCCGTCATAACAGAGGCGTGCAAGGTCTTTGCCGGTAAACCCGTAATCCTGATTGTCGTGACGATAGGTCATCAGCGTGTTGGGAGTAAGCTTTGTCGGTACGCCTACCGTGACGTCGGTGATTTCGGCTTCATCACAGTCAACTACTTCATGAGTCCAATAATCAATAAATTGGAAGTTGTAAACAAAGTCGTTGAGTTTATCTTTAGAAATGGGCTGTGATATCGTTGTCAGGCGATTGAAACTAACATCCAGTTTTGTCAGTTCCGGCAGTCTGGAGGCAAAGGGGTAGATGTCACCAGTCAGAAGATTAGCCTTTAAATTGATATCTGTTAGCGGTGCAAGATCTGAGGCAGTACCTGTAAATAAATTTCCGATGTTACCGCTGATGTTGTTTTCACTCAGATCGAGCGTCTGCAGTCTTGTCAGTTGGAATATATCGGCCGTCAACTGCCCTTTCAATCCTGATGCCGGCAGGTTTATGGCGGTGATGTAGTAGGTCTCGCCACCCGTGTTCTCCGTGGTGACACCGGGCCATTTGCCTGTAGCATGATGGTTGTTAGTCAAATCCCATGAGGTGGTCCAGTTTGCACCATCAAGGGTTTGGTACAGTGTCTGTAGCAAGGCAAAGTCCTGGTCATTGAGGACATCACCGCTGAAGAAACCCCTGATTTCCTTGAAATCTTTCCAGTTGTCGGCTTCCTTGTAAAGAGCAACTTGATCCTCTGGCACTTCCAATATGCAGTTTGTACGGTAGCCCATGTAGCTGGAACTGCACAGCGGCGGTGTACCTGCATATACTCGCATCAGTTCCAGAGAGTCGCAACCATTGCAACAGGTAAAACTCTGCCACTGTGAATAATCCTGATTGCGACCGAAGTAAACAGTCTTCAAGCGCTTACAGTTGTTTAAGCAATATGAACCGAGGTCGCTTGTGAAGTGGTCGGGAACTCGGAAGGTCCGCAGGTTTGTTGAGCTGAAAGCGGATCCCTCAATCGTTTTGACGGAATCTGGCAGGGTAATCTCTTCAAGGGCACTCTGGTCAAAAGCACAATAACCGATTTCCTCCACTGAGGGAGGCAGGTCAATGTGGCGCAAGGATGTGGCTTGCTGAAAAGCGTAATTGGGAATGCGCTTTATAGTTGAAGGCAGTTGGACTGCAGTAAGGTTGCGGGTATTTGCAAAAACGTGCCGACCGAGGGTTATGGGGCCGTCGGGCAGAATGACGGCGCTGATGCCACTGCCAATGAAAGCTTCGGCGTCTATCAGCGTAACGGCCGAAGGGATGGTTAACTGGATGGTTATGGCAGAGGTCTCACGGAAGGCCGCCGCGCCGATAGTGGTGAGCGCATCGGGCAATTTTTGAAGAACGAGGCTTGTGCATCTGTTGAAGGCGTTATTGCCTATGACCGTAATCTGATTGTTCAAATCAATAGATGGCAGTGATATGCAGCCGTAGAACGCTGCGTTGCCGATGGTACGGATGCCCTCATGCATGATTACATTGACGAGTTTCGGACAGTTGCTGACATAGTCGTCAGGTACAAAATCAACACCTGGGGGGATATTGACGCTGACAAGTTTGGCACAATTGGAGAAGACAGCACTTCCCAGGGATGTGACGCTGCTCGGCAGCGAGACGTCAGTGAAACCCGTTCCACGGAAGGCGTAAGAACTGACGCTGGTGAGTGTCTCCTGATTGTAGTTGATGGTGTTGAGCATGGGACAGTCGGCAAACGATCCTTGTCCGATGCCTGTGGTACCGTCGGCCAGAGTGACGGAAGCAAGTGCGTCGCAACTCTGCAAAATCCAGGCGGGAACATCCTTGATATTTTGTGGAAACGTGAACGTCCGCAAAGAGTCACAGTCGTAGAACGAAGAGTTGCCCAGTTGGGTTACGCTCTCAGGCAACAAGACCTGCCTGATGTTATGACAGCCATAGAACGCATAGTATCCGATAGACTCCAAACCCTCGCAGAACGTTACTCCGGGCATGGCGTAATTGTTGTAGAAGACATAATCGCCAATACGCTTGCAGGAAGCGGGGATAGTCAGAGGAGTTGAACGCTGGTAGTTATTGATAAAGGCTTCGTTTTCAATACTCTCAACGGTTGAAGGCATATTTATGTCTTCTAAAACATAACAGTTGTTGAAAGATTTTGCTCCAATGACTTTGAGGCCCTCGGGCAGGGTGGCCTTGCGGAGTTTTTCACAACTCTCGAAAACACTTTGTTCCAGGACGGTGACACCGACGGGAAGGGTTATTTCTGTGATGCCTGTACAATAGAATGCGTTACGGCCGATGGCGGTGACTCCCGACGGGATGGTGACATAGGCAAGCTTGAAGTTTTTGTTCTTGTCTTGCGCCAGGGCGTAGTCACCGATGGTGGTGACCCCTGAAGGGAGCGAGAGACTGGTGAGGGTAGGCATGTTGTAGAACATGGAAGAACCTACCACGTCGGTCTCGGTATTCCAGGGACCAGCCCATGTGTTTTGTGTAGCCGTACCATTGTTTATCTCCCATTGGTGATAGCTGTCACCGCCGGCAACGATGCGTGCATTCGTGAGATCCAGAATGGAAATATTGGGCATGGCGCTGTGCAGGTAATCAATGTCAGTACCGTTGATGGGGCCGGTGACTGTAAGTTGTATCACATTATTGGCATCGCCTTGGGCTTCTACCTGAACCTGCAACTGGCCGCCTGCAGTGGTGGTGATATCAAAGGCGGTTGACTGGCCGATGCCGATGAAATGCAGTTTCTTGGTGAAGCTGTTCTCCTTGTAGGTGTCTATCAAATCGGGGCGCACGTAGAGCACAATGTCGGAAGGGAGATAGTATTCTTTCAGGAAAGGATAGACTGCACCGGGGAACGTCATCTTCTTTAGGTTTGCGTTGAAGTAGCCGAAGACGTAGTTGTCATCACTCAGCGACGTGATGCCCGTACCAAAGATTATCTCGGTAAGACTTGGCGTGTTGTAGAAGCATCCTGCTGACAACGTCTTGACAGCATCGGGCAGGGTTATATTCTCCAAACTAACGCAACCTGCAAAACAGTTCTTGGGTATGTTGGTGAGACTTGACATGCCGAGGAAGGTGAAGGAACGCAGGGAGTCGCATCCTTCAAAGGCAGACTCTTCAATGAGGCTCACACTCTCTGGCAATTCAAGTGAGCGCAGATTGTCTGCATTTTGGAATGCCTTGAGCATAATGGTCTTCAGACCGGTAGCATCACCAAGGTTGATATCTTCCAGACTATTGCACGACTGGAAAGTGTATCGGCCCAGGGTTTCCAGCCTGTTGTTTAAGGTTACTTTCCTCAGCTGCGGGCAGGCATAGAAAGCGTCATTACTGTTGCCGTCAGAACCACCCGTGGCAATGATATTTTGGCCGAAAACGATGCTTATGATTTTGTTCCGGTTACTTATGCTGCCGCCAATGTAGTTGACCTCGTGGGTGTTACCGTCAGCGTCGATGACATTGTCGGCAATGATGATGTGTCCGGCTTTACTCTCGTCGGTGGCATAACTGTCAATGCCGGTGAATGTGGCAGGTCCGTCGGCACTGTCAAAAGAGTAGCGGAGTTTGTTTCCGTTGGCATCGGCTACGCTCACGTTGCCAGATTGTGCAAAAGATGCCGAAGATAACAGTAACAAAGAATAAAAAAGCATTACTGGGCTTAGTCGTCTCATAAAAATTATGTTTTTTTTGCGTTATTTTCACAAATTTAGGAAATGTTATAATTTTCTTATATTGCGAATTTGCAATAATGTATAGCAAATTCACAATAACGATATTTTTTTCATAAAAGGTCATTCAGACGTAAGTGAAGAGTTTCAGTCTGGAACAGAAGAAGAGACGCACCGATTTTTTAAGGATGCGTCTCTGTCAGTGTAATTCAAGTTATGTTGGACTTATATCTTTCGGGTCTTGATGTCAAGATGCGTCCAGATGCAGCGGGGGATGAGTCGCCATAAGAATACAAGGATGCGATATCTCCAATCAATGGTCACAACTGCCTTCCCGCGTTTTATGGCGTTAACAATGTGTCTTGCCACTTTGGTCTTATCCATGACCAACGGGTATTTGTCATTTTTCAACAGGTCTGTTCCGACGAATCCCGGACGGATATCTGTTATTGTAATGTGGTGATGGTGAATGGATGAAAGTTGGCTGAGGGCTTCAAGATAGTTGCTTTGAAAGCGCTTGGTGGCTGAGTATGCCGGAGCAGCGCCCAGTCCCTTTGTACGCGCTATGGAAGTAATGGCGGCTATATGCCCACGACCTCCGTTCTGTTCGGCGAAGTAATGAAAAGCGGTGTCTATCATCCGTGTGAACCCAAGGGCGTTGGTCTCAACGGTAGACAACTCTTTGTCAGAGTCGAGCAGGGGATTCTGGTATCCTATGCCGGAACTGTGGAAATATAGGTCGATGCCGCCCATGGTATGAATGAAGTCCAACAGTCTTACACCCGCATCAGCATCATTGATGTCTATGCAGGCTGTGGCCGTCACACCACTGATTTCCTCCTTGATGTTGTCAAGTAGGGACTGGCGGCGTCCTGCAATACCAATGACGTAACCCTGCTTGGCCAAAAGACGGGTTATCTCCAGACCGATACCAGAAGTGGCTCCTACGATGACGGCTTTTTTCTGTGATGTCATAGATGTTTAATTTATAAAGCAACAGGTTTCCCTGTCAGAATAGTTTGCCCACAGCTGTGTCTGATATAAATCAGCGAGATTATTGCTTTATATCAACAGTTCCTTTGAATATTTTGCCGGTAAAGGTAAATGGTGACTTGTAGTCATTGTTGACCGGCAGACCCCATTGGCGACCAACCTGTATGAAGTTGGACTTACCCGACATGTTCAGTTTCTCCTTCAGTTCACAACTGCCGACGAGTTCATCGTTGATATACAGCCGGACACAGGAAGGTGTCTTGCCCTTGTGGCGCACTTCAGCTTTTACCACAGATTTACCGGCAGGTACGGCACGAGAGGCAACAATTTTTTTGTCATCACGCACGGCAAATACCGGCACTCCGTCAAGCATGTAGAGCGCAAATCCCCTCTGTGACATCAGTACGCCATTGTCTCTGCCGTTGCTTTCGCTGATATAGACAGAGATGGTGTAAGGCTTGCCCTGTGTGCCGTCAAAATAAGGATATTCACCATAGTTGCGGGCTCCAACGTATATGTCGTAATGCGGGCGCTGAGGATTAGGGTAGTTAGGGTCAACTTTTGTCTTACCGCTTTTCAGAGGATATACATTGTATTTCCATGCTTCTTTCTCAAAGTCAGCCAAAAGCTCTGATACTTTTTCAGGATATTTTTTTGCCAAGTCGTTGCTTTCATTGAAATCTTCCTTGAGATTGTAGAGATGTACGTCAGTATCTGGGAAAAAACCGCGCAGATTGTTCAGCTTGCCATTAGGAAACTGAACTTTCCAGCCGTCTTTATACAGTGCATAGGAGGAGTTAAGCTCGTAATATTGTATGTGCTTATGTTCAGGTACGTTGTTGTCGGCCGATGTGACAGCATCGGCAAAACTGGTACCCTCTACAGGCGTTTGAGTATATCCGTTAATCTTCTCCGGATATTTTGTACCAGACAATTCCAATGTCGTCGGCAGGATATCGGTGACATGGGTATATTGTGTGCGTATGCCGCCGGCCTCTTTAATGACTTTTGGATAAAAGACAATAAGACCGTCATGTGTGCCTCCCTCATAATCTGCCCATTTTTTATGATAACGGAAAGGTGTATTGCAAGCTTGTGCCCATCCGGCGGAATAGAACGGCTGTGTACGTTCATCGCCATAGTAATCATATTTCTTTAGTTCTTTTGCTATAAAGTCATTTTCAGCCTCTACTGAAGCCATCTCCCGGCCGCCTGTACGCATTCCTTCACCAGAGGCGCCGTTGTCACCCAGGGCAACAATAATCAAAGTATTGTCCAACTGTCCAATTTCACGGATAAAATTAACAATGCGGCCTATCTCGTAGTCACATTGAGACATAAAGCCCGCAAAAACTTCCATCTGACGTGTATACAACTTGCGGTCATCGGCAGAGAGCATGCTCCAGTCCTGTTTGTCTTTGTTTGGTATAGGCAGTTTTGTACCCTTTGGTACAATGCCTTGGATCAGCTGATTCTTCAACGTCTGCCTGGCATATTCATCCCATCCTTTGTCAAACTTGCCGTGATACTTGTTAACCCATTCCTTGGAAGTGTGGAATGGCGTGTGCGCTGTACCAGGAGAAAAATAGAGGAAGAATGGTTGTTCCGGAGCCGCACTCTTCTGATCGGCAATATAGTTTATGGCTTCATTCGCAAAACGTGTGATGCACAACTGTCCTAATGAATCATCGGGTACTCTATGTGTATCACGATATAGCATAGGGTGCCACTGGTCTTCAGCGCCTGAAGCGGCATTGAAACCGAAGTAGTGGTCAAATCCTCGATTTGTCGGCCAACGGTTGAAAGGTCCGGCATTAGAACCGTTCCGGTCAGGAGTACCGTTATATTTTCCTACACACAATGTAGCATATCCGTTCTCGCGAAGCACTTCGGCGATAGTGCCGTGTTCCATTGGCAGATAGGTATCATATCCGGGTGCGCCATATTGATCATCATTAAAACGGCCCATGTGGGCTGAGTGATGATTGCGGCCGGTCAGCAGGCAGGCGCGTGTGGCAGCACTGATAGAGGCTGTATGAAAATTATTGAAACGTAATCCTTGTTGTGAAAGATAGTCAAACGTAGGTGTCTCTACAAGTCCGCCGAAAGCCGAGCTGACACCAAAGCCGGTATCGTCCAATAATATCCACACAATATTAGGGGCACCTGCAGGAGCTTTGGGATTATGCTGCGGATACGCTGTCTGTGTCGTCTCAACTGTCTTGCCGATATGTCCTGTAAAAGGAGGAGTCGGACTATATTGCGCAGAAACAGGCATGCTGGCAAGCAAAGCTCCACCTGCGGCAATCTCTTTAAAAAGGATCTTTCCGTTATTCATTTTCTTTGTATATTGATGCAAATTAAGATATTAATTACAAAAAT
>OCTX012215448.1_pt1 | contig 10963 bp, 6 predicted proteins | sample 1539691 | NCBI WGS metagenome assembly OCTX01 (sample SAMN02144231, study PRJEB22623) | gut metagenome | biome: sheep rumen | host: Ovis aries | place: New Zealand | reverse complement strand
CGAAGAAGGTGGAGAAAAATCAAAAATCGTTTTCTCAGGTCTTGGAATCTCTGCAATCTACAAATTCATTGCAGACGGAATTAAACTCTTTCCTTCTGAAATTGACTGGTCTATTAAGTCTTTCGGAACTGGTTTTGGTATGGATGTACTCCCTGCCCTTGCCAGTGTTGGTTACATCTGCGGTAAGAAGATTTCTTCTTATATGATGGCCGGTGGTGTAATCGGATGGTTCGTTGCAATTCCTTTAATTTACTTCTTTGGTGATTCTTCAATTCTTCCACCAGCTAAAGCATCAGTTGCTGAACTTGGCGCATGGGGAATCTGGAGCAGCTATATCCGTTATATTGGAGCTGGTGCTGTTGCAACTGGTGGTATCATCAGCCTTATCAAATCACTTCCTACAATTATCAAAACCTTCAACAAGGCTATCAAAGGCTTTGGTCATAAAGAGGCTGTAGAAGAACGTACTAACCGCGATCTTCCTTCTCTCTTCCTTTTGATTCTGGCCGCTGTAATCGTTCTTGTAATCTGGATTCTTCCGGCTATTCCTGTTGGTTTCCTTGGTGCTTTGATTATCGTTGTATTCGGCTTCTTCTTTGCTACAGTTTCAAGCCGAATGGTTGGTCTGGTAGGTTCATCTAACAACCCTGTATCAGGAATGGCTATTGCAACCTTGATCATTGCAACTGCCCTCCTTAAGGGAACTGGCCACACCGGTGTTGCAGGCATGACTTCTGCAATCTGTATTGGAACCATCATCTGTATTATTGCCGCTATGGCCGGTGATATTTCTCAGGATTTGAAGACTGGTTACATCGTTGGTGCTACTCCAAAAAATCAGCAGCTTGGTGAATTGATTGGTGCTGTTGTTTCAGCTTTTGCCATCGGCGGAATCATGTACCTGCTCGATGCTGCATGGGGCTTCGGTTCAAAAGAACTCCCTGCTCCCCAGGCTACTTTGATGAAGCTTGTAGTTGAAGGCGTTATGGGCGGTTCACTTCCATGGACTTTAGTTCTTACTGGTGCCGGAATTGCAATCGCAATTGAAATCATCGGTATTCCGGTTCTTCCTGTTGCAATTGGTCTTTACCTTCCAATCCACCTTTCTGCTCCAATTTATGCAGGCGGACTTTTGCGCGCATTCTTTGACCGCAAGGGTGAAGCAGGAAATGCAATCACTGAAAAGGGTATTCTTTACGGTTCTGGTATGATTGCCGGTGAAGGTCTCATCGGTATTCTGCTTGCCCTCTTTGCAGTAATTCCACTTTCAAACGGCAAGAGCCTTCTGGAAGCAATTGACCTTGGCGGAGTTCTCGGCAACTTCGGTGGTCTTGCATTCTTTATTTTGCTGCTGGCTTCTTTCGTGTTCTTTACTACTAAGAAGAATAAGAAGTAGCTTGTCACTTTTTGTCATTGCGAGGAGCCGGCAGGCGACGTGGCAATCCATTCGTATGGATTGCTTCGCACTTCGTGCTCGCAATGACGTATTGGAGTAAACGATGAAAAACAAAACTAAAACAAGAACTCTTCCTTCAAACTATATGGATTTAGTATTTACCAAAAATGCTGAAATTCAGTGGCGTGTAAAAGATGATGGCTTTGTTGAAGTTGATATGGTAAACAAGGGATTTTTTAATTCCATTGCCCAGAAGTTTTTTCATCGCCCTCGTGTAAGCCACATTGCTCTGGATAAATACGGATCAACCTTGTGGCTTGCCCTCGACGGCACCGCAACGGTGAACGATGTTCTTAATAAAATGAACGAAGCGTTTCCAGACGAAACAGATAAGATGCTGAACAGAGTTGTTCAGTTTCTGACTACACTGGAAACGTGGAAGTTCATAATAAGATAATATTTGAGATGCTGAACTTGTTTCAGCATCTCAAAAAAAGACCCCGAAACTAGTTCGGGGTGACACATTTGTCATTCCCTGCCCGAGTTTGCTACGCAAACGTCGCAGGCTCGACCGAGGAATCTTTTTTAACCAATCAACGGCTTCTGCTTCTTACTAACCGGCTCGCAAGTCAAAACACAGCCTAGCTTCTTGAAAATCTTTCTATCAACTTCACTCAACATAACAGTAGTATGAACCTGACAGCCACGAAGTTTTGGCAGCTGTTCAATTGCCTTATGACAGTTTTCGTCTTCTTTCGAAAGCATTGCAAGTGCAACAAGAACCTCATCTGTATGAAGGCGAGGATTGTTTCCACTTAAATAATTTACCTTCATATTCTGAATTGGTTCTATCATCTCTTTTGGAATAAGCTTTAGCTTGTGCTCAAGACCTGCAAGATGTTTTGTTGCATTTAAAATAAGGGCCGCAGAAGTACCCAAAAGCTCTGTCGTTTCCGAAGTAATAATAGTTCCATCAGCAAGTTCAATTGCTGCACAGATTGATTTAGACTTAGCCGCACGCTCTTTTGCAGCAACAGTAACCTTGCGGTCATCAGTTGTAATCTTTGCCTGCTGCATCAAAAGTTCAATTTTATCAACTTCTGATTCTTCTGCATTGCCTTCTACAAGACGTCCAAGTGTTTCATAATATCGGCGGATAATTTCCTGCTTACTTGCTTCGCAGCAGGCATCATCATCATAAATACAATAGCCCGCCATATTAACGCCCATATCAGTTGGTGATTTATATGGGTTCTTTCCGTAAATGCCCTTAAAGATAGCATCAAGTACAGGGAAAATCTCGATATCGCGGTTATAGTTAACAGTTGTTTTTCCATAAGCTTCGAGGTGCCATGGGTCAATCATGTTTATGTCATTGAGGTCTGCAGTTGCAGCTTCGTAAGCAAGATTTACAGGATGTTTAAGCGGAAGGTTCCAGATTGGGAAGGTTTCGAACTTAGCATAGCCGGCTTTAATTCCACGTTTATTTTCGTGATAAAGCTGGCTGAGACAAGTAGCCATTTTTCCACTTCCAGGACCTGGTGCTGTAATTACAACGAGAGGGCGACTTGTTTCAATATAATCATTCTTACCAAAACCTTCGTCACTGGCAATGAGAGGTACATTTGAAGGATATCCAGGAATAGTATAGTGATAGTAAGCTTTTATTCCCATCTTTTTAAGCTTACCGCGGAAAGCTTTTGCTGCTTCCTGACCTGTATAATGAGTAATTACAACACTTCCTACCATAAGGCCGCGATTCTGAAACTCATCGCGAAGACGTAATACGTCCTTATCATAGGTAATACCAAGGTCACTGCGAACCTTGTTCTTTTCAATGTCTACTGCACTGATTACAATTACGATTTCTGCAACGTCAGCCAGCTGCATAAGCATGCGAAGTTTACTGTCCGGCTGGAAACCAGGAAGAACTCGGGAAGCATGGTAGTCATCAAAAAGCTTTCCACCGAATTCCAGATAGAGCTTATCGCCAAATTTAGCGATCCTTTCTTTAATGTGTTCTGATTGAATCTTCAGATATTTATCGTTATCAAACCCGTTTTTCATACGGGATTTAATTATAATGCATTTTTACTTTTTTCACAATATTTTTCAGGCATAGCATTTTTAACAACATCAGAAAAAATACCTATTTTTAAGATAAAGTTGTCTTTTCTTGAATTTGTATGGTAAAATATAATTAAGGGGAGTTTATGATTTTAAAAAAAATTAAAAAAATCCTTGGCCTTGAAAAATTACATCCCGATGTTCAGTTTTTTCTTGATTCAGAAAATCTCAACATAGCTGTGCCTGCTTCCTTTATTGTATTGGTTGTTGAATTTTCATTTTTTATGAACACAATTATTTACGCCATTAAAAGTGGCCGAGCCCCTTCTGCAAATAATCTTTTTTATAGAAAACTTTATGGATTTTTGTTTTTAACTGCACTGCCGCTTTTTATTTATTCTACTTATCACAAAATCAAAAAAACTCATTTTAAGCGTTTTTCATTAGACTTGTGGCTCCTTATTTTTATTGCTTCTGTCTTAGTTTTTGGAACTGTCATTTCTATTAAAGATTTTATTCATGGTGAACAGATTCTTGTTTTTATTACTGTAAATCTCTTTGTAGCCTGTCTTTTTATGATTAAACCATACCTCGCAATTTTACTGATAATAATTCCCTTTGCAGTCTTTTATTATTTGATGGCTACAACAAAAGGCATTTCTAATGCAACCAGAGTAAACTTGCCAGTTATTATGGGCTTTTTTATCACTGTAAATATTGCCCACTATCAGCAGTTTTTAAGGATTGCAAATCATAATGTTGTAAATCATGCATTGGCAGAACAGTTACGTAATGCATCACGCTACGACTTTCTGACTAAGCTGAAAAACCGAACTGCCTTAAACATGGATTTTGAAGATTCTGATAATCCAAATCTCAATTCTTCTTTTATTGTAATGCTTACAGATATTGATAATTTTAAGATTTACAACGATACAAAGGGACATCATTTTGGTGATGAACTGCTAAAAAGATTTGCTTCCATATTGCAGAATATTTTTGGAAAGACTCACTGCTATCGCTATGGCGGCGATGAATATCTGATTGTTCTGCCAGAAATCACAAAAGACCTCTTTCTGGAAAAAATTAATATAGCCCGTGAATTAACAAAAAAAGAATTCCATTTTAGTGGTGGTTATACACACGGTTTTGTAAGTTCCTTTGAAGACCTCCACCACCTCATAAATATTGCAGACCAGAATCTATATAATGCAAAAGAAGCCGGTAAAAATCAGGTAATTGGAAATTTAAAATAAAAAACGCCGATAGTTTCTCAACCACCGGCGTTTTATCTCTATGACTTATATTTAGTTATTTGTCCATTTCTTGAAAATCAAAGATGTATTTACTCCACCAAAAGCGAAGTTGTTAGCCATAACGTATTCTGCGTCGATGTTGCGGCCTTCGCCTGTGATGTAGTCGAGTGGAGCACACTCTGGGTCTACATTTACGAGGTTTACGTTCGGATGGAACCAGCCTTCATTCATCATATTGATTGTAAGCCAGCTTTCTACACAACCGCAGGCACCAAGAATGTGACCAATGTATGATTTTGTAGAACTGATTGGTACTGCACGGCCAAATGCCTTGTAAACTGCCTGTGTTTCAGAAATATCTCCGTGTGGAGTTGCTGTTCCGTGAGCATTTACATAAGCAATCTGATCCTTGCTGATTCCTGCATCTTCAATTGCCATTTCGAGACACTTTGCCTGTGTTTCGCTGTTTGGAGATGTGATGTGTGAACCGTCCATATTTGTTGCAAAACCTGCAATTTCGCAGTAAATCTTTGCACCACGTTTTACAGCGTGTTCAAGGTCTTCGAGAATCAAAGTACCTGCACCTTCACCAATTACAAGACCATCGCGGTCTTTATCGAAACATTTTGGTGTCTGGTCTGGAGTTTTATTCAAACAAGATGTAGCGCCGAGAGTATCGAAAATTGCGGCATCTGGAGCAGAAAGCTCTTCAGCACCACCACAAATCATAATTTCCTGACGTCCGTCTTCAATTGCTTCGTAACCGTAACCGATTGACTGGCTGCCAGAAGTACAAGCAGTATCAGTAATAATTACACGGCCGCGAATCTGCCAGTAAACGCTCATGTTACAGGCATTTGTCTGTGGCATAGCCTTAATGTAAGTCTGGCTGTTTAGATGACTTGAATCCCCTGTTTCAACCATTTTTGCAAGATCGCCGATAGCATCCATACTTCCCATACAAGTTCCGTAAGCAATACCGGTGCGTCCGTTCTTAAGTTCTTCAATTACATCATCACCGTCTTCTGCAAGAAGGCCTGCCATAGCAAGAGCATCGTGTGTAGAAAGAAGTCCGAGCAGAGCAACACGGCCCATTCCGCGAACCTTTTTACGAGGGAAACTTGGAAGCGGCTCATCAAAAGGGCAAGCCAGACGAGTATTCATTTTTGTGTAACGTTCCCACTCTGGCATATATCTAATTTTATTTTTACAGGTTTTCAAGTTAGCATAAGCGGTTTCCCAATCGCGACCAAGCGCAGAAACCATTCCACCACCAGTAACAACAACGCGGCGCTTTCCATTAGGTTTTGTGAATTCCATATTAATTCCTTCCATATCAAATATAACAAATTGAAATTAGTATAGTAAGAATATAAGAAAAATGAGTTTAGTTCAACTGATAGGATTATTTGGATTACTTGTCATTGAGAGGGCGAAACGACGAAGCAATCCATTATTTCACAAGCGCCTTTGCTTCTTCAAATGACAGCGGCTTACCCCAGACAAAGCCCTGAATGAAGTCACACTTATGTTCTTTGAGAATCTCAAGTTGACTTTCGTTTTCTACACCTTCCGAAATAACTTCGCAGTCCATAATGTGACCCATGTAAATAATTGAATCTACCATATCACTCATAGCAGGGTCGCTTTCGATTTCATCAATCAGGCTCTTGTCAATTTTCAAAAGATTAACCGGTAACTTCATCAGCTGAGCAATTGAAGTATAGCCCGTACCAAAATCATCAAGTGCAATCTGAACCCCGAGCGTACGTAATGTCAAAATATTATCAATCGTTCCATCCATAGATTCAGCAAAGGAATATTCAGTAATTTCGATTTCGAGATTATCTGCCGGGAACTGAGTTTCATCTATCATCTGCTTAATCTTTTGTGCAAAATTTTCTGTAGCAATATTTTTTGCTGAAACATTAATTGAAACAACAAACTTTTCCTGACTTGCTTCGAGAACAGGCTTCATTTCTGTCATGGCACGGCGAAGTACATAATCATCAATTTCTGTTATAAGATTAGTACGCTCAGCGGCTGGAATGAAACTTGCAGGACTTACAATTGTACCATCAGGCTTTTTACAGCGAATCAGAGTTTCAAATCCCCGAAGTTTTTTGCCTTCAGTAAGATACTGCGGCTGATAAACAAGGTAAAACCAGTTATGCTGCATTGCTTCTTTAATAAGGAATTCAGCTTCTTTCTGCTCTAAATCCTGACTCAAAAGTGAATCATCATAAAAAACAATTTTCTGTATTTGAGATTTTCGAGCTTCTGCAAGTGCAATTTCTGCATAGTGAAGTACAGTTGATGAATTTCTTTCCTTATCATAAGTTTGATCTATATGCACAACACCTGCCGCAAGAGATACATTACAGGTTCTTTTTATAGAAGGATCTTCTCCATGTTTTGGTGGAAGAGACATTACTTCGGAACGAATAGTCAGCTTGAGTTTTTCTTCCGGATAACTTTCTTCATCCAGAATCATAGCAAAAATTCCACCTGTAATTTTAAACAGCATGTCATTTTTGCCAATCATGATTTTTAGTTTTGGTGCTATTTCTTTAAGAATAAAATCTCCGGCCTGAATACCATAAACATCATTAATATTCTTAAAATCTTCTATTTCAATACAAGCCATATAAAACGGATGTTTTGCTTCAAGCCGATTATTTACATATCTTACATAATATCGTCTGTTTGGAAGTCCGGTGATATAATCTGTAAGACTGTTTATTGTTGATTTTTTATAGAAAGAATAAATGATAATTATCGAAAGCAAAGAAACAAGAGTTGTAACAACCCCAGGAAGAGGTGATAAAGTATGCTTTGTTAAGATTGGAATCAAAGAATTTGTAAGTGAAAGACCTGTAAGACTAAAAGCCAGCTTACTACCGTTCTTAAAGTCTATCATAATAAGAAGAATGCAGCTCAAAGAATTAAGAGCTCCTATGATTCCCTGTAAAGAGACAACAGGTAAAACAAAACTGCCGTATCTAAGAACTGTTACATTAATACTTCCTATTCTTGAAATACCTATCATGCATGTAATGCTGAATATTGTACATATTACAAGCAGCAAAGTTCTGCGGTTAATAAATTTCATTCCAGCCTCCACAATACCTGTAGTAAATTGAGTATAATGGACTTTATTAGATATCTATTTCTAAACAATAATTTTAACATGGCCGATTTATAAAAACAAGAAAAATTGATTGCTTAACCTTCTCTCACCTTTGCCTCGTAATAACGATTCATATTGACATTTTTTACAGAATTGTCAAAATCATCTAGTAAAATATTATTCTCTATGATAAGATTAAAATACAAATAAAATTGCGAGGTAAATATGGAAAACTTAAATGCTGATAAAAAGGTTCTTGTAACTGGTGCCAGTGGTGGAATTGGACGCGCAATTGCTGTTGAAGCTGCAAAAGCCGGATATTATGTAATCTGTCATTATAATGGAAGTCAGGGAAAAGCAGAGGAAACTCTTGCTCAGATTAAGGCAGCTGGTGGAGACGGAGAACTCATTCAGTTTGATGTTTCAAACCGCGATGATTGTAAAGCAAAACTCAGCGAGCTTTCTGCAAAGTACGGCGCTCTCTGGGGAATCGTAAACAACGCTGGTGTTACCCGCGATAATACTTTTGTTGCAATGAGTGGAGACGATTGGGACAAGGTAATTCACACAAACCTTGACAGCTTCTACAATGTAATTAATCCATTGCTTATGCCAATGGCTAGCCGCAAAAACAAACGCGGTGGACGTATCATCACAATTTCTTCTGTAAGTGGTGTTGATGGAAACCGTGGCCAGACAAACTACTCTGCTTCTAAAGCAGGTATTATTGGTGCTACAAAGGCTCTTGCTGTTGAACTTGCAGGCCGCGGAATCACTTGTAACGCAATTGCACCTGGTGTAATCGAAACTGATATGACTAAGGCTATCCGTCCTGAAGTATACGACATCATCATGCAGACAATTCCAATGGGCCGTGCCGGTAAGCCGGAAGAAATTGCCGCAGCTGCAGTATTCTTACTCAGCGAAGGTGCAGCATATATTACACGTCAGTGCATCGAGATTGACGGCGGTATGTAACTAAAATAGCAGAAGCGTTAAAAAAAATTGTACGACAGTGCAATTTTTTAGCTTCTACGAAAGAATGTTTCGCCACGAGACTTGCGAGTGGCGCGTAGCCTAAAATCGAAGAAGCGTTAAAAAACGAGCTGCAACAGCGGGTCGTTTTAGCTTCATCGAAAGAACGGCTCAGAGGCAAGCTGTGCTTGCCGACTGTCTTTAGTCCCCGACATATTTGTGTTCGGGGATTTTTTTTTACATATCAAAAAACCTCTGTTATAATATAAGATTGTACAGGAGTTTTCAGATTAAATGGATTTTTTACGGCTACATCAGCAAAATATAATGCTTTTTTTAAGCGGTATTTGTTTTGTTCTTGCAATCCTTAGTTTTTTTACAAAATCCCTTGGAAGAAAAAGACGACACGCCCTCATATTAATGGAAGCTATCGCGGCCATGCTTTTGATAATGGATCGTTTTGCATATATATACCGCGGCAATGTTTCAAATCTTGGTTACTGGATGGTCCGCATTTCAAACTTCTGTGTATATCTTTTTTCACTTGGCATTATTCACGAATTTAATCTTTATCTTATAGATCTTTTTACAAACGAAGGAAAACTCGAAAAGGTTCCAGCCCGCCTTATTTGTGTAGAAGTGTTTTTTGCAATTGGCACACTACTCATAATTATTTCACAGTTTACCGGTCTTTTTTATACTTTTGATGAATACAATCGTTACCACCGGGCACGAGGCTTTATAATAAGTTATATATTTCCATTTGGTGGATTGCTTCTTCAGCTTGACGTAATTTTCGAGCACTACAAAAAAATCAAACGAAAAATCCGTATTCCACTGCTCATCTTTGGCTTGTTACCAATTCTTGCAACAATCATTCAGATTTTCACATACGGACTTTCGCTTACAAACATTGCACTTGTTGGCGTAACAATTCTGCTTTACATTTTTGTTCTTGTTGATATGAACAATACAGTGGAACGTGCAAACTCTCTGGAAATCGATCTTTTAAAAAATGAACAGAAGAATATGCAGATTATGTTTGAGCAGACTGCCACTGCCCTTGCAAACGCAATAGATGCTAAAGATGTTTACACTCACGGTCATTCAATGCGCGTTGCTGAATATGCCCACAAAATTGCTGTTCTCGCAGATAAAGATGATAAATTTTGTTCTGATGTTTACTTTGCAGGTCTGCTGCATGATGTTGGAAAAATTGGAATTTCAAATGACATCATCCAGAAAAACGGTAAACTTACTCCGGAAGAATTTGCTGAAATTAAAAAGCATCCTGTAATTGGCAAGCAGATTCTTTCCAGTATTTCTAAATCTCCATATCTTTCTATTGCTGCAAATTCGCATCATGAACGTTACGATGGGCATGGATACCCAGAAGGATTGAAAGGTGACGACATTCCAGAGATTGCACGAATTATAGCCGTAGCAGATGCCTATGACGCCATGACTTCTAAACGAAGCTACCGTGACCCGATTCCTCAGGACAAGGTTCGCGAAGAGATTGTAAAAGGCATGGGCACTCAGTTTGACCCTCTGTTTGCAAAATTAATGCTCCATATGATTGATCTGGATACGGAGTATGAACTTAAAGAACACGAAGAAGTAAAAGAACTTTCAGGAAAGAATACTTTGAACTGTTCAGAATTCCGTGCAGCAAAATCAGAAGGAATTCTTCTTACAGACTGCATTACCAGAATTAAAGTGCACAGCCGTGCCGACACTGATTTTATTGCCGACTATACAATTCCTTCGTTCATTGTTTTTGATTCTCTGGATTCAAGAGCGCATGAAACAGAAACAAAACGCAAGGCAATGCTTTACAACGAATATGCAATCATACGTTTTGATGGAAAAGTTGATAAAGGCAATGCCCGTAAAATAGAATCTGAAATTATTCTTCAGGATGCCTACAAGCAAAATCCACCAACGGAAGATGATTTAATTAAAGAATATAAAAATGGTCTGGACTATGAAATTGAAGCCGTAAAAGTTAGGGAACACTTACTGATTGTAATTTCCAATAAGTTCCAGACAGTTCGCACAACTATTGCCCTAGAAGATAATACTCATTTTGCATACATTTCTCTCACAGGCGAATTATGTTTGATTACAAATGTTGAA
>OCTX012268329.1_pt1 | contig 10967 bp, 8 predicted proteins | sample 1539691 | NCBI WGS metagenome assembly OCTX01 (sample SAMN02144231, study PRJEB22623) | gut metagenome | biome: sheep rumen | host: Ovis aries | place: New Zealand | reverse complement strand
GGAATACCCGTCACCTTGCGGTGATGATACTTCACGGCCATCACAAAAGTATTATCTCCCAGGAAGCCTCTGGTTATAAACGACTCAATCTGTTCCTGGCTGTATTTTGTATTACCGTGAATCGTTGCATATTCAAAATTGAACAGCATGAGGATCACAGCTGCCGCCACAAACAAGCCGGAAATGAGAACCAGAAGGATTCCCCGCAGTGTGAGAATTCCCTTCAGCGAGCGCAGAAGAGGTCTGTCCGGTGTCTCCACACGGATTCTCCTGCCGCTGACAATGCCCGCCTCTCCGGGATGAATCTTTGCCTTTATGCGGGATCCGGCACCTGATACGGGACGTGCTGAGCGGACTCTGCGTCTGAATACTCTGTCCACCTCATTGGCAGTGCTCCCGTACATACCGTGTACCTTCATCTCCATCTCACTATTTTTCTGTATGGATGCTGCGTTTTTCATAGTACTGCTTTCCTTCTGCTGCTGTGTGTTTTTCCGTGCTCAATTTATGAATTTATGGTGAGAAAATATTCGTTTTTCCAGTTGTATCAGCTGCCCTTCATTTGCTGTGCATACTCCTCTTCGGCCTTTATGCTCTTCCGTGAGACACCCATGACCATTCCGATCTCCGCCAGCAGGAAGAACAGTGAGGATCCTCCGTAGCTGATAAAGGGCAGTGTGACGCCGGTATTCGGTATGGTGTTGGTCACAACCGCAATATTGAGGACGGACTGTACTGAGATATGTGTGATAACACCTGTGACGATCAGCGCTCCGTAGAGATCCACTGCGTTACCTGCCACCAGGATGAATCTCCAGATCAGAAGGACGAAAAGGACCATGATGCTGATCGCGCCGAACAGTCCCAGTTCTTCGCAGATGATCGAGAAGATCATATCGTTCTGTGCCTCGGGCACAACTATCTTCTGCATACTCTGTCCCAGGCCTTTTCCGAATATACCGCCCGAGCCTATGGCATACAGGGCCTGCAGGGTCTGATAACCGGTGTCATCCGCATATGCCTGCGGATCCAGCCATACCAGGACACGTCCGCCGCGGAATCCCATATTGTTCTGATCCGCCGTCCGGACTATATAGGTGACCAGCCCGATACAGCCCGCGGCGCCCATGGCGGCAAGGGCTATAAAGCGCTTGTAATCCGGACAGGCGACGAACAGCATGCCGAAAGAAATGGCCAGAATGATCAGGGCTGAACTCATGTTATTGGTGATCTTCCACAGCATCACCGCAATGATGCCGGAAGGCACCATGGGCAGGAGGAATCCCCAGACCGTCTGAAGTCTTCTGCGGCCTATCAGCTCAATAATGAATGCCGTGAGAACAATAATCGCGACCTTGGCCATCTCCGAAGGCTGTATGGAGACACCGGGTGCCAGATCCAGCCACCTCTTTGCTCCGTTGACCTCTCGTCCATAAGGTATGACCAGTATGATCAGACCAACAGCACCAAAGAAGCCGGGAATGGACAAATATCTCCACCACCTGTAGGGGATGATCGAAATCAGAGCCATCAGTCCCAGACCCAGGACCGTGAATACGAGCTGACGTTTCAGATAATAGGCAGAGTCGTTCTGCTCGACCGCACCGATGTAGGAACTTGTCGAGTACAAAAGGACCAGGCCGAACGCGAGCAGGACCAGGACAATGAAAAGAAGACTGTAATCATTTAATCCTGATTTCTTCCGGGCAAGGGCAGAAGGCGCTTTCTTCGATTTTCTGTTTTTTGTGGTATTACTTTTTTTTCCGAACAAAACTCTCCCGCTTTCCTGTCTTATTCCGGAAGATTCCGGACATACTCTCTGAAGATATCTCCGCGGACTTCATAATTAGGGAACATGCCCCAGCTTGCGCAGGCAGGGGACAGGAGAACTTCCTCTCCCGGTCCGGCAAGGGAGGTGCAGATCTTCATGCATTCCTCAAATGTGTCGCAGAAGAGGATCTCCGTAAAACCGTGGGCACGGGCACAGGCTGCGATATCATCGCGGGTCTGCCCGATCAGAACGAGTTTTTTGACCTTGCCGTCGAAGGCTTCGATCCACTCGTCGTAACTGTTCTTTTTGTCATATCCGCCGCCGATCAGGACAGTGGGTCCTTTCATGGCACGGATGCCCTGGATCGCGGCATCCGGATTGGTCGCCTTGGAGTCGTTGTAATATTTGACTCCTCCCTTTTCCCCGACGAATTCAATGCGGTGGGGAACCGGAGGAAACTCACGGATGACCGAGAGGATCATATCCATTGGAACACCGGCCGCCTCCGTTATGGCAATGGCTGCCATGACGTTTTCGGCGTTGCACAGGCCGACCAGCTGCATATCATTGACATTCATCAGTTTATCGGCACCGCCTTTGCCGTCTGCCCGGCAGATGTCGTCACCGTCCAGATAGTATCCTTCACGGAGTTTTGTCTGAGAAGAAAACCAGACCACTCTGGCCGGGCACAGGTGCTCGCCATAGGGACGGAGGTAGGGATCCTCGTAGTTGAGGACACATGTCTCATTCTTTGTCTGATTTACACCGATGCGCTCTTTGATCGCGGCATAGTTCTGCATGGTATAGTGCCTGTTCAGGTGATCCGGGGTAATGTTCAGGATCGCGCTGACGGCCGGGCGGAAGGTATGGGCCGCCTCCAGCTGGAATGAGCTGATCTCTCCGACCGTGACAGATCTTTCATCCGTTTCCGTTGCTGCCGCGGCATAGGATCTGCCGATATTTCCGACGACAAAGGCGCGGCTGTAAAGGCCTTTCTGCGCTGCCGCCTTCATGATCTCTCCCACCAGGGTCGTCGTTGTAGTCTTTCCGTTTGTTCCTGTGATGGCAAGAACTTTTCCTTTTTCAAACAGGAATCCGAGCTCAATCTCGGAAATGATCGGCACCCCGGCTTCTGCCATTTGGACAAGAAGCGGTGAATCCAGCGGTACTGCAGGGCTGGGAACGACCAGATCAAAGCCATCCTTCCCGTCCCGGGAGGCATCCTGTGCGGAGTCCTGTGCGGAAGCCCGTGAGGAGACATCCGCACCGCCTTCCGGCAGATTTCCGATCCGGATGCAGATCCGCTCCATTTCTTCTTTTGTCAATGTGCCGTCAAATTTTCCCCGGATCTGCTCTTCCTGCGCTTTTTCATTCTGATCCAGAATCGTGACAGAAGCGCCGGCTGTACTGAGCAGTTGCGCTGCGCCGATTCCGCTGAGGCCTGTGCCGATTACAAGGACTTTTTTTCCTGTGAAGTTCATCTTTTTTCCTTACTGTTTTCTGTATAAAACTGTTTTCTGTATAAGGTTCGCACGCAAGGGCTGCCCCTGTTAATTCGTTAAAGAGCCAGGATCGCGAGGGCACCCAGGACAGCAGTGACGATCGTGAACACCGCGACGACCCGGACCTCGGACCATCCTCCAAGTTCAAAATGGTGGTGGATCGGAGCCATGCGGAAGAAGCGTTTGCCGCCGGTCCTGCGGAACCAGGTCACCTGAATCATTACCGAGACCACCTCGATCACGTAGATAAAGCCGACGATCAGGATAAACAGAGGGAGACGCAGCATATAGGCCATGCCTGCGACAAAACCTCCCAGGGCCAGCGACCCTGTATCTCCCATGAAGACCTTGGCGGGGTAGGCATTATAAAGAAGAAAGCCCATGAGCGCTCCGATCATTGCCGTGCCGGTCATAGCGACACTGGATGCGGCCGCAGCTGCTGCAATGACGAAAAAGACCGCCACAGCGATGGTGACGCAGCTTGCGAGGCCGTCCACGCCGTCGGTAAAATTGGTGCCGTTGACAGTTGCCACAATAACAAAGACCATGAGGGGGATATTAAAAACACCCAGATCCAGAACACTGCCGGACATGAAGGGAATCTTCATGGACAGCGGAACATAGTGGATCTTCTGCACATAAAAAGCAAACAAAAGCGACACGACGATCTGCAGGGCAAACTTCTGCAGAACAGACAGCCCGTCCGATCGTTTTTTGACAACCTTTATATAGTCATCCATGAATCCGATGATTCCGAATCCGATCGTGAGAATGAGCACCGGAATAGACTGACTCTGCCCTCTGAAGGGAAGAAGACATGCCACAGTCACCCCCAGCAGGATCATCAGTCCGCCCATGTTGGGAGTGCCGGTTTTTTTGAGATGGCTTTTAGGCCCCTCGTCCCGTTCTGTCTGACCGGCTTTAAGACGTCTCAGAAAGGGGATTATAAATTTGCCCGAGACGGCACTCACCAGAAATGCTGTCAGAAACGTTGTCACCGCCGCTGTCAGATCTACATCCAGATGCATAATTGTCAGTTCCTTTCCAAAAATGATTATTGCGCATCCCCTGTCTCTTCTTCAGAGGAAGGCTTGTTGGTATCATAGAGGCCGAGTTCTTCGAGCTCCAGGCGCTCTTCATCTGTCAGAGGCTCTGTCATGTAAATATTCATGTAGGGGAGCACTTCTGTCAGAATCTTCCTTGAAAGTATGCAGGCTCTGCCGGCTTCGTCCTGCTTTTTGTTGTTGATGCGGTCCAGCACGACATAAATGCAGATCTGCGGGTCATCAGCGGGTGCAAAGCCCAGGAATGAAACAACGTACTGGCCGTTTCCGCGGGGAAGCGTCTCTGCCGTACCGGTCTTTCCGCCGATCCGATAGCCTGCAGGCCGTGCCAGTTTACCTGTTGCATGTTCACCTTCCACCGCCTGAATGCAATACTCTCTGATCAGGTCGCTGGTTTCCTCGGAAATAGTCTTTTTGAGGATACGGGGGCTGTTTATCTGCACTGTCGAACCGCCGGGACTTGTGATTCTGTCCACAATATGGGGCTGATAATAATAACCGCCGTTGATCAGGGAACAGTATCCGGATGCCATCTGTATCATAGTCGCCTCGAAGTTCTGCCCGAAAGAGTTACTTGCAAGGTCTATGTCTGCCATATCTTCTGCCTGATACAGATAGTCATCGGTGCGAGCTTCACCGGCGAGGTCGATATTGGTCTTAAGTCCGAAATTAAAAACATTCTGGTATTTGCAGAAAGTTTCGGGACCGATTTTCATAGCTTCCTGCATCAATGCCACGTTGCAGGAGCGCTCGATCGCGCCCGAAATATCCAGAAGACCATCGCCCTCCAGGTGGGCACAGTTTATATATGTGCCGTCCACAAGAAGAGTGCCGTTGCACTGGAATTTGTCCGATTTCTTCAGGGTCCCGGTCTCCAGGCCCATGGCCGTGGTGAAAGGCTTTGCCGTTGATCCGGGCTCATAATGTGCACTGACACAGTAATTACTCCACAGAGCATTCAGATACCTGGAACGATCGGCATCGGACAGTGCCTGCGCGTCCCCTTCCGTCATGTAGCTTGTGGTGGGTGCGTCTTTCTCGTTGAGCTTGGGCATACCCGCCACCGCCGCGATATCATAAGGATCATTGAGGTCAAAGCCGGGTTCGCTTGCCATCGCCAGAATTCCACCGGTGTCTATATCCATGATGATACATGCAGCATTGTTGGAGCCGTTTCCCTTGTGCTTATGATCCTTTAGTTCCTCATTGAATTCCTTCAGATACTTTTCGCAGATACTCTGTATATTGGCATCCAGTGTCAGTACCAGGTTATTGCCGTCTGTCGGCTGAATGGTTGTCTGCTCTATGTTCAGAGACTCATCCAGATATCCGTAAGTACGTCCGGGAACGCCGTTTAAGGTATCGTCGTAGTATTCCTCCAGACCAAAGGAGCCGATATTATTGCCCACAGTAAATCCGATGACATCCGCCGCCAGCGTACTGCAGGGGTAATTGCGGATATAGTTGTCCTCGAACCAGATTCCCTTTATGTTGGAATAGACCAGTTCCACCTTCTCGGCCTCGGACGCTTCTTTTCCGGCTTTTTCAGCCTCTTCAACCGCCTTCCGCTGTGCCTCCTGCTCTGCTTCGATTCCCTCTTCGACTTCTTTATCAAAAGCCCTTTTATCCTGATATGGAAGGTTTTTAAACGCAATGTAATACTGGGAGCCGGGATGCTCCATTATATAGGCTCTGAGTTCCTCTTTATTGACCCCCAGCCGCTCGGCAGCATTGAGCGAAGGCTCAAGGTACTCATCCTTTTCCATAATCTGACTTGCGTCAATGATCACATTGTATACAAGCTGGCTGTCGGCAAGGACCGTCCCCTTTGCATCCGTGATCCTTCCCCGCTTGTAGGGCAGGCTTTTGTTGTTATATTCCTGCTGGGAGAGAACCTGCATTGTATATGTGCGGCCATTGTCGCGCTGAATCAGGATAAGACGGAATGCCAGCAGTATAAATGCTGTCAGCACCATCAAAAATACAACCACCAGCCTCTTCTGCATACTGATGGTAAAACGTCTGGGACCGCGCCGGACCTTCCGATTGCCGGATCCTCCCGCGCGCCCCATGCGCTCTCTGTCTTCCCTGCTCAAAGTTTCTGCTTTCCTTTCCTTGTCCGTTTATTTCTGCACAACAGTGCTCTGCCGTGACACAATGAGTCTTTGCGGCAGGCCTGTAAATATCAATCTTCTGCTTGGATCGGCGGTATCCACTGTCAGGCCGCATCCGCCTACATGAGATATCTTCCGCCAGGCGATATCTGCCGTCAGTTTTCGTTTATAGAGGATACCTGATGAACAGAGTCTTTCTCCGCACCTGAATAGATCACGACCTGGTCTCTGTCCGCATACTTCATTCCAAGATCCTGAATGGCTCTTCTGCGCACTTCCTCCAGGCTGATGCTGTCATTAATCTCGTTGTAGGCGGCATCATTCTCCGCCTTGATCTGTGTAAGCTGCTGTTCCAGATTTGCGATCTGCCGGGATGTTGTGGTGACATCCGCCTGCAGCTTAATGTAGGAAATCAGGATCACTGTCATGATTGCGATGACTGCGATCATGCCTGCAACTGTCTGCAGACTCATGGAGGTAATGCTGCGGCGTCCGGATCCGCGTGTCTCGTGGCTCGCTTCATCCACTCTTACTCCGCCTGCTTTTCTGTTGACACGGCTCTTTTGCTCCTGAGCCTGCCTGTACACATGTACCTGCTTTGCCTGCCTGACCGCACGGGCGCGTTCATATTGAGGGATCCGCTCCGCTGCGCGGGTCTGTCTTGTCTGCCTGACTTCACGGGTCTGTCCATATTCAGACACCTGCCCTGACGGGCGAGTCTGCTTTGTCTGCCTGACTGCCTGCGGCTGCGCCTGCCTTGTCTGCCTGGCCGGTTGCGGCCGGGACTGTGTCTGTGACCGGCTGCGGCTTGACGGCTGCGCCTGTGCCTGCTTTGTCTGCCTGGCTGCCTGCGGCTGCGCCTGTCTCGTCTTCCCCGATGCCTGTGCCCTGCTTCCTGTGCGGGTCTGCGCAGGCCTCTCATTTGTTACCTTCTCTGCCGTGCGGGCAATTCTGACATTTCCCCGCCTGGAGCGTCTTTGGCCGGTCGACATATAATATTTGCTGTCAAATGCAGAATCTCGGTCTGCATTCAGGGTTCTTACCATCTCTGACTCCTGCTCTGACTCCTGTGCTGACGGGAGTCATTGTTACTTTTTTTCAAAGACCCGCAGTTTCGCGCTTGCGGACCGGCGGTTGCCTTCCAGTTCCTCCCTGCCGGGAAGAATGGGTTTGCGGGTCACCACCCGCCCCCTGGAAGTCCGTCCGCATACACAGACCGGGAATTCCGGAGGGCAGATGCAGGGATTTTCATTTCTGCGGAAGGCATTTTTGACGATGCGGTCCTCCAGAGAGTGGAAGGTGATGATACACAGCCGTCCGCCCGGAGCCAGCATTTCAATCATGGAGTCCAGAGAATCCTCCAGAACCTCAAGTTCCCTGTTGCAGGCAATCCGGATTGCCTGGAAAGTCCGCTTACAAGGATTACCGCCCTTCTCACGCATTTTCATCGGAATAGATCTCTCGATGAGCTGCACGAGCTGGCCGGTGGTCTCCAGGGGTGCCTCTTCTCTGGCACGCACAATATTCGCGGCGATCTTAGCCGCCATCCGCTCTTCGCCGTAATCCCGCAGGATTCGCGTCAGCTCCTGCGCGCTGTAATCATTGACAATATCCCTGGCGCTCGTTGCCGCGCTGCGGTCCATACGCATATCCAGCGGCGCGTCAGCTCTGTAGGAAAAGCCCCTTTCCGGATTGTCCAGCTGGTAAGAAGAAACTCCCAGGTCCAGCAGAATTCCGTTGACCCTGCCGACAGTCTCTCCATCGCCGAAAAAGGCGCGCACGGCATTTTCCATGTTTTCATAATTGTCATGCACAAAACTGACCCTGTCTCCGAAGGGAGCGAGTCTCTCTTTTGCCGCCGCAAGGGCATCCTCATCCTGGTCGATTCCGATCAGGTGTCCGCCCTGCGTAAGCCTCGAAGCGATTTCAAAGGAATGACCGCCTCCGCCGAGCGTCCCGTCTATATAAATTCCGTCCGGCCTGATCCTGAGGCCCTCAAGGACCTCTTCGAGCAGCACCGATGTGTGTTTAAATTCCAATGTCTTACCTCTCGCCGCGTCTGTGCGGCAGCACCAGAACCAGCGCACCGTCTTTTACGCTGCGCTTCCCCGGACGAATACCGTCTTATCATCCATATGGGGAAGCACTCTGTATCCTGCCGCATCCCTACGCAGCCGCCTATGGAAAAATCCGGGAAGGGGAATATGTCAAATGTCAGATTTCAAATCCGTTTCCGAGGAGTTCCTCGGCAATCTCATTCATATCGTCACTGATGCCTTCCGACTCGTAGGTTTCAGGATCCCAGATCTCAATCCGGGCGCCGACGCCCATCATGATCACATTCTTCTCAATATGAGCATGTTTGCGGTTGTTTAAAGGAATAAGGATCCTCCCCTGTTTGTCCAGGTCCACCTCGGTGGCATTGGACATGAAGAAACGGACGAGTTCGCGCTGTTTGCGGGTATTATAAGGTAGCCCGGAAAGCTTCTGGACAAAGCGTTCCCAGGATGGCATATCGTAGACGCAGAGACACTGGTCCAGACTGTTCGTGACCACGCATTTCTCGCCTAAGGCTTCTCTGAACTTGGAAGGAATGATCACTCTCCCCTTGGCATCGAGGGAATGATCGTAGGAACCCATGAACATTCGCCACTTTCCTCCACATTTACCCACTTTAATGTCAATAATACCAATTCAACCATCACTTTTCAATACCTTGGGAAGGTTTTTCCGGATGTTCGAGCTCTGTTCGAGCCGTACACACTCTGCCGGAGCTGCGTGCAGCAGCCTTTTCGGTCCAATCCAAAGATAGCGGAATTGTGTTCGATTGCTGTTCGATAAAAATTATTCATTTTCATAAAAAAGCCCCGCCGCGCTATGTTCCGGAAAACACAGCAAAGACTGAAAACAAGAATAAGAACAGGCCGCTGCAGCAGGCATAGCTGCGCATAACTGAAAATTAAAAGAACAGAAAAAACAGCCGTAAAGGTCTCTGTCCGAGACTTTTACGACTGCATATTTTTAATCATTTCGGGATGCCGCACTGTACTGCATGCAATACAGGGTTCAGCATGTTTTCCTCTGTTCTCTATTCTGTTTTTTCTTTCGTGTCCGCTCCGTATTCCTCTTCCGAATCCTCTTCTGTGTCCTCTTCAGGCTCCCGTTCAGCTTCCTGTCCTACGTCCGCTCCGGTTTCCTCTTCTGTTTTCGGCCCGGATTCCTCTTCTGTTTTCGGCCCGGATTCCTCTTCCGTTTCCTGTTCGGACTCCTCTGCGGAGTTTATAAGTGTGAAACGTTTTCTCCCGACAATAATCGTAATGATCGAGGCAGCTGCCACAACGATTCCGAGAACCATGGAGACCGGGACCTTTGTTCCCGGGATATAGAGCTGGTCTGTGCGGATATTTTCGATGATCGCACGTCCGATCCCGTATCCGGCCAGATAGACCAGGAATAATTCACCATGAAAGCGCTTAATCTTTTTCTTCAGGCAGATCACCAGGATGAAAAAGACCATCAGGTTCCACATTCCTTCGTAGAGGAAGGTCGGATGCACCTGGATGTAATTGGTTCCCGCCTCCATGTGGGCGGAAATGCTCTCGCTGATATCAGATGCGCGCACCATGGAGATCGGCAGACGCATGGCGAGCAGGTTGTCCGTATATTCGCCGAAGACCTCTCTGTTAAAGAAGTTGCCCCAGCGGCCCAGAACCTGTCCGAGGACAAGGCCGAAGCCTATCGTATCAAGAAACAGGAATGGATTTGCCTTTTTCTTTTTGCAGAAAATGAAAATTGTGATGACGGACAGGATGATACCGCCATAGATCGCAAGGCCGCCTCCCCGCAGATTGAAAATCTCAATGGGGTTATCCTTATAATAATCCCACATGAATATCACGTAATAGATGCGGGCACCCGCTATTGCGGAAATCACGATCCAGACGAAGGAATCCCAGTACAGATCCGGATCCTGCCCCGTCTTTTTTGCAATCTTCGCTGCGACGGTGATGCCCATCAGCATAGCCGCTGCGATCAGGATTCCGTAGAGCGCAATCCCGAAATTGCCGATCATGATCGTCTTGGGAACATTGCGCAGATAGATTCCCAGATTGGGAAAGGCAATGTCCATATCTCCCATCATTTGTTCCATAAATCTTCCTCATATCCGGACGCTCGTCAAGGTCTCCCCGGTGTTTGTGAAGACACAGAGCTCTCCGGCTTTTCTTCGCTCCTTCTCTTTTTATACATTAAAACGGAATAAGATCACATCGCCGTCTTTGACGACATAGTCTTTACCTTCCATGCCTACAAGGCCTTTTTCGCGGGCAGCCGCAAGAGAGCCCAGCTCGAGGAGTGTCTTGTAGTTGACGACTTCCGCCTTGATGAATCCGCGCTCGAAGTCGCTGTGGATCTTGCCTGCTGCCTGGGGAGCCTTGGTACCGATCTTGATGGTCCAGGCACGTGTCTCGTCCTCACCTGCGGTAAGGAAGCTCATGAGACCCAGAGTCGTATAGCT
>OCTX012125889.1_pt1 | contig 10967 bp, 8 predicted proteins | sample 1539691 | NCBI WGS metagenome assembly OCTX01 (sample SAMN02144231, study PRJEB22623) | gut metagenome | biome: sheep rumen | host: Ovis aries | place: New Zealand | reverse complement strand
CTTCCAGTCGTTGGAACCGCTGACACGGGCAAGCTCCTTTCCGTCCACCTTAAACACGAGGTAGTCGTACGTATTCTCGCATTCCGTCTTCCAGTAGAAGGAGATCGTGCCGGCACCGTTGGCCGAAGTGGTCTGCATCCAGCTCGTCCCCTCGCCGGTCATGAGCCCGCTCTGCGCCGAGTCGTAGTCTTCTTCGTTGTACGCGCCGTAAACCGTCTCGTACTGTCCGTACCAGCCCTTGTCGGAACCGGCGGTGGAACCGGTGGTGAAGGTAAGTTTGACGGGCGTGTTGTCGGTCTTGGCGCCTGTCGGCGTCTCCACGTCGAGCGCAACCGGAATCGTGGTGGTCGGGTTGACCGTCACGGTCTTGGTGGCTGTCACGGTCTTCTGCGCCGTTACGCCGGTGACGTCGCCGCCGCTCTTGATGAGCGCGATCTCGTCGGACGAAATTGCGCGGTTGTAGATGCGCACGTCGTCCATCGCGCCGACGAACGCCACGCTGTCCGAACGGCCAATGCGCAGTTCAGACGACGTTGCCGCCGTGAGTGTGCCTGGCCGCGAAAATTCCTTGACCTTCACGCCATTGACGTAGGCCCGGACCTTGGAACCGTCCCAGGTCAGCACGATGTGCTGCCACTTGTTCAGCGTGAATGCCGATCCCGTCGCATACGTCGTGCCGTTGAACACCCAAGTTCCGTCCTGTCGAACGGAGAACTTCAGCTGGCTTCCCCTACAGAGAATGCCCTTCTCTGTGGTCGTCTCAGGGCATATCCAAGCCGAGATCGTAAGAGCGCTCGTCACGCCGTTGAGCGGCGAAGCGTCGGAAACGTAGACGTACGATTCGGACTCGCCGGAAAAGCGGTAGGCCCGATTATCGGCGTTTGCCCGGTCGGCGACCCGCGAAACCTGCGAGGACTTCATGTATCCCGTCTTGTTGTAGATGCTCATGTCGTACGACGTTGCGTCGTCGAACGGATACCATGCCACAACTCCGTTAGTGACGGCGCCGGCACCGTATGTCATCGTATAGGGGACGCTGAGCGTGAGCGTGCTGCCCGCGCCCTTGGGAAGTGCCCGAACCGTAGCACTGCTTGTGGGCATTCCCGACGTAAAACGAGCCTTTGGCTCGTTGGGGGCGAGGCTCCAGGTCGACGACACCGTGTTGCTCGTGCCGTCGCTGTACGTCACGTATGCGCTGTAGCTCTTTGGGATTCCAACGTCCAGTCGATCCGGTCCCACGATGTCCAGGCGTTCGGGATACTTCAGGCTCTGCGGCTTCACGGCTACGACAGAGAGCCGTCCAGTCGTCACGTTCATGACATAGTTCGTCGGATTGGTGTTCGCCTTGAGCGTGTAGATGAAATCGTTGTACGACCAGCCCACTTCCGTCTGCGAACCGAATGCAGAGCCGCTCGCGAGCCCCTGGCCGGTGACGAATCCTGTGGCTCCAACGTAGTGGTTTTCAAGCGGAGTTCCGTCGTAGGTCTTGGATGAAGTCGCGGAGTATATCGTCGCAGTCCTCGGACCGATCCTGAATTTGTTGGTGACAGACCCACTGTAGTTGCCTTTGCCGATGAAAATAACCTCCCATTCGCCAACGTCCCAGCAGTTCGTGCAGTAGAATACGTCATAGTCGACCGTGCTCAACCACGGAGCCGCTCCCGTGTATGTCGTGTTGGTGTACTCTGGGTGCTGGATATTCCCCCACCCAAGCGTCCCCTCCTTGATCGTAATGGTGGCGGCGCCGTACCAGTCGTTGTATCCGCTGGCCGTCACCTTCACGTATGTGATGTACGTTCCGATGGCGGTGTAGTAGGGTTTCGATGACTGCCAGTTCTTGTTGTCAGTGGAATATCTGACCGTATAGGAAGACGGGGAGGTGACACCGACCGTGACACTGCGCGCAGTCCCGTTGTAGATGTAGGTGCCACCCGTCACGGTGCAGCTGATGTTCTGCTTCGTGGTTATCGTCACCGTGGCCGAGCCGTTCGTGGGCGAGATGTAGTGGGCGGTGTCGGACGCAGAAATCGTGAAATAAGTCGTATGGGTTCCTGTCGTTGTGTACGACGGGTTGGTGCCTGACCACGGCCCGCCGGCGGATTGGGAGTATTGAATCGTGTAGCCGCTGGTTGGCTGCAGCACCTCCACGCTTATCTGATGCGGGTTTCCGTCATTGTAGTACGAAGAGGATGGCGCATGAAAGAGTATCGGCGCCTTGTTTATCGTCACTGTTGCCGAACCTGTTCTCGTGGTGCAGTGCGGAGCCTCTATCTTGAAGTACGTAGTGTACGTGCCGACTTCCACGTACGAAGGCTTCGTTGATGTGAACGGTCCGCCAGAAGTCCCGGAATATGTGATGGAGGCGCCGCTGCTTGGAGTTGTCACGCTGACGTTTATGCTGTGCCCCGCCCCGTCGTAAGTCGTCACGACCGAAGGCGCGGTGAATTGAATCGTCTGCAATTTCGTGTTGGAAACGTCGTATATAGGATCGCCATTTGAGGCAGGGAGACAGAAAACCGGGGAATTCGCCGTCTGCGCGGCGGAGACGGTCTGCCATCCGTTCCAGCCCTCGATCTGCGCGGCTCCGGCACTATCGCCCCACGCTCTCCACGTTGCATCGGCGATAGTGGGGCCCACATGAACTCTATCGCTACCGGGCGTAAGCGCGCTGACCAGCTTGCAGCCGTAGCTGCGCTCCGTCGCAGTCGCTTCCGCGCCGGAAGGCGGCACGGGCACAACCCTGTCGAACGCGGTGGATATGCTCCCCGTGCCCTTCCAGCCGCTCGACTTGTTGACGACGACCTGTCCGACCTTCGACGAGCCGTTGTAGAACTCGACGGTCTGCGACTCAGGCTGCGAAAGGCCGCTCTCCCATGCGCACTGGACGTACACAGTTTCGGCCCGCGCCGCCGACGATAGACTGCAGCAAATCAGAATCAGGCTATTTACGCATCTATGCATTGTCGTCAACCTTTCGAAATCGGAATACCCTATGGTGTGCTGTACTCTCTCAGTTCTTCGTCGCGATCATAGTAATGAACGGACTCGAAGCAGACATCTTCGCCCTTCCACGGCAGCGCCGGACTGCCTGGGTCCTCGCCGTAATCCACGCCCTCGTATCCGCTCGAATCTCCTTCGGGGAACTTTTCTCCGGCAATTATTCTCCAGTATCCAGTATCCACAAGCTGCCCGTCGCCCCACGTGCGAAAAGGGAGTCTGACATCCCATCCTTCGCGTCTCGCCAGGCGGCGCAGGGTATAGAAGCCGAACTTCCGGACATCCCCGCCGTTCGCCGACAGATCCTTGCCGACGACATCCGTCCTGCGGGAGCCGGCTCTCGACAGTATCTTCCCGACCGGAGCGTCATCCACCCCTTTCGGCATGTCGGTCATGTTGTATTCCCGCCGATACCAGAACGCGACAATCCCGCGGGTCCACGGCGGCAGCGTGAAACTGTCCACCACCATTCCAGCCGCCATCTCGACCCAAGGCCCCGCAATCTCTCCGTCCGCGACATAGACGCGGCTGTCGGTGTTTTCGTACTCCGAGACCTTTGCGGAACCGCCCATGTCGGCATCTCCCGAGTACGAAAACTCCGTCTCGACGCCGTTGTCCCAGGCTTCTCTGTCTGGCGACGCCGCAAGTTTGTACTTTTCGAACGGCTCCGTGCTTGCGTCGTATTCTCCCGACGAGAACGCACGCGAACGATCTCCCGCGCCGGCGAGGTGTATCGCGTCGAGCGAGAACTCGCCGACCACGAATGCGAAACCGAGCAGCAGCATGTATATGGGGAGGACGACAATGAACTCCATCAAGACGGATCCTCTCTCATCATTCGTCATGGACATCATCGCACCTCCTTTCTCAATGATACATGCTGTCGAGAAATTCGCCCCAGACGAGCGTTCCGGACGTCGCGCCGGAATTGTGCATCTGCGGGAGAGTGCCAGTCATGGCGTCCAGGCTGTATTGAGGCAAATCTGACGATGGATTGTCCGACACGACCTCCCAACCGCCCATGATCCACGAAGCAAAGTCCCCGGACGCAAAAGACTGGCAGACAGGCACGTATACCGCGTCCCAGTTGTCGGTGCGAAGATTCCAGTCTCCGTCACCTTTCCAATCTGCTATGTAGTTCCGGTCTTCCCGGTAGCTCTCCTTGCGCTCGTCGATGACGGTAGAATCTCTGCTGTCGATGTACCCTGCCTGGGCGGACGACACCGCCCATGTCCAGTCTATCGCGCCGATTAGAGGCTGGAAAAACTCATAAAGGCCGCGTTTCTTTCCGTCAAATCCGGTCTTGACGAACCTCGCCCACGGGTTTCTGTTGTACTTTGCGACACCGACGGAAATCGCCCCATCGCGTCTACCAGCATTGTCATAGAAATCTTTCGCGAGAACATATGGCCTTGCCGCCGTCACGTCAGGAACGTCATGGTTGTAGACTGTGCGGTGCTGAAGGCCGAGGCTGGTCAGCCAGCCGCTGCGGAAATATCCCTGCCCGACGCACAAGTGCCTGAGTTCGATTCCAACGTCAAACCATTCATCATATTGATCGCCCCACTCCTCGTCGCGGTCTTTGTGCACGAACCGAAGAAACTTTTCCTCGTCCTCTCCGCCAAGGCACTCCATCCAATCGTGCGGCGGCTGGAATTTACAGTGCCAATAGCAATCGTTGGCATAGTTGTCGGGGAGGTTCGCGCGCAAAACCCCTTCTGCCGCAGCCTTCACCCGGTCGGCATAGCCACCCATCAAGTCGCTGACGGCCTCGTTCAATTCGGCTATGAGACCGGAATCCCCCATGAACTTAGCGCGAAGATCCTCCGCCCGGGCATTATAGTAGCCTTCCTTGACTTCTGCCGACGGCTGCTGGGTCCCGCTGGGCTCGGGGGTTACATGCCCCGGCGTGCCACTAAGCGATGCGGCGCCGTGGGTATCTATGTACTTCCGGCTTGCATCCTCAAGCCACCTGCATACGATGTAGTCCATCTGCCGGCATACCATCGACTTGTATGTCAGCGCCATCTCCCGGTTCAGCGCGGCGATGCGAGAAAGCGTGTCCGCCTGGACGATGGCCGCAGAATAGGCGGCTGCGTCGGCGGCGTTCTGGAGAATCATCTTCTCCTTGACCGTCTGCCCGATGGCGAACACTCCGGCACAGGATATGTACATCATCATGAAAAGCGCAAGCGTGACGACGAGTGCCGCACCGTCGTCGTCGCGCATCAGCCTGTCAAGTCTCTTCCGCAGGATGCCGGTCACAGGCCACCTCCTCCGGCGTAGCGGTAGCGATTTGACTCGAACTCCGTCGTAAGATAGGGCCTCGGCAAAACGCACGTCTCTGTAAGCGTTATCACCGGAAACTTCCCTTCGTAGCCGTATGTGGCCGAAGCGCGATTCACCTCATTCCCATCGTCGTCCATGATCGTCTCGCGTCCATGATAGCCGGAATGTATGGAATAGTACGAGTCGCCCGTCCATTCTCCTGTCTCGCGGTCGTATCGCGACAATGCCGATCCTCCTTGACTCGCCCCCCACGAAATGATCTTCCCGGCGAGCGGAAGAAGAAGCGGAAACTTGAACTTGACCCGTACTGCGGCATAGTATGGATTGTCGCCGTTCTTCTTCACTTCCACGGCTACGCGGGCATGCCGGGAACTCGACCCCGGGATCGAACCCCACCCGGGTATATTGAGTTCGCTATCGCGCGGCGCGCTCACGTCCCTGTAGATCGTCTCGTCGTCCGCCGTCTCCTCGGTCATGTTGTGATAGCTATTCCAGTTTGTCTCCACGGCTTCCTCCGACAACGCATCGGTTTCGTCCGTGGAAAGCCCGGCAAGGCACATCCAGGCGCATACGCTCTCGGCGGCATGGCGCGCGGCCATCTCCGCCTCGTCCTTGTTGACGCACAGCGTTGCACGCGTGGCGCAGTAGGCGGCGTATGCCGTCAACTGGCGGGCGATCCATATCTGCGAAAACTGAAGAATCATCGACACGAGAAGGACGATGATCGGAAAAACGAGAAGAAACTCCATAAGTACCGAACCGTTTCTTCTCATGCCAGAGCCTCCATAATGAGCGTCGACCACGTGCCGAGCGCTATCGCGCATCCGAAAGGAACCCGGGCGCGTTCGTCGTCCTTCGGCGGAAGCGCCGCCCGGCCGGCCTTGCGGTCGTACCGCCAGTCGAAAAGGGTGCGGAACGCATGCTTCAGGCGGGCTGCGGAAACCTGCCGCATGAAAATCATCACGATGGCGACTGCAAGTCCCCCAAAGGACGTCGCCAGCAGGAAAAAAGGAACGGCGTGCATTCCAAGAAACGCCGCCGCGGCGGAAAGCATCTTTACGTCCCCCGCGCCGGCCGCCCGCAGGAGGAAGGGTATGATCAGGAAAAGGAAACCGCAACCGGCCGCCATCAGGGAGTCCACCAGGGCGGGGACGCCTCCGCGCCCCAACGCCATGACGAGCGCCACGACGAGGCCGCCGAGCGTCAGGACATTCGGCAGTCTCCTGTGGCGGACATCGCTTACGCACAGGGCTATCAGCCAAGGCGTGAGCAGCGCGGACTTGACGGCGATTTCAACCATTGCGGCATCCTCTTCCAAACCTATCGCCCACGTCCAGGATTTCCGTCCGAGACGTGGGCAATTAGCCATCCGCTAAACGGTTTAGCGGAGTTTCTGCTGATCCTCTCTGTCGTTGAACTGCTTAAGAGAATCATGAGCCTTGCCAGCCTCATCCTCCTGGACAGTACGTGAAACGACGGAGGACGCCTCGGCCGCCTTGGAGCTGCCCACCATGGCCTGGCCGGCGACGTCCATCTGGTTCTTCGCGCTGTTGCCGAAGTAGATGGCGGCGGCCGTGACGGCGGCGGCAATCATGACGGCGAGGATGACGTATTCCATCATCGTGGCACCGGTTTCCTCGCCAAAGAGACGGCGGAGAGCGCGAGCGAGCTTGTTGTTCTTCATTGTTTTGTTCCTTTCTTGTTTTTTGTTTGTTTGGTGGTTGTTTGGTGTTTGCTGAAAATCGTTCATACACAAATCATTAAGCACAGGCCGTGCCAACGCCGTTTCTTATGGAAATTTCAACCGTAGGCGGCGTTCCCGTCCGATTGCCGGACATGCTATGTCCAGATTCCGTACGGTCGCAGTCGAACTCGCGCATCTTCTCGTACAGCGTCGAACGGCTGATGCCGAGTTTTTCCGCCGCCAGCTTCTTGTTGCCGCCGCAGGACTCGAGAACCGTCATTATGTGCCGCCGCTCTATTTCGGCCAAGGACCCGGACGACGGCGGACATTGTGCAGACTGCCCTTCCGAACTTCCCGCCTCCATGTTCCCTGTTCCCTCTTCCCTCACCTCCGGAGGAATGTCGTCGACCTCAAGCCTGTCATGTCCGCTCAAGACCACCATTCGCTCGACGACGTTGCGAAGCTCGCGCACATTCCCCGGCCAGCGGTAGCGTTCGAGCAGCGCAAGCGCCTCCGGCGAAATGGTCATGCCGGGCCCTCCCAGTTCGACAACGTAATGGCGGACGATGTCAGCAATGTCTCCCTGGCGTTCCCGCAGGGGCGGAAGGTGTATCTGAATCACGTTCAGCCGGTAATACAGGTCTTCGCGGAACTTTCCTTCCTTCACGGCCGCCGCAAGATCGCGGTTCGTCGCGCAGATTACGCGAACATCGACCTTCACGGGCTCCGTTCCGCCCACGCGCATGAATTCCCCCTCCTGGAGTACGCGCAGAAGCTTCACCTGGGTCTCGGAATTGATCTCGCCGATTTCGTCAAGAAAGATCGTGCCGCCGTCAGCCTCTTCGAAAAGACCCTTTTTCTGTTTGTCCGCTCCCGTGAACGCACCCTTCTCGTGCCCGAAAAGCGTGCTCGCAAGCAGACTTGACTCTATCGCACCGGTGTGGACGGGCAGAAACTTCTTCGCCTTGCGGGAGCTTTCCTCCCAGACCAGCTTCGCAAACAGCTCCTTGCCGGTTCCGGACTCGCCGAACAACAGCACCGTCGCGTTCGACTTTGCCGCGCGCGCCGCAATCTTCATCGCGTTCCTGAGCGCCTCGGAGCGCCCTACAAGTGCCTGTGCGCCAGGTCCCTGCGGAAAAAAGGTGGAGGCGTCCCTTGTAAGCAGCCTCGTTTCGTCGTCGTCTCTTTCGCCCTCGTCGCTGATGTCGCGCAGCTCAAGCACAACGCGCCCGAACTTCAGCACATCTCCGGGGACTACCGTCTTCCGCTGCACCGCCACGCCGTTGACAAACGTTCCGTTTCGGCTGTCAAGATCGGTCACCACCCATCCGCTCCCGCTCCAGGCAAGGACTGCATGCTCACGCGACACGCTCGGCTCATGCAGGGCGACGCCGCCAAGTCTGCCGACAACAAGGCGTTCGCCCGCGAGCTGATAGCTTACGTGCGTTCCAGGAGGACATTCCCCTGTCAGGAAATATACCGAATGTGTCATTTTCTGTTGTAATTGTATCACAATGTTATACACGAAAGCAAGCACGAAGTTGAGGGAAAATAAGGTAAAATATTATCTATCATGATTGAAAAAAAAGGGTCGGCGGTTCCAGTACGCCTGACTGAGGCAGAGAAAGTGGCACTGACGCGGATAGCAGAGGAAACAGGGCTTACCGTATCAACTTTGATACGGCTTCTTATTTCTTCGCTTGTGATATCCTACAAGCGAAACGGAAACACCATCGTCTTGCCTGTAAACTGGCATCGGCTCATCGCAGACGAATAACTTTCCCTACGCCTCCCTCGGCAGGGCAACGCGGTTGCCGGGGAAGAACCGGACGCGCCCCTTGAGGCGGAGCGCCATGCACAGCGCGTTCACCTTCTCGGCGGGAAGCCCGGTGCGGCGTATGAGGACGTCCATCGAGACGCCCTCGGCGTCTACCTCTCGCATTATCATTGACTCCTCGATCGAGAACGGCAGAGGCGGGGCGCCCGGCGATCGGCCCCTGTCGTCGGCGTTCTGCGGGGCGCCCGGCGATCGGACCCTGCCGCCCGTGCCTGTTTTCGGGATGAGCTCGGAAAGCTCCTCCTCCACGTCCGCGGCGTTCCTGACGAGCCTCGCGCCCGCGCGGATGAGTTCGTTGCAGCCCCCGCTCGCACGCGAGTCGACGCGTCCGGGGATCGCCATGACGACGCGACCCATGTCGAGGGCCAGCGAGGTCGTGATGAGCGTTCCGCTCTTGTGCGGCGCCTCGACCGCGACTACTCCGCGCGCAAGCGCCGCGACGACGTGGTTGCGCTGCGGGAAGGTCTGCTGGTCCGGCGGGCGTCCGAACGGGAACTCGCTCGCGACCGCCCCGCCCTTCGCTACGATCTCCCGCGCGAGCTCGCGGTTCTCCTCCGGATAGAAGCGGTCGAGCCCCGAGCCTATTATGCCGACGGTCTTGCCGCCCGCGTCGAGCGCTCCGCGGTGGGACTGCGCGTCGATCCCGATCGCGAGCCCCGAAAGTATCGTCCATCCGCGTGCGGCGAGGTCGCGGGAGATGCGGAATGCCTGTTCGAGTCCGTAGGCGGTCGATCGCCTCGTCCCGACCATCGCCACGCACGGCGAGGATAGGAGCGACGCGTCGCCCTTCACGTAGAGGGCGAGAGGATGCGACGGCTGCTCGAGGAGGCGCGGCGGATACGCCGCGTCCGCAGGGGTGACGATCTCCACGCCGTACTTTTTCGCGAGGGCGAACTCGGCCTGGACGTCCACCTCTCCGCCTGCGCGCGCGACCTTGTGCGGCCACGCCTCCCATGCCGCCGCAACCGATCCTGCGGCGAGCGCAAGCTCCGCCACCTTGACGGACCCCGTCTTGTCCGTCAGGTTGAAGGCCACGTATGCTTCGCGTTCGGTCAAACTGCCCCCTTGATTCCGCCGCGTCCATTATGATATACTATATGGGTTTTTCGGCCCCATCGTCTATCGGCTAGGACACGAGCTTTTCATGCTTGGTAGAGGAGTTCGACTCTCCTTGGGGCTGCCAATCCCCAGAACCACTCGATTCTTCGTGGAAAACCTCTTTCGTCTTCTCCGGAACCATTTCTGTTATTATACCAAAAATCTCCGCCCTCCGGTTGCGCGCGAACCCGCGGCAACGGTCAGCGCTTCCTCGACAGCGCTATGCGGACGTAGGTCTTGAGGATGTTCACCGCCGCATGCTGCACGTCGGCGCGGCGGACCTTCCCGTCCTTCAGCGCCGCGACAAGCGCGTCGTATTCGCCGCGGACGCCCGGCATCACGAGGTCGTTTCCGGCCTCGGCATGGCGCAGCTTGTCGGCGGAGTTCCACCAGTCCGTCATGACGAATCCGTCGAAGCCCCACTCCTCGCGCAGCACCCCCGTCATCAGGTCGTACGTCGTCGCGCAGTAGTCGCCGTTGAGCCGGCAGTAGCTCGACATGACCATGTTCGGATGCGCCTTTCTGACGACGATCTCGAACGGCTTGAGGTAGATTTCGCGCAGCGTCTGCTCGTCGACGACGTTGTTCTCGTACCCGCGCTCGAACTCCTGGTTGTTGACGGCGAAGTGCTTGACCGTCGCGGAGCGGCCGGACGGCGTTCCGTCCGCGTTCGTCTGCACGCCCTTCACGACCGCCGCGCCCATAAGCCCGGCGACGAGGGGATCTTCGGAGAAATACTCGAAGTTGCGTCCGCACAGCGGATTGCGGTGTATGTTCACGCCCGGCGCGAGCCAGCAGTCGATGTCGACGAGCGCCATCTCGGACGCGACGGCGCGTCCGAAGCGCTCCGCCGCCGCGACGTCCCAGCCCTGCGCCAGCGCCGTCGCACACGGCCAGGACACGACGGCTGACGCCTTTGCGTTGTACTTCTCGCGCGGATCGCCGAAGTTGCCGAGACGGACGCCCGATGGCCCGTCGGCCATCGTGATCGCGCCGAAACCATACTTCTCAGAACTCCACGTCTCGCCGGCCTCGCAGTCGACGCGTCCCTTCTTTACGCCG
>OCTX011864391.1_pt1 | contig 10968 bp, 9 predicted proteins | sample 1539691 | NCBI WGS metagenome assembly OCTX01 (sample SAMN02144231, study PRJEB22623) | gut metagenome | biome: sheep rumen | host: Ovis aries | place: New Zealand | reverse complement strand
AAGCCATATCTGTTGAGCCTACACCTGTTGAAAAAGCTCCGAGAGCACCATATGTGCAGGTATGGGAGTCAGCTCCTATTACCACATTTCCGGCAGTAACAATACCTTTTTCCGGAAGCAGAGCGTGTTCTATGCCCATTTCGCCTACGTCATAAAAATGGGTGACTTTCTTTTCTTCGCAGAAATCACGGCATAGTTTGCACTGCTCCGCAGCTTTTATATCTTTGTTAGGGGCAAAGTGGTCCATAACCATGGTGACTTTATTTCTGTCGAATACACTGTCCTTATTCAGCTTTGCGAACTCTTTGATAGCTACCGGAGAGGTAATATCGTTTCCGAGTACAAGGTCAAGGTCAGCGAGGATGAGTTCTCCTGCTTTCACATTTTCAAGACCGGAATGAGCTGCAAGTATTTTCTGTGTCATTGTCATTGCCATTTTTACACGCTTCTTTCTGGAGCCTTCTGCATCAGGCTTTATATATTGGTGAGGTTATCATAGCTGGTTATCTCAGGCTGATTGCTGAAATGCTCACCTATCATTTTTTCAGCCCATACCATATCGTACCAGCGTCCGAATTTATATCCGCATTTATGGAACTGACCTACAATACTATATCCCATATGCTTATGGAAACCTGCACTGTTATTGGTGAGGTATTCGTCATCATGGTCAGTAACAGCAATGCAGGCATAGAGGTTGGTCATACCCATTTTTCTGAGTATCTCCTCCATTTTGGTATAGAGGAGTTTTCCGATACCGCAGTTCTGATAATCCTTATCCATATACAGAGTAATTTCCGCAGACCAGTCGTAAGCACTTCTGTTTTTGAATTCTCCTGCATAGGAGAAACCTACGGGACATCCGTCTGCCTCTGCAAGTATATAGGGATATTTTTCAAGGGTAGTCTTTATCCTGCTGCTGAATTCCGCCTCTGTCGGAACTTCATATTCAAAAGTAACAGCGGTATTTTTCACATAGTATGAATAGATTTTCAGCAGAGCCGCAGCGTCCTCCGGCACAGCACGTCTTATCGTAACTTTCATTGGTCTGCTCCTTTATGTATGTTATATGCAGGAGCGTTTTAACACTCCTGCATCATATTTTTACTTATTGATTATAGCACCCTTATCTGCGGATGAAACCTGCTGAGCGTAACGCTTGAGGTAGCCTGTGATATTTTCTTTACGCTTGATAGGCATTGTCTTGCGGCGTTCTTCGAGTTCCTCATCAGAAACTTCAAGAGTGATAGAATAGTTAGGAATATCAATAGAGATTATATCTCCGTCCTTGACATATGCGATAGTACCGCCGTTTACAGCCTCAGGAGAAACGTGACCGATAGCCGCACCACGGGTAGCTCCGGAGAAACGTCCGTCAGTGATGAGAGCTACTGTAGAGCCAAGTCCTGCACCCTGTATTGCTGAAGTAGGTGAGAGCATCTCTCTCATTCCCGGACCGCCGGCAGGTCCCTCATAGCGGATAACAACAACGTCGCCTGCTTTGATACCGCCCTCGTAAATGACCTTGATAGCTTCTTCCTCGCTGTCGAATACACGGGCTGGTCCCTTGTGTACGAGCATTTCAGGAGCAACTGCACTTCTCTTTACTACACAGCGGTCTGGAGCAAGATTTCCCTTTAATACTGCGATTCCGCCTGTTTCGCTGTACGGATTATCGATAGGACGGATAGTTTCGGGGTCACGGTTAATGCATCCCTCGATATTTTCGCCTACGGTCTTTCCTGTAACGGTGAGGCAGTCTGTATTGATAAGACCTTTTTTGTTCAGCTCGTTAAGAACTGCGTAAACACCGCCTGCTTCATTGAGGTCCTCCATGTAGGTATGTCCGGCAGGTGCAAGGTGGCAGAGGTTAGGAGTTTTAGCACTTATCTCGTTTGCTATATCGAGGTTGATGTTTACTCCGCACTCGTTTGCAATTGCAGGCAGGTGGAGCATACTGTTAGTTGAGCATCCAAGAGCCATATCAGCAGTAAGAGCGTTATAGAAAGCTTTTTCTGTCATTATATCAGAAGGACGGATATTCTTTCTGTAGAGCTCCATTACCTGCATACCAGCCATTTTTGCGAGCTTTATACGTTCGGAATATACAGCAGGGATAGTACCGTTTCCACGAAGTCCCATACCGAGAACTTCTGTAAGGCAGTTCATAGAGTTAGCTGTATACATTCCTGAACATGAACCGCAGGTTGGACAAGCATGATTCTCGAATTCTTCAACATCTTCAAGCGACATCTTTCCGGCAGTATAAGCACCTACAGCCTCGAACATTGAAGAAAGGCTTGTCTTTTTGCCCTTTACGTGACCGGCAAGCATAGGTCCGCCGCTTACGAATACAGTAGGAACATTTATACGTGCCGCAGCCATAAGAAGTCCGGGGACGTTTTTATCGCAGTTAGGCACCATAACGAGTGCGTCAAAGTGATGTGCAAGAGCCATACACTCTGTAGAATCAGCGATAAGGTCACGGGTAACAAGAGAGTACTTCATGCCCTTGTGACCCATAGCAATTCCGTCACAAACAGCTATAGCAGGGAATACTACAGGAGTACCGCCGCCCATTGCAACTCCGAGCTTTACAGCTTCTACTATTTTATCTATGTTCATATGTCCCGGTACTATCTCGTTGTATGATGAAACGATACCAACGAGAGGACGGTTCATTTCTTCTTTAGTATGTCCGAGTGCATTGAAAAGGGAACGCTGAGAAGCCTTTTCAACTCCCTCGCAGAAATAATTTCCGCTCATATTATTCACCTCTGTACAAATTTATGGGTATATATTTTTCCCCGCCCGTTTGGGCGGGGATGTGGTGTTTATAGCTCCGTCAATTAAATATAAATAAAACCGACGCAGTCGGCAGAAAAGGGATTCCAAAGGGTTCCCAACCCTTTGGCAGGAAGGTGTGCGAGGAAGGGCAGAGCCCTTCCTAAAAAGCAGTAAAACCAGCGAAGCGTAGTTTTACGAACCGTCCGTATTTTTTCCCTCGGCTTGACCGACGAAATAATTGTCGAATATTATTGCCGTATCAATTAATGTAAACTCAGTTATTGATGAGCTTGTCCTCATCGCTCCAGCTGTAGAGCTTTCTTATCTCTGCACCGACCTTCTCAGCAGGATGCTCAGCAGCAAGCTTTCTCATAGCCTTGAAGTGAACCTGTGAACCTGCATCAGACATATCGAGGAGGAAGTCCTTAGCGAAAGAACCGTCCTGAATGTTCTTGAGAACCTGCTTCATAGCCTTCTTAGTGTCCTCAGTGATTATCTTAGGACCTGTTACATAGTCACCGTACTCAGCTGTATTTGAGATAGAGTATCTCATTCCTGCAAAACCGCTCTGGTAGATGAGGTCAACGATGAGCTTCATCTCGTGGATACACTCAAAGTAAGCATTTCTCGGATCGTAGCCAGCCTCAACGAGAGTCTCGAAACCAGCCTGCATAAGAGCACAAACACCGCCGCAGAGAACAGCCTGCTCACCGAAGAGGTCAGTCTCAGTCTCTGTTCTGAATGTTGTTTCAAGAACGCCTGCACGAGCTCCGCCGATAGCAAGACCGTAAGCAAGAGCAAGCTCCTTAGCCTTACCTGTAGCATCCTGATGTACAGCAACGAGACAAGGAACACCCTTGCCAGCCTGATATTCGCTTCTTACTGTATGTCCAGGTCCCTTAGGAGCGATCATAGTAACGTCAACGTCAGCCGGTGGTTTGATGCAGCCGAAGTGGATGTTGAAGCCGTGAGCGAACATGAGCATATTGCCTGCTTCGAGGTTTGGCTCGATATCTTTCTTGTACATAGCAGCCTGCTTTTCATCGTTGATAAGGATCATGATGATGTCTGCCTGCTTAGCAGCCTCAGCAGCTGTGAAGACCTCAAATCCCTGAGCTACAGCCTTGTCCCATGACTTAGAACCCTCGTAAAGACCGATGATAACTCTGCCCTTATCTCCGAGAGACTCCTTAGCGTTGAGTGCGTGTGCGTGACCCTGGCTTCCGTAGCCGATAACAGCTATTGTCTTTCCGTAGAGAAGGGAAAGGTCACAATCCTGCTCATAAAAAACCTTTGCAGTATTTTCCATTGTTAATTACTCCTTTTCAGAATAAATTTAATAATTATTTATATTTGAATGAAACCAGTGCGGAAGATAAAATATCATCCGCAGATGATGTTTCAACAAAATCGTATTATTTGGCTGTCTTCAGACAGTTTTCGCCTCTTTCAAGAGCGACTATACCTGTACGGCACATCTCCATGATGCCGTATGGTTTGAGAAGCTCGATAAAGGCATCGATCTTTGAAGTCTCTCCGGTGAGCTCGCAAACGAGAGCAGTAGGAGAATAGTCGACTATCTTAGAGCGGAATATCTCAACAGCGGTCATTATATCCTGTCTTGAATCCGAATTGTTTCTCACTTTTATAAGGAGAAGCTCACGTATAACGGTATCATTCTTGTCGAGGACTTCAACTTCCCTTACATCATGAAGCTTTTCAAGCTGCTGTACTATACGTGTTTTCAGTTCCTTATCACCGTGGAAAGCAACGGTTATACGGGAAAATCCGCTGGATTCAGTTTCACCGACTGTAAGGCAGTCGATATTGAAACCTCTTCTTGTGAACATTCCGGATACTCTTGAAAGAACTCCGGAAACGTTGGAAACGATAACTCCGATAACATACTGATCCATTATGTTCACCTCACTTTATCTCTGTGATGATGTCGTCTATTGAGCCGCCCGGCGGAAGCATCGGAAGTACGAATTCATCGCAGTCCACAACGCAGTCGATAACGTAAGTGCCATTGCAGGCGAAAGCTTTTTTAGCGGCATTTCTGAGTTCTTCTGCTGTATAGCAGCGGACTGCTTCTGCTCCGAAAGCTTCTGCGACCTTTACGAAATCGGTCTTGCGGTTGAGAGTAGTATTTGAGTAGTGCTTGTCGAAGAATAATGTCTGCCACTGACGCACCATTCCGAGTACGCCGTTGTTCATTATAACTATAACAAGCGGGATATTCTGTGATACGGCAGTTGCAAGCTCATTGAGGTTCATTCCGAAGCTTCCGTCGCCGGTAAACAGCACAGAATATTTGCCTGTAGCTTTTGCTGCACCGATAGCAGCTCCCATACCGAATCCCATAGTACCAAGACCGCCGCTTGTGAGGAAGGTACGTGGCTTTGTGAGGGGATACCTCTGAGCTGCCCACATCTGATGCTGTCCAACGTCAGTAACAACAACAGCATCGCCGGCATTTTCGCTTATTATGTCGACTATGTCAAACGGACGCAGTCTCTGGTCAGCCGGTATTCCGGTCTTGTCGCATGGAGCTGAACAATTATCACATTCTTTTTTTAATGTGGCTTTGAGGGCACTTTCTGTGCGGAGTTTTTCCTCACTGCGAAGTTCTTCGATACGCTCATGCCACTGAGGATGCTCTTTTTTCTCAACGAGTTCAATAAGACGTGAAGCAGCGTCCTTTATATCGCCTCTTACAGCTATGTCAGCTGGGATATTTTTATGAAGCTCAGCACCGTCTATATCTATATGTATTATCTTGAAATTCTTAGCAAAACGTTCTTTATTGCCGGTAGCTCTGTCGCTGAATCTTGCTCCGAGGGTAATAACGAGGTCTGCTTCATCCTCTGCGACGGAAGATGCATAGTGACCATGCATACCCTGCATCCCCAGAAAATTAGGATGTTCAGTCGGCACAGCTGAAAGTCCCATAAGGGAGCATCCCATAGGAGCGTCTATTTTTTCGGCAAGGGAAATAAGCTCATCCGAAGCCTTACCGCTTATTATACCTCCGCCGAAGTAGATATAAGGTCTTTCCGAAGCATTTATAAGCTCGGCAGCTTTCTTCAGCTTATCCTCTGAAGCGTAGGAGATAGGATAAGGGATCACAGGCTGAGACTTTGGCTCGAATTCGCACTGAGCTACCTGAACGTCCTTTGGTATATCCACGAGTACAGGTCCGGGACGTCCTGATTTAGCTATCTTGAATGCCATACGGATAGTATCGGCGAGGTCATTTATATCTTTAACTATGAAATTATGCTTAGTTATCGGCATTGTAACGCCTACTATATCGACTTCCTGAAAGCTGTCTCTGCCGATGAGACTGCATGGAACATTTCCTGTTATAGCAACCATAGGTACTGAATCGAGATAAGCTGTAGCAATACCTGTAACAAGGTTTGTAGCTCCCGGACCGGAAGTAGCAATAACTACACCTACTTTGCCGGTAGCTCTTGCATAGCCGTCAGCGGCGTGTGAAGCTCCCTGCTCGTGAGCTGTAAGTACATGGTCTATACGGTCACGGCAAAGGTAAAGCTCGTCAAAAAGATTAATTACCTGACCTCCGGGATAGCCGAAAACTGTATCGCATCCTTGTTCGATAAGAGTTTCAACAACTATCTTAGCTCCTGATATTTTCATATTATCATTGTCCTTCTATGTTATTTTGCACATACACAAAGCGGTCTGCAATGCGGAATAAAATTTACGTCTCTGTCAAACAAAAAAACCTCCGACATTCTGCCGGAGGGTAAAACTTCATTGCTTAAACTGACATACATAAATATATCAAGCAAGAGAGCCATTCGGGCAGAATGAAACGAGGCCGCAGTCAGAGACGTTAATGACCGCACCTATGATAATGACGATACCGGAAGAAATGTAAACCGATCTCATTATACTTCGCTCCTTACTGATAATATATAATTATTCTATCACTTTATCATTATAAAATCAATAAGGAACGAAGCTTTTTGTTATATTGCTTGCACCAAAGGTGATTTCAACACCTTTATTTGTGCAGTATTTTACTTTACCAGATTATTTATCGCACTTACAAGAGCATTTACTGATGAACGGATAATATCGTTATCTATACCGGCTCCCCATGAGCATTTTCCGTCCGGAGCAACTACCTCTACATAGGATACAGCCTTTGAAGCAGAACCTACTTCAAGAGCGTGTTCAGTGTAGGTATTGATGCTGTAGTCTATGCCGGTACACGAGCGGATAGCGTTGCTGACAGCATCAAGACGTCCATTTCCTTCGGAAACGATAGAATGCTCAACGCTATTGAATACAAGTTTTACATCAGCAGTGATATGACCATTCTGCTTGTAGTGTGCTGAGGTGACTTTAAGCGGAGAGTCTATATCCACATAATTTGCTTTGAATATCTGGCAGACCTCGTCCGGAAGAAGCTCTTTGTGCTTGTGGTCGGAAATACCCTTTACAAGGTAACCTACGCTCTCACGCATCTTTTTAGGAAGATTATAGCCAAATCTGGTTTCGAGTATATAACCTATGCCGCCCTTTCCGGACTGACTGTTGATGCGGATAACGTCTGCTGAGTACTCTCTGCCGACATCCTCAGGGTCGATAGGAAGATACGGAACAGTCCAGCGGTCGGTGTGACCTTCCTCACGCCACTTCATACCCTTTGCGATAGCATCCTGATGCGAGCCGCTGAATGCTGCAAATACGAGCTTTCCGGAATATGGCTGACGCTCATAGACGTTCATTCTTGTCAGACGGGTATAGAGCTCGTTTATAGAAGGAATATCGCTGAAATCGAGCATTGGGTCCACACCCTGAGTGTACATATTCATGGCAAGTGTTATTATGTCGACATTACCTGTCCTCTCGCCGTTGCCAAAGAGAGTTCCCTCTACACGGTCAGCACCGGCAAGGAGTCCCATTTCTGTATCGGCAACCGCACATCCTCTGTCGTTATGAGGATGAAGCGAGACTATTACGTTCTCACGGTATTTGAGATTCTCGCACATATACTCTATCTGATTTGCGTAAACGTGCGGCATAGAGAGCTGAACCGTCACCGGAAGATTTATTATCACTTTATCGTCCGGAGTCGGCTGCCACACATCGAGTACAGCATTACAGACTTCAAGTGCAAATTCAGGCTCTGTACCTGTAAAGCTCTCCGGTGAATATTCAAAGCGGAAGTTGCCCTCATACTTTTCACGGTATTCCTTGCACAATTCAGCTCCGCTTACGGCAATATCGATTATCTCCTCTTTGCTTTTGCGGAATACCTGTTCACGCTGGGCAACAGAAGTTGAGTTATAGAGGTGGACTATTGCGTTTTTGCATCCTCTGAGAGCCTCAAAAGTCTTTTCGATTATGTGCTCACGGGACTGAGTGAGCACCTGTATAGCAACATCGTCCGGAATGAGTTCCTGTTCGATAAGAGTACGGCAGAAATCGTATTCAGTCTCGGAAGCGGCAGGGAAGCCTATCTCTATCTCCTTGAAGCCTATATCTACAAGTTTCTGGAAAAATTCGAGCTTTTCACCGAGACTCATAGGGATAACAAGTGCCTGATTTCCGTCTCTGAGGTCGACGCTGCACCACTGAGGTGCTTTGTCTATGTAGGACTTTTCTGTCCATTTCATTGCAGTCTTCGGAGCTTCAAAGAACTGTCTTGTGTACTTATTTACGTTATTCATAAATATTCCTCCTTCTGATCTGTTCGTTTTTCCGTCATGAGGAAATAAAAAAGTCTCCTCCATGCACGGCATGGAAGAGACGAAGTTGCTTATATACTCCGTGGTACCACTCTTCTTGGTGTTTAAACACCCACTCATCTGCGTCAGATCAACGCATATCTCTGTAACGGGAGCACCCGTTCAAGCCTACTCGAAGCCTTATGCTTCTTTGGGTTGACTGCTCGGGGAGGAGTTATTTCTCATATCTGTATACTGCCTTTCACCGTCCGACAGCTCTCTGTGAAAACAAAATATAAGCTTTGATTCCCTTCATCGCATTTGTTAATGTAGCTTTATTATATACCCTAAAAAATGATTTGTCAAGAGAATTTTTGAATAAAAATGAAAATTTCGGGAATAATCACAATTGATCATTCATCATTTTCATCCCCGATGATAGAAGGTGCAGGAGCGTTCTCCTTATCCTCACGGTATTTTTTGAGTGCTCTGCGTTCCTCGCAGGCATCGTATGAGAAGTACTGTATGGCAGAAATAACGACCGTGAGCAAAGTGACTGCGAGTACCGGAAGCACTCTTTCCTTGTACATATCGCTGACCGGTACGGCTGAGTACTTTCCGTTTCCGTACCAACCGGCGGAGTCAGCGTGACTGACCAGCTTGAACAGTGCCCGCATACAAACTCCGCTGCCTATCAGTGAAGTTATCGGAGCAATAAGGTTCAAAAAACTTTTCCTGAATATGCACAAAAAAGCTGCCGCTGAGATAATTACACCCGATACAATGAGCGATATTCCGTGACCTGTTATAGTGCTGCCGTAGCTTGACCTATTATACACGATACCTGCACCGGTAAGAATAGTCATAAAAAGCGGATATATGAGGGTCAGTACGACCAGAATTATTTTCAGCACTGTCATGTAAGGCTTTTGTTTGGAGCGAAGCGGCTTTTTTAATTTTTTCATTATATGAACTCCTGTATGATAGTGTACCTTTCAGGCACTTTTTTTCAATACTGCTCACCAAATTAAATTATGTCCAATAGACAAATGCAGGAATACTCACGTATTTCAAGTTTTTCTGACGCTGAGAATTTTTCTTTATGACGAGCATTGGTTGGCAAGATTTAATTTTGTGGAGCAATAATAAAGCTCCCTTTTCAGCAGATAATTGTATAAGGAGCATAAGCTCCGCAGAAAGGAAGAAAAATGCAAAAAAGAGTAAAAATAATAAAAATAGCTGCTGCGGTATTATCTGCGGCAACAGCAGGATTATTCGGGATGGCAGGTTATTATTCATCGAAGCTGCCTTCTACTATGAAAGCGGTGTCGTCCTCGGAAATATACGTTGCGGAATATCCTGAGCTGAGCTGCACTGACACAAGGGAGTCTGTATCAGCGGATATGCTGACTTTTCCTGAGCAGAAGCAGGTGACTTTTTCGCTTTTTGGAGCAGTACCTGTAAAAACTGTACAAGTCAGGGAGCAGTCTCCGATAGTACTTGCGGCAGGCGGCACTCCATTTGGCATAAAGCTGCTCATGGAGGGCGTAATGGTCACGGAGCTTGGCAGCATATGTGACAAGTCCGGAAGGACGGTCTGCCCTGCGGAAGAAGCAGGAATAAAGGTCGGTGACGTGATCCGTCTTGCAGACGGTAAAAAAGTCACCTCAAACAAGGGACTTCAGTCTATAATATCAGCCAGCAGCGGCGAAGAAATAAAGATAACCGCCGAACGTGACGGCAGCGAATTCACCGTCTCACTAAAACCGGTTTTCTCCAGAGCAACAGGTCAATGGCGTGGAGGGATGTGGGTGCGTGACAGCATAGCCGGCATCGGCACTATGACCTTTATAAACAAGCAGACCGGTGAGTTTGCCGGTCTCGGACATCCTATATGTGATTCTGATACCGGAGAACTTGTCCCGCTCCACAGCGGAGAAGCAGTACCGGTCGAGTTATCGGACGCTAAACGTGGTGAAAAAGGCATCCCCGGAGAACTTCGTGGAGTATTCAGCAAAGATAAGACCTACGGAGTACTCTACAAAAACAGCGGATGCGGTATTTTCGGCAGACTGACTGACGATGCACTTGAAGAACTGTGCAAAGACTCCGAGGAATTTCCATTAGGCTATCGTCAGGAGGTAAGCACAGGAAGTGCAGAGATATTTACCTCTGTTTCCGGTCATAAACCCGAAAAATATTCCATAGAAATAGAAAGGGTAGACCTTAACAGCGGAGATTCTACAAAAAACATGGTCATCCGCATAACTGATGACCGGCTTCTTGACCTGACGGGCGGTATAATACAGGGTATGAGCGGCAGTCCGGTCATACAGGACGGCAAGATAGTCGGAGCGGTAACTCACGTATTTGTCTCAGACCCGACGAGGGGATATGCTATATTCGCCGAAAACATGGCGGAATATCTTGAAAGCTGATACGCTGAAAAAATAAAATCGGGCGTTACAGCTGTAAC
>OCTX014512690.1_pt1 | contig 10975 bp, 9 predicted proteins | sample 1539691 | NCBI WGS metagenome assembly OCTX01 (sample SAMN02144231, study PRJEB22623) | gut metagenome | biome: sheep rumen | host: Ovis aries | place: New Zealand | reverse complement strand
ATCCCGCCGAGCTGCGCAAATACCTGATCGGCGCCCTCGAGATCCTGTATACCAAGAGAGAGGATCGCCCTTCTAAAAAACACGGAACCAAATAATTAAAGGAGACACAGTTTATGAAAAAATGGTTAATCTCTCTGATGATGATTCTCTGCGTTTTCAGTTTTACCGCCTGTGGCTCCGCCGCCGGGGAAGATGCAGCAGAGTCTGAAGTAACAGAAGAGATGGAGCAGAAGCTGCTTGACGCCGGTGTCTATACGATGCAGTCGATCCAGAGTGCGGTGGAAAGCGGCAAAGAGATCACGATCGATGATGAAGTCATGGTAGCCGGTATCGACAGCTGGGAATCCGCCCTGGAAGATATCGGAACCGTTGAAGGTATCACCGGAGACCATGTCGAAGCTACAGACGACGGTTACTCCATCTACGTCAATATCGACGGTACAGTGCACGACGCGGAAGCGGTCATGGACGTGGACAAAAAAATGTCCGCCTTTACCAACATCGCCGTCAACGTCAAATACAGTTTCGCGGAACTGATGCAGCAGGCCGGTCTGAATACCCTGCTCGGCATGGGCATCACATTCGCCGTCCTGATCATCCTGATCGGCGTGATCTCCCTGTTCAATCTGATCCCCTGGTTTGAGGAGAGAAGGAGAAACAGGGCCGCGGCAGCTGCGGCAGTCAGCCGTTCCATCCAGAAAGAGGCAGACGAGGAGACGTCCTATCATCTGCCCGCGGAGGAAGAGGAAGATCTCAGTGATGACATGGCCCTTGTCGCAGTCATCGCGGCGGCGATCGCAGCCTACGAAGGACAGACGACCACCGACGGTTTTGTGGTCCGCTCGATCAGAAAATCAAGAAGAAAAAGAGTATAAACCCGTTCTCTTGAACGCGGCACAGATCAGATAATCGCGGCGGCAGACCGCTGCCTGCATAATCACGGCGGCAGACCGCTGTATATAAGCTATATTCAGGAGGAATATAAGATGAAAAACTATACCATTACCGTAAACGGCGTAGCATATGATGTAACCGTAGAAGAGAACGGCCAGGGCGCGGCTCCCGCTGCTCCCGCAAGACCCGCCGCAGCCCCCAAGGCAGCCCCCAAAGCCCCCGCTGCAGCAGCTAAGGCATCCGCCGGCGCAGGCTCCGTCAAGATCGAAGCCGGCGCAGCAGGCAAGGTCTTCAAGATCGAGAAAAAGGTCGGCGACGCCGTCAAGAAGGGTGATGCTGTCATTATCGTAGAAGCCATGAAGATGGAGATCCCTATGGTCGCTCCTTCCGATGGAACCGTTGCTTCCATCGACTGCTCAGTAGGTGACGCTGTAGAAGCCGGCACAGTCCTGGCAACTCTCAAATGAACCCGCAACTGAGAATCAAAAGGTCGACTTTAGGAGGTCTGCGTTATGGCATATATTGCAAATACGTTAAATAACTTAATACACCAGACCGCGTTCATGAACCTGACATGGGGCAACTACCTCATGATTGCAGTAGCCTGTTTCTTCCTGTATCTGGCTATTGCCCATGACTTCGAGCCCCTGCTGCTTGTTCCGATCGCTTTCGGTATGCTGCTTGTCAATATCTATCCGGATATTATCGCTCCCTTCAGCGAAGGCAAGGCCGGCGGTCTGCTGTACTATTTCTATGTTCTGGATGAGTGGGCGATCCTGCCTTCTCTGATCTTCATGGGCGTCGGCGCCATGACGGACTTCGGTCCCCTGATCGCCAACCCCAAGAGTTTCCTGCTGGGCGCGGCTGCCCAGTTCGGTATCTTCGCCGCCTACTTCGGCGCCATCGCCCTTGGCTTTAACGGCAAGGCGGCAGCGGCCATTTCCATCATCGGCGGCGCGGACGGCCCTACCTCCATCTTCCTTTGCTCCAAGCTGGGACAGACAGCCATCATGGGCCCCATCGCGGTCGCGGCATATTCCTATATGTCACTGGTCCCGATTATCCAGCCCCCGATCATGAAACTGCTGACGACCGAAAAGGAAAGAAAGATCAAGATGGGCCAGCTTCGTCCGGTCTCCAAACTCGAGAGGATCCTTTTCCCCATCGTCGTTACCATCGTTGTATCCATGATCCTGCCTACCACAGCACCCCTGGTCGGTATGCTGATGCTGGGCAACCTCTTCCGTGAATCCGGCGTTGTCAGACAGCTGACGGATACAGCTTCCAACGCCCTGATGTACATCGTCGTTATCCTGCTGGGTACCTCCGTAGGTGCGACCACCTCCGCGGAAGCGTTCCTGAACGCGGACACCCTCAAGATCGTAGCACTGGGTCTGATCGCCTTCTCCTTCGGTACCGCAGCCGGCTGCCTCTTCGGCAAGCTCATGTGCGCCCTGTCCGGCGGCACCATCAATCCGCTGATCGGTTCCGCGGGCGTATCCGCAGTTCCCATGGCGGCCCGTGTATCCCAGAAGGTCGGCGCGGAAGCAGATCCCACCAACTTCCTGCTGATGCATGCCATGGGCCCCAACGTAGCGGGCGTTATCGGTACCGCGGTCGTTGCCGGTACTTTCATGGCCGTCTTCGGAGTAGGCTGACAGATTGCAGGAATCAGATTCCGGGTTCCGGCCTGACCGGGCACGGAACAGACTGCCGCATCCGCAGACAGCCTGTCAGGACTGCAGCGGTCGGCGCATCCGCAGGCAGGCTTTCAGAGCCCCTGCGGTCCACCAAAGAAAGAAATACGGTGCTCCTTTATCATGAAGCACCTGTCCATATCAGGAGGTTACTATGTCTAAACCCGTAAAAATCACGGATACCATTCTGCGTGACGCGCACCAGTCCCTGATCGCGACCAGAATGCCCACAGAAAAGATGCTCCCCATCGTTGACAAGCTGGATCAGGTCGGCTACAACGCGGTCGAGTGCTGGGGCGGAGCTACTTTTGACGCCTGCCTGCGTTTCCTCAAGGAAGATCCCTGGGAGAGACTGAGAGCCCTCAGAAAAGGCTTTAAGAATACCAAGCTGCAGATGCTGCTGCGCGGCCAGAACCTGCTTGGCTACAGCCACTACGCTGATGATGTTGTTGAGTACTTCGTACAGAAGTCCATCGCCAACGGCATCGACATCATCCGTATCTTTGACTGCCTGAACGACCTTCGCAACCTGGAGACCTCTGTCAAGGCCTGCAAGAAGGAAGGCGGCCACGCCCAGATCGCCCTTTCCTATACACTGGGTGACGCTTATACCGATGAGTACTGGATGAACATCGCCAGAGAGATCGAGAGCATGGGCGCGGATTCCATCTGCATCAAGGATATGGCCGGCCTGCTGGTCCCCTACAAGGCAGAGAAGCTGGTCAAGGCTCTGAAAGCCGGTTCCTCCCTTCCGCTTGAGATGCATACCCATTACACCTCCGGTGTCGCCAGCATGACCTACCTCAAGGCCGTAGAAGCCGGCGCGGATATCATCGACTGCGCGATCTCTCCTTTCGCTCTGGGTACTTCCCAGCCCGCTACCGAAGTTATGGTAGAGACTTTCAAGGGAACTCCCTATGATACCGGTTATGACCAGAAGCTGCTGGCGGAGATCGCCGACTACTTCCGTCCTTACCGTGAGGAGTGCATTGAGAACGGCCTGCTTTCCACCAAGGTACTCGGCGTCAACATCAAGACCCTGCTGTACCAGGTTCCCGGCGGCATGCTGTCCAACACCATCAGCCAGCTCAAGGAGCAGGGCGCTGAGGACAAGTTCCAGGAAGTTCTGGAAGAGATCCCCAGAGTCCGTAAGGACTTCGGTGAGCCCCCGCTGGTAACACCTTCGTCCCAGATCGTCGGCACACAGGCCATCATGAACGTTCTGATGGGCGGCCGCTATAAAATGGCGACAGGCCAGACCAAGGATTTCCTGGCCGGCAAGTACGGCAAGACCGTCAAGCCTTTCAACAAGGATGTCGTCAAGCAGATCCTGGGCGATACACAGCCCATTACCTGCCGTCCCGCAGACCTGATCGCCCCCCAGCTGGCCATTTACGAAGAGGCCGTCAAGCCCTGGAAGCAGCAGGACGAGGACGTTCTGTCCTATGCCCTGTTCCCGCAGGTAGCGGTCGACTTCTTCAAGTACCGTGACGCCCAGCAGACCAAGGTGGATGTCACCAAGGCGGACAGCAAGAACGGAGCTTACCCTGTATAAGGCAGTACCCGGAGACTCCTGAGAATGCCGCCGCGTATATGTGGAAAAACGGACCGGCAGCCCGGTTCGCGGCGGCTTCAAAATGCGAAAAGAAAACAAAGAGCCATGCGTACTGGAGACAGCGCGCATGGCTCTTTTCATTTCAGAAACGGTTTGCATCAAAACGGTTTGCATCAAAACGGTTTGCATCAAAAACTGTTTGCGGAACTGCTTAGAGGATTTGGACATTACAGCGAAAATGGCGGAACGATTGTAAAAACACCTATAATATTGACTGTAAATAACCGAATTATGGATAAAAACACAGTTATTAAATTTAAGGATTTATTGTTTGATTTTATTTTGTTAAAATTAAATACGTGTTATACTCTTCTCTATATATATTGAGTGTGGCGAGTCAGGTGATAGTATATGAAGCGGAATTTGGTCGTAGGAAAACTCATACAGCAGATGGAAGCGGAAGCGGCCGGACGGGAGCCGGGACAGGAGCCGGAAGGCCGTCGAAGATTCAGGAAACCGGGAAGGATCGGCCAGATCTACAAACCCACGGCTGAAATATCGGGATTCAAGGTAAGACCGGGTAATTTTGAAATCAACGGAGCTACGGAGGTACAGGGAGGCGTAAATTTTACAATTTCCTCCATTGGAGCGACCTCCTGCGAACTGTGTCTGTTCAAAAGACATCAGGATAATCCCTATGCCGTGATCCGGATCCCGGATGAATACAGGATCGGCAAGGTCTATTCCATCATGGTATTCGGTCTGATCATTGAGGATTTCGAGTACTGTTATCGTTTTGACGGTCCTTATGATCTTGAAAAGGGCCTTCTGTTCGATAAGACCAAACTGGTCCTGGATCCCTATGCCAGGGCTGTGGCCGGACAGCGTCCCTGGGGCGCCGCTAAAACAGCCACGACCTATAAAGCCCGGGTCGTCCACAATGACTTCAAGTGGGACGATACGGCTTTTCCCAGAACGCCCATGGAAGACTCCATCATCTATGAGATGCATGTCAGGGGCTTCACCAGGCATCGTTCCTCCGGCGTTCAGTATCCGGGCACTTTTGCCGGTATCGTGGAGAAGATCCCTTATCTGAAGGAACTGGGGATCACAGCCGTTGAGCTGATGCCGGTCTTTGAATTTGATGAGACCATCAATGCCCGTTCCGTCAACGGCAAACAGCTGTTGGAGTACTGGGGCTACAATACCGTTTCCTTCTTTGCTCCCAATTCCGCCTACGCGGCTTCGCTGGAATACAACGAAGAGGGAACGGAACTGAAGCAGACCATCCAGGTCCTGAAAAAGCACGGGATCGAGGTCATCCTGGACGTTGTCTTCAACCATACGGCCGAAGGCAATGAGAACGGACCCTTCCTGTCCTTCAAGGGCCTTGACAATAACATCTATTACATGCTGATGCCCACCGGGGAGTATTACAACTTCAGCGGCTGCGGCAATACTTTTAACTGCAATAACCCCATTGTCAGGCAGTTCATCATCAACTGTCTCAAATACTGGGTCACGGAATATCATGTGGACGGTTTCCGTTTTGATCTGGCCAGTATCCTGGGCCGTGACCAGAACGGTGTTCCCATGAAGAACCCGCCCCTGCTGGAGCGTCTGTCCTACGATCCCATTCTCCGGTCCACCAAGCTGATCGCCGAAGCCTGGGACGCCGGCGGCCTTTACCAGGTCGGCAATTTCCCGGCTTATCACCGCTGGGCCGAGTGGAACGGCAAATACAGGGACGCCCTGCGGGATTTCCTTAAGGGAAATTACTGGAACGCGCCGGAGACTGCCAGGCGGCTGGCAGGGTCCACAGACCTGTATCAGGGCGTTTACGAGGGACATGAATCCTCCGTAAACTTTATCACCTGTCATGACGGTTTCACCCTGTATGACCTCTTCTCCTACAGCCGCAAGCACAATGAGGTCAACGGCTGGAACAACGCCGACGGCGCCGATGACAACCGCAGCTGGAACTGCGGCGTGGAAGGCCCCACCGAGGATCCGGTCATTACGGCCCTGCGCTTCAAAATAATGCGCAACGCCATCACCGTCCTCATGTGCAGCCGGGGAACGCCCATGATCCTGGCCGGGGATGAATTCGGCAATACCCAGTTCGGCAACAACAACAGCTACTGTCAGGACAATGAGATTTCCTGGCTCAACTGGGACTATCTCAAACGGAACCGGGACTTCTTCGAGTTCTACAAGAGCACCATCGCCTTCCGTAAAAAGCATCCTTCCATCCGCCGCCAGCTGCAGCCGGCTGAATGCGGACTGCCGGATGTCATGACCTGCGGCGCCAATCCGGATGATCACATGATCACCAAGGACAACCGCGTTCTGGGCATCCTGTTCGCGGGCAGGGAAGAAGGCGCGGAATACGACGACGTCGTCTATATGGTCATCAACGCTCACTGGGAACCCTGCGAGATCAGGCTGCCCGCCCTGCGCGCCGGCCTCTCCTGGGGCATCTGTATCGATACAGAAGGCAGCGACGGCAGGTTCTATTGTGAAAAGCCTGTATTCCTGACAAGGCCCCTGTTCATGCTGGCCGAGAGGAGCGTCGCGGTATTTACCCTCTACAGGGAGGAAGAATAATCCTCATCAGAAAATTACATGCGGACAGGGCCGCCATATGGTTGTCCTGTCCCTTTTTATGTGAGAAAATATAATTCGGGCCGGTCTGCCGGAGCCTGCTGCGCAGGAGACGGCCGGCCTGCAAAAAGCACGCTGAATCAGACAGAATGCGGATAAAATCACATAAAGAACACAAATATGTAAGAAAATACACGGGAAAGAAGCGGTCCATATATCCATATGTCATATATATAGAAGGAACGGGCTGCAGAGACAGTCTGAAAGAAGCAGTCAGGCAGAACAGCCAAAAAGAGACAGAAGCAGCGGAGTGGAAGAATGAAAGAGCAGAAAATACTGGTAGTAGATGATGAAGCAAGGATGCGGAAACTGGTCCGGGATTTCCTGATACGGAGCGGTTATCTGGTCGTGGAAGCGGAAGACGGAGAAAAGGCCCTGGACGCTTTTTATGCGGACAAGGATATTTCTCTGATCATCCTGGACGTTATGATGCCCGGTCTGGACGGCTATCAGGTCCTGGAGGAGATCCGCAAATACTCAAGGGTTCCCATTATCATGCTGACAGCCCGGTCTGATGAAAGGGACGAGCTGCGCGGTTTTGACCTGGGCGTGGATGAATATGTGACCAAGCCTTTCAGCCCCAAGACCCTGGTGGCCAGGGTCGGCGCCATTCTGCGCAGGACCGGCGGGACCGACAGTGAAGAAAAGCTGGAAGCCGGCGGGATCACAATGGATCTTTCCGCCCATGCGGTCTATGTGGACGGCAAAGAGATCGAGCTTTCCTCCAAAGAGTTCGAACTGCTGGGTTATTTTATGGAAAACAAAGGCATCGCCCTCTCCAGGGAAAAGATCCTCAACAATGTCTGGAATTATGACTACTACGGAGACGCCAGGACCATCGATACCCATGTCAAAAAGCTCAGGAGCAAACTGGGCGACAAGGGGGAGAACATTCGTACCGTCTGGGGCGTAGGATATAAATTTGAGGCGTAAAGCATGAAAAAAAGGACCATGAGGTTCTCCCTCAGGACCCAGTTCACCCTGATCATCGTTGCCCTGCTGGCAGGTATGATGCTGGTCTCCATGCTGGTCAACCGGACCTTTCTGGATGACTTCTACAGGACCCAGAAAATCACGGCCCTGAAAAAGTGCCGGGAGAGCCTGGTCGGGGCGGTCGGCCGGGACGAGATCACCTCGGATGATTTTGATGTGGAACTGGTCAAGATCAACAACAAAGATAATATCGGCATCATCATCATGAACCAGGACTCCATGACGATCAAGAGCTATGGCCCCGATGCCGAGACCATGGAGCGCAGGATGTGGGACAACCTGCTGGGCCTGACGCCGACCAGAGAGGAACTGGAAGCCGCTGCCGAAGGTGCAGATCAGGTCGATGCGGGATCGAGCAAAGATGAAGCAAGGGAATTCTGGCGTAAGAACGGAATGGACACCTATGATTTCTGCATTCTCGAAACGATCGAACGCAGAGACGACTATGTGCTCAATGTCATTCTGGACCGCAGGACCTCCCAGCAGTCCCTGGAAATGTGGGGCAGCCTGGAGGACGGCAGCTATTTTCTGATGCGGGCGCCGCTGGAAAGCATACATAACAGCTCCTCCCTGGCCAACCGCTTTTTCCTGCAGGTAGGTCTGGTCATCACGGCCATCGGTGCGGTCATGGCCATGATCCTGGCCGGTACAGTTACCCGGCCCATCCGGGAGCTGACAGATATCTCCACACGTATGAAGAAGCTGGATTTCAGCGCCAAATACGAGGGGACCAGCCGGACCGAGATTGCCGACCTGGGCCAGAATATCAATGAACTGTCGGAAACACTGGAAGAGACCATCTCCGAACTGAAAGCAGCCAATAATGAACTGCGCCGGGATATCCGCAGAAAAGAAGAGGTCGAGGCCATGCGGCAGGATTTCCTGGCCAGTGTCACCCATGAGCTCAAAACGCCCCTGGCCCTGATCCAGGGCTACGCGGAGGGCCTGCAGGAAGGCATTTCTGACGACCCTGAGAGCCGGGACTATTACTGCGAAGTCATCGTGGATGAAGCCGGCAAGATGAACCGGATGGTCCAGAAGCTCCTGACCCTGAACCAGCTGGAATTCGGCAACAATGCCGTGACCATGGAACATTTCGATATTACCGAGCTGGTCAGGAATTACCTGTCCCGGGCGGAACTGCTGGCGGAGCAGAACGGGATCACGGTCAATATGCAGGAGACCGGCCCGATCATGGTCTGGGCCGACGAGTTCCTGGTCGAGGAGGTTTTTGCCAACTATTATTCCAACGCCTGCAATCACGCGGCTGGCGATAAAATCATCGATATCCGTTTTGAAGAAAAAGAGAATACGGTCAGAGTCTCCGTATTCAATTCCGGCAGCCCGATCCCGTCTGAATCCCTGCCCCATCTGTGGGAAAAATTCTACAAGGTCGACAAGGCCAGGACCCGGGCTTATGGCGGGTCCGGCGTGGGGCTGTCCATTGTCCGTGCCATCATGAACCTGCTCCAACAGGAGTATGGCGTAATCAACTATGATAATGGCGTCAAATTCTGGTTCGAGCTGGACACCTCCGGCGCGGAACGGCAAAAAGATGAACCAGACACTTCTGAAATCGAGGTATGAATATATGATCGCAATCATTGATTATGAAGCCGGCAATATCAAAAGCGTTGATAACGCCATCAAATATCTGGGCCGGGAAGCGGTCCTGACCAGAGACCGGGATATCATAGCCGGCGCGGACAGGGTCATCCTGCCGGGCGTCGGCGCTTTCGGGGACGCCATGTCCAGGATCCGGGAGTTCGATCTGGAAGAGGTCATCCACCATGTGGCGGATAAAGGAATCCCCTTTCTGGGCATCTGCCTGGGCCAGCAGCTGCTGTTCGAGACCAGTCAGGAAAGTCCCGGCGTGGAAGGACTGGGCATCCTGCCCGGCAAAGTCCTGCGCATCCCCGACGGGGAAGGCAGGAAAGTCCCCCAGATTGGCTGGAATGACCTGACCTATCCTGTAAAGGGCAGGCTCTTCGAGGGCGTTCCGGAAGGCAGCTTTGTCTATTTTGTCCATTCTTTTTACGTGGACGCCGCGGACAGAGACATAGTCACAGCCACCACCTGGTACGGGACCAGGATCGACGCGTCCGTCCAGAGAGACAACGTATTCGCCTGCCAGTTCCATCCGGAAAAGAGCGAGGCGGTCGGCATGCAGATCCTGCGGAATTTCCTGGAGGCCTGACCGGCAGCCGGGCCATGAAAAGGCAGACGGAGGGAGCGGCAGGCAGCCCCGGGGATTACCCGCGGACCTGATCCATTCCGCCGGGCCGTTGATACAGCAGATCCTGCGCAGAGAAGGAGAATAGATATACATGTTAACCAAGAGAATCATACCCTGTCTGGATGTCAATCAGGGGCGAGTCGTTAAGGGCATCAATTTTGTACAGCTGCGGGATGCGGGCGATCCGGTAGAGACCGGCGAGGCCTATTCCAAAGCAGGGGCGGATGAACTGGTCTTTCTGGATATCACGGCCACCAGTGACGCCAGGAATACGGTGGCGGATATGGTACGCCGGGTGGCGGAACGGGTCTTTATCCCCTTTACCGTCGGCGGCGGGATCCGGACCACCGATGATATGAAAGCCATCCTCAGGGAAGGCGCGGATAAGATCTCCATCAACTCTGCTGCCATCAACCGGCCTGAGCTGATCTCGGAAGGAGCCATCAAATTCGGCAGCCAGTGTGTAGTCGTGGCGATCGACGCCAGAAGGCGCAGGGACGGCAGTGAAGGCTGGACCATCTTCCGCAGCGGCGGCAGGATCGATACCGGTATAGACGCGGTGGAATGGGCGGTACAGGCCCAGCAGCTGGGCGCCGGTGAGATTCTCCTGACCAGTATGGACGGAGACGGAACAAAAGCCGGTTATGACCTGGAGCTGACCCGGGCGATCTCGGACGCGGTATCGATTCCTGTCATCGCATCCGGCGGGGCGGGCACAAAGGAACATTTCTATGAAGCCCTGACAGAAGGCGGGGCGGACGCGGCGCTTGCGGCTTCCCTGTTCCACTACAGGGAACTGGAGATCCGGGAGGTCAAGGAATACCTGCGGGACAAAGGAATTCCGGTCAGACTGTGAGAAAATAAAAGGCCGATGACACAGGAAGCCGGTCATACAAACAATCAGGATATAGAAACCAGAGAACAACATCATTCAGG
>OCTX012254567.1_pt1 | contig 10977 bp, 7 predicted proteins | sample 1539691 | NCBI WGS metagenome assembly OCTX01 (sample SAMN02144231, study PRJEB22623) | gut metagenome | biome: sheep rumen | host: Ovis aries | place: New Zealand | reverse complement strand
TGGGGCTATCGGCAAGGCGTGGCCACAAGACAATCCACACTGGACATCTTGGCTCGTTATCTTGGCTATGCCGATTATGTGATGTTCTGTCAATGGTCGCCTGCGGACAAAGACGAGCCGCAGAGCGATGAGGTGGTTTCTCGTCACTTGCAGACGTCGGATTTGCAGGTGGGTCAGCAGGTGGAACTGATTTGGTATCCCGACCGCAGATGCGTAATAGAGCTTCGTTCGGATGGTCAGTATGAGGTTTTGGAAGCTAAGAACACAAAGCTCAGCGTTGGCGACACTTTCCGGTGCGACATCTTTATTGAGGGTGAGCCTTTGTACCTGAACCACCTGATACACGAAGGCCGTCCGCCTATGGTTTATGTGGCGGGTAAAAAGGACGGGATTCGATTTAGCCTGACATCTTCTCCCAAGAGCGAGGTGGGAGTATGCGGTGGATAGCTATTTCTTGTATGGAATGAATGGTTTGACCCGACGGACGATGGTGTCGTGCCAAGCCTGCCAGTGGTCGAGCAATGCCATAAGGATTTCTTCGCGCTCCGTGTCATTGAAGTCGGTCAGCTGCTCTTCGACGTAGTCGTAGCAGAAGGCATTGGCGTCAAGTATCTTTTCATTGATTCGGGGGTCGAGGTACCGCCAGGCGGTGAGGGTGTCGGTATGGTGGTTGAGTCCTGTCGCGTTGATTTTTTTCTCGAGAAGCTCCAGACCTTGTTCTTTGGCGATGGGGATGCGGTTCAATTGTAGGTACATAGCCCGTCTGTCTGCGTCGAGCTTGTAGATGGAGACTGCCCCTGCAAGCAAGACCAGAACGAGAGCTGCAAGAGGAATCATCCAACGGCGACGGGCGGCACGGCGCTTGCAGCGGTCGATGTCGTCCTGCAACTCTTCGATGTTGGCATAGCGTTTGTCAATAGGCATGAGGCAACGCTCAATAATTTTGTGCCAGGAGTCCGCCAGTGGCAGTTCCTTCATGATGACTCCCAGGGAGTAGATGTCGTTGCGAACGTCGGGTGTGCTGGCTGTGTTCTGTTCGGGCGACATATATTGTGCGGTGCCTGAAGGATGCTTCAGGATGGCGTGAGTGTCGGTGTCTGCAAGCGAGAAGTCTATGAGCTTCACGAAGTTGCCGTTGCGGGTAAGCATCACGTTGGATGGCTTCAGGTCGCGATGGGTGATGCCTGTGGCATGCAGATAGGCAAGTGCTGAAAGGAGTTGGCTGACAATTTCAGCCCCTTCCCGACTTGTCCGATGTGGAGAGGAAGCGAGCCATTCCTTCAGGTTGATGCCGTCGATGTATTCCATGACGATGCACTCTGCCTCTTCCTCCGAGGAGGGGAGCCTCAGGCGCTCTATGCCCAGACAGCCGACGATGCCTGGATGCTGCAACCGCATGAGGATTTCCATCTCCTTCAGGAGCATCTGTTGGTGGGCGGCACTGTCCCGATGCTCTGGCTGGAGTGCCTTGAGGAGATACCACCGTCCGAAGCGCTTGGCGCGATAGAGCTGGTGTGTGTGCGTCTGGTTGATGAGCTGAATGTCGGTGAAGTTACGCTGCAACTGCTCGAAAGTGCCGGTCTCGAAGTCAGAGAAAGAGTCGTCTGGTCTGTTCATGGCTGCCGTTTAGGGAAGGTTGGAATATGTTCCGCATGATAGCGGAAGGACGAGAAGGTCTTATCGTTCCGATAGCTATCCACCGAGCCGAAGGGAACCACAATGGTGGCCGTGTTGAAGCTATGGTTCTCGAACGTGCCCTCATGGTAGGTGAGGGGTGGATTGGAACACCTGAGGTTGATGCGCCTGAGCGCAAAGCACCCCCAAAAGGCCTGCGGATAAATGATTGTGAGGCTGTCCGGTAGGGTAACTTCGCGGAGTGAATCACAACCTTGGAAAGCGAGGTCGGAGATGGTGCTTATGTTAAAAGGCAGATGAATCTTCGTTAGCCTCTTGCAGCCTTGGAAGCTTCCTCGCGAAACCCAACGGATTCGTCTGTGTCGTCCGTCGGAAGCGACAACACTGTCGGGAACGAATATCTCGCCTTCCGTCGTGGCAGGAATGGCAGGGTGAAAGTATTCCTCATAACCAATTGCAGCAAAGGGGGTGTCTTCCCTCATGCGAAAGCCCATCTGTACACTGCCTCTGTCGGTACGAATCGGTGCAGTGAAAACTATATTGTGCTTCTGTGCACTGGCCGAGGCGAAAGGCATGAGTGCCAGAAAGGTAAAAAGGAAAAAAGGTGAAAGGGTTAATAGTGCGAGTCGTTTCATGGTGATTAACGTGTGATGTTTGCAAACTAAACGTGTGATGTTTGTCAACTAACCACGTTTAGTTTGCAAAGGCCTTTATCCGAGTGTCTCGATGGCGAACTTCATGCGGCGGAGGGTTTCGTCCTTGCCGAGGAAGGCGGAGAGCTCGTACATGTCGGGGCCTTGGCCTTCGCCGACGAGACAGATGCGCCAGGCGTTCCAGGGCTTGATGCCCGTCTGGGCGGCCCAAGCATCGACGACAGCCTTCTGACCCTCGACCGTGAAGTCCTCGATGCCGCTCAGTACGTCGGCAAGCTGCTGCATCTCGGCTGCCGTCTCGGGTTTCCAGTTCTTGCGGATGAACTTGTCTTCGGTGTCGAACTCAGTCGGGCTGGCGAAGAAGAAGCGCGTCAGGGGCCAAAGGTCGCTGACGAAGCTGATGTTTCGCTTGTGCTTCTGTCCCTGGCCGTCGGTGTATTCGATGACCTTCAGCTTCATCATGCGGACGACAGCTGCTTCCTGCTCGGGCGTCGCTTCGATGCCTTGCTCGCGAAGCACCTTGTCGAAGGCAGGCACCCAAGCCTCGTCGGGCTGCTTCAAGAGGTATTGATGATTGAACCAAGCCGCCTTGATGTAGTCGAACTTTGCGCCGTTCTTCGAGCACTTGCTGAGGTCGAAGAGGCGGACCATCTCGTCAAGCGACATCACTTCCTGGTCGTTACCCGGGTTCCAGCCCAGCAGGGCAAGGAAGTTGACGACGGCCTCGGGCAGATATCCTTTCTCGCGATAGCCGCTGCTCACTTCGCCACTCTTCGGGTCGTGCCATTCGAGGGGGAAGACGGGGAAGCCGAGCTTGTCGCCGTCGCGCTTGCTGAGCTTGCCGTTGCCGACGGGTTTAAGCAGGAGCGGCAGGTGGGCGAAGCGAGGCATCGTGTCCTGCCAGCCGAAAGCCTCGTAGAGGAGGACGTGGAGCGGTGCGCTGGGCAGCCATTCCTCGCCGCGGATGACGTGCGTGACCTCCATCAGGTGGTCATCGACGATGTTGGCAAGATGATAGGTGGGCAGCTGGTCGGCGCTCTTGTAGAGCACTTTGTCGTCGAGGATGCTCGAGTTGATGCGCACTTCGCCGCGGATGATGTCATCGACCACGACGTCCCTTCCCGGCTCGATGAGGAAGCGAACCACGTACTGCTTGCCCTCTGCAATGAGGGCATCCACTTCTTCCTTGGGCAGCGTCAGCGAGTTGCGCATCTGCAGGCGCGTGCTGGCATCGTACTGGAAGTTCTCCACCTCGGCCCGTTTCGCATCGAGCTCCTCGGGCGTATCGAAGGCGATGTAGGCCTTGCCGCGGTCCAGAAGCTCGCGCACGTACTTCTTATATATATCGCGTCGCTCGCTCTGGCGATAGGGGCCGTGGCTGCCGCCGAAGCTCACGCCTTCGTCGAACTGGATGCCGAGCCATCGGAACGACTCGATGATGTATTCCTCGGCTCCGGGCACGAAGCGAGTGGAGTCGGTATCCTCGATGCGGAAGATAAGCTCGCCTCCGTGCTGACGGGCGAAGAGGTAGTTGTATAATGCTGTACGGACGCCGCCGATGTGGAGCGGACCAGTGGGGCTTGGTGCAAAGCGCACGCGCACCTTCTTTTGTTCTTGATTCATAATTCGCAGTTATATATTCCGTGCAAAAGTACAAAAAAGTTTTGGATTAGAGATTAGGGATTAGGGATTATTTCGTATCTTTGTGCTGAAAAAGCAATTATGAATTGTGAATTAAGATTTATGAACTGAAAAATGAGCCGCTACAACCATAAGCACCAACTGAGCACCCGTGCCATCCTGTACCGCATTCTCTTTTCGCTCATCGCCACTGCCATCCTGGTGGTCTTCATGCCCTACGGCAACAACTCTGCCCTCCACTTCCAGAAGGGCGAACCCTGGGAGGATGAGGCTTTCATAGCTCAAGACAGCTTCCCTATCCTCAAGCCCGCCGAGCAGGTGGAGCGCGAGCGGGACAGTCTCCGCCAATTCTACGAGCCCTACTTCAGACAGGACGAGACCATCCTGGAGGACAGACAGGCGGCACTGCGCCAGTACTTCGTCTCCCCCTCGGCTTTAGGCACGCCCTACTACTTCATGCCTCACCTGCTGGAGAAGCTTCAGCACATCTACTCGGTAGGCATCCTGTCGGCTGAGGACCTGTCGCGCTTCGACGAAGAGCAGCCCCGCCTGGTGCGCATCTACCACGGCAACGAGTCGAGCGCCCGCCCCTTTGCCGAGCTGTTCAGCGAGAAGACGGCCTACGAGTACATGCTGGCCGAAGAGGACAGCGTGCGCTACAATCATCGCCTCCTGCACGGGCTGGACCTCATGAAGTTTGTCAGCCCCAACCTCACCTACGATGCCGGGAAGAGCCAGCAGCAGAAGCAGGAGGTGGACAGCCGCCTGGTGCGCACGAAGGGTGTAGTGCTGCAGGGGCAGAAGGTGGTGGATCGCGGCCAGATTGTCGATGACGAGGTGATGGGCATCCTGCTCTCCTGGGAACAGCATCGGCGTGAACACACACTGAGCACGCGCGAGAAGGTGTCGCGCATCGCCGGACGTGCCGTCTATGCGGCCATTCTCGTCGTTCTGCTGCTGATGTACTTCCAGCAGTTCCGCAGCGACTACCTCGACAGCCTGCGCACCGTGCTGCTCATCATGACGCTCTCGCTGCTGTTCCCCATCATTACCTACATGATTGTCATCCACTCGTGGAACTGCGTCTATCTGGTACCCTACTGCGTGCTGCCCATCATGCTGCGCATCTTTCTGGATTCGCGCACAGCTTTCGTCACGCACGTCATCTCGGTGCTGGCCTCGGCAGTCGTGCTGACCAGTCCCTTCCCCTTCATCGTCACGCAGACGGTGGCGGGCCTTGTTGCCATCTATTCCCTGCGCGAGCTGTCGCAGCGCTACGAGCTTTTCCGTGCAGCCGTCATCGTCACGGTCTCTGCCCTGCTCACCTACCTCTGCCTGGAGTTTGTGCGGGGCACTGCCGACGGGAGCAACGAGCTGAGCACCCTGCCCTACATCCATCTGGCTATGGCTGGCGTGCTCTCCATGCTGGCCTACCTGCTGCTCATCCCCATCGAGCGCATCTTCGGCTTCTCGTCCATCGTCACGCTTGTCGAGCTGCAGAACGTGAACAATCCTCTGCTGCGCCGCCTTTCGGAGGAAGCCAACGGCACCTTCAACCACAGCATGCAGGTGGCTAACCTCGCTGCCGAGGTTGCCATCAGGATTGGTGCCAAGGCTCAGCTTGTCCGCACCGGCGCACTCTACCACGACATCGGCAAGCTCGAGAACCCCGTCTTCTTCACCGAGAACCAGAACGGTCGCAACCCTCACGACGGGCTGCCCTTTGAGCGCAGTGCCCAGATCATCATCCGCCACGTGGCCGACGGGCTGCGGCTGGCCGACAAGTACAAGCTGCCGATGGTCGTGAAGGACTTCATCGCCACTCACCACGGCAAGAGCCTCACGAAGTATTTCTATGCGAAAGCGAAGGAGCAGGAGGGAGCAAGGGGCAAGGAGCAAGAGGGTACAACCAGCTCCGGCAATCCTTCTGCCCCCTGCTCCTTGTCCCTTGCCCCTTTCACTTATCCCGGCCCCAAGCCCCAGACGCTGGAGCAGGCCATTCTCATGATGGCCGATGCCGTGGAAGCCGCCAGCCGCGGACTGCCCGAATACACCGAGGAGAGCATCAATGCTATGGTCGAGAAAATCATCGGCGCACAGGTCAGCGAAGGCTGCTTCAGCGAGTGTGCCATCACCTTCCGCGAGATAGCCGAAGCCAAGGAGGTGCTCCAGGCCCGTCTCCGCACGGTCTATCACACCCGCATTCAGTATCCCGACTGAGAACTCCCCCTTAGCTTTTTTTAGCCGACACCGGAACCGGAACGGCGCAGGCGGCTCTACGCGAGGCGGTAGCGCGTCTGTGCGCCCTTGCCGTCGCGGACGAGGCGACCCTCCCTGACGAGACGCGCGAGGAGATTCGTCACGCGATTGCGCGTCAGCGTCTGCCCGAAGGCGGCGGACACATCTTTATGAGTAATGTACTCGCGGGTAGTGAAGAGCTCGGCCAGACGCGCCTCAATCTCCGACTCCTCGGCACCGAGCTTCCATCCGAATGGCACCTGCTCCACCTCGAAGCCCTGCACAGCGGCCAGCAACGCGCGGTCCGGACGGAAGAGGATGCCATCTACATGAACGTCGCGACCGTGAAGGTTGCCTTCCCTCACCTCGATGTCGCCCTTGACCGAGAGGCGGAAGGTGCCGATGTCGGGCAACGTGACGGCATTGCCCTTCGCCAGTTCGTGCAGCATGACCCGCTGCAAGGTGCTCAGAGCTGCCCTCAGCTCGGCCTTGGGCATGACGGAAGGCAGCCTGGAACTGCTGCCCTGGAACTCGACGGCATCCACCGTCTCCGGGCTCTCCAACTGGGGCCGCAGACTCTTCAAATCGTTTCCTGCACTCTCATTTGCCCGTGCCTCTTCCTGAGGCAACAAGCCACGCTTGGTAATTGAAAAACGGATAGACATATTCCTTATTCTTTAGATTAACGCCACAAAGTTAGTGAATTTTCCCCACAGTTCCAAGAATCTTCGCCAAGAAAATACCGATGACCTGTTTGCTCCATCGCGATGGAGCAATTGCTTCATCGCGATGGAGTGATTGCTTCATCGCGATGAAGCAACAAAGTACTCACGCAGGTAGCGCACTCCGTCCGTGAGGCACGGAGAGAGTGCTGCTGCCGTCTTGTTGCCGGGAAAACGGCTCTCCAACCTCCGTCCTGCGGAAAAACGGGCAGTTTTTATGTCTTTTTTATGCCATTGGGAAAGATTTTCCAACCATTTGCTTTGCAGGTTGGATAAAAAAGCGTAACTTTGCCTTTGCATTATGCGCTTGTGGTGGAATTGGTAGACACGCCAGACTTAGGATCTGGTGCCGCGAGGCGTGTAAGTTCGAGTCTTATCAGGCGTACATGATGCATTGCTTACAGTATTAAGGATTAAAGATTTATGTTCAGGAATTAAAGCCTCAAGGTTATGAAGAAGGTTATCGGTTATTGGTTAATGGCTATTGCAGTCCTCGCAGGCTGCAAGGAAGATATTGACACCTCGGCCCGCTACGTCTTCACCGAGCGGACCGTGGCCAGCTATCTCGAGGACCACCAACAGTTCAGCGAATACGTGCGCCTGCTGAAGGAGCAGAAAGTGAGCGACGTCAGCGAGACAACAGTCTATCAGCTCATGACGGCCTACGGCTACTACACCTGCTTCGCACCTACCAACCAGGGCATCCAGCTCTACCTGGACTCCCTCGTCATCAAGGGCATCATCCCCCAGGCCAATTGGGACGCATTCCCCGACGAGAGAACCAAGGACAGCATACGCACCGTCATCGTCCTGAACAGCATCCTCGACGGCACCAAACAGGAAAAGAAATTCTACACCACAAGCTTCCCGAAGGTCAACGAGGAATTTGAAATCAACACGATGGCCGACCGCAAGATCAGCATCGCCTACCCCATCAAGACCGACCAGGACAGCATCTACATCGACGGCATCTGCCCCCTCTCGAAGCGGAACCGCGACATCGAAGCCATCAACGGCACCATCCACCAGATAGGCTACGTCATCAACCCAAGCAACGAGACCCTGGGCAGCACCCTCCACAAGTACGCCTACGACTACGAGTCGGGACTCAGCGTCATGGCCGGACTCGTGGAAGCATGCGGACTGACCGACACGCTCAGCCAGGTAAAGGACGAGCGCTACGAGAGACTCTACCGCGAAGGAGCATTCCCCAGCTTCAAGTGGCAGCTGCGCGGATGGGAAATCCCGGCACCCGAACACCGCAAGTACGGCTTCACGCTCTTCGCCGAGACCGACGAGTTCTGGGAAAAGGAACTCGGCAAGGACCGCAGGGACATCAAGAAGGAAGACATCATCGCCTGGATTACCTCACAGGGACTCTACCCCGAGGCCGTCAACGACGACAACTACACCAGCCCCGACAACCTCCTGAACCAGTTCGTCACCTACCACCTCCTGCCCATGCGTCTGCCCGTCGATAAGCTCGGACTGCACTACAACGAGAAAGGCTACAACTACAACAACAAGAACGCCGTACCCACCGTACCCGTCTGGGCACACTACGTCACGATGGGAAAGCGACGCCTCCTGCGCATCTGGGAAAGCGCCGAGACAGAATGGCCATGCATCAACCGCTTCCCCAAGCTCAACAACGGACGCAAGGAAGACTACCACGAGCGGGAATGCAGCGACGAGAACAAAGGCGTAGAAATCCGCACCGACGAGAATTCGGGCATCGTCAAGCTCATCAACGGCATCATCTACCCCATCGACCAGCCCATCGCCTACTCCGAAAACGTACGCAACGAACTCGCCAAAGTGCGACTCCGCTTCGACTCCTGGGAACTGCAGCCCGAAGCAATGAACAACGACATGCGACTCGTCAGCCAGAACGACGCCATCTGGTACTTCTCGAGCGACCCCGACAAACAATACTTCGAGAACGCCACCGTCAACAGCAAGCAGACAAACTTCATGCTCCTGAGCGGACGCAACCAGAGCTGGCCCAACTACCAGGGCGACGAACTGCTGGCAGAAGGCGTCTATGACATCACCATCACCTGCCCGCCCGTACCCAAGAGCGGCGTCTATGAGATACGCATGGGCGTATCCACCTACAGCGGCACACGAGGCATCTGCCAAGTCTATTGGGGACCCCGCAAGGACCAGCTCGTAGCACAAGGCATCCCCGTCAACATGCAGCTCGGCGGTAACAGCGAGAACAACATACTCGGCTGGGAACGCGACACCGACGACGAAGACTACGATGCCGAAGTCGATAAGAAGATGCGTAACAACGGCTTCATGAAGGGGCCCGAATACATCGTAGCAGTAGCCGGCGGCAGGGAAACAAACCGAATGAACGCAGGTGCCACGCGCCGCATCGTCGTGCGCGAAGCCATGTCGCCAGACGTCACCTACTACATACGCTTCAAAACCGTACAGCCCGACTACACCACAAAACAGCTCTTTGTCGATTACCTCGAATGGTGCCCCAAAGAAGTCTATGACAATCCCGAATCACCGGAAGACATCTGGTAAAGAAAGAAAATGAAGAAATATATTCTTGTCGTCATCCTCCTCTGCTGCACACCGGCATTCGCCCAGCAGAAGAGCAACGCATGGCAGCAAGCCGAGAAGGAAGCTGCTGCCGGCAAATACAAAGAAGCTTTCGAACACCTCAGAGATTTCGAACACGCCGTACTGACCAACCCCAACCTCGACGACAAAGGCAAGGCAGCCGAGCGCTACAAGGCAGCACGGACACGCATGAACATGTACTTCAGGATGCGCAGACCCGCCAACGCGCTGGAGCATCTCGAAAAGATGGAGAACCTCGCCAACGCCTCCGGAGACGAAGCACTGCGAAGCGACTACCTCTACAACAAGACCATCTACTACTACACCGTCGGGCAGACAGACAAAGCCGATGCCGCATTCAAGGAAATGACGGCACGCCTCATGGTCTCCAAGGAATACGGCAAAGTGGAAGAAGTCTATCAGACACTCATCGCCAACGGACGCAAGTCCGGCAACGCAGGCATCGTGGCACAAGCCTACAGCGACTACATCGCATGGAAGGACTCAGCAAACGCCCTCAAGGTAGCCGACGAGATTAACGGCCTCAAACAGCAAATCGAGGCAGGAGCGGCATCCATCGCAGAGAAAGACAAGTCCCTGGCCTCCCGCTCCTACATCATCACCGCACTCTGCATCCTCGCCGCCATCCTCGTCGCAGTCCTCGTAGGCACATGTCTCCTGCTCGCACGATTCATCTTCCAGACACGGCAGCAGAAGAAGGTCATCCGCATCCTGAACGACAACATCGCACTCAAGGCAAAGTTCACAAGCAACATCTCGGCACAGCTCACGCCGGCCCTGCAGAAACTCGACAGGCAGCGTCCCGAAGTAAAGGCACTGCTCGACTTCTCAGACCACATCCAGACCCTCTCGCAGCTTGAGTCAGACAGCGGACAAGCCATTGAAAAGGAAGAGACAAACCTCCCTGCCTTCAGCGAAGAACTTCTCGGCAAGATAAAAGGACAGGTCCGCAGCGGAGTCTTAGTGAACGCCGACATACCCAAGATGAGTGCCACCTTCAACAAGGAATACGTCACCCACATCCTGCTTCACCTGCTCACCAACGCAGCCGAGCATACACCCCAGGACGGACACATCCGCCTTGAGTTCAAGAAGCGCAGCATGCACAAGTTCCAGTTCATCGTGTCCAACACCGGCTCTTTCATCCCCGAAGAGGACCGCGAAGCTGTCTTCAAGCCCTTCCGCGAAATCAAGGACCTCACGACAGGCGACGGCCTGGGCCTGCCCATCTGTCGGCAAATGGCGCTGAAGATGGACGGCGACCTCAGCATCGACCCCGAGTTCACCAAAGGCACACGCTTCATCCTCAGCATCAACTCATAGAGAAACACTAAGGTACTTCCTTCGTACCACCCGTCATCGGAATGAGACAAAGACTGCACAACACGCATATCTGTATTCTGGCACTGGTGGGCATCGTCTGCCTGGCCCTGCTGCAGAACGTCCGCAGCGAAGCGGCTGTCCCTGCCGAGGAAAGCCTTGGCAGG
>OCTX011607637.1_pt1 | contig 10977 bp, 6 predicted proteins | sample 1539691 | NCBI WGS metagenome assembly OCTX01 (sample SAMN02144231, study PRJEB22623) | gut metagenome | biome: sheep rumen | host: Ovis aries | place: New Zealand | reverse complement strand
GCTGAGCTTGGTACTTTCAAAGATTATCTACTCTCCAGAAAGAGATCCTGCCATTGGCGACAAGAAAGACACATTGACTAACAATAGTACGGCTTCTGCTCCTGGTTGGTGGTTGGCTAAACAAACGGAAGACGAGCACGGAAATATCTCTGATGAAGTTTTGGCTGCTCCTTATAACACGGACGGTGAGGTTTACTATACTGAACAATTCAAATTCGAAGACAACAAACTGAGTTTCGTTCTCGGACAACATGGAAATGCATTGAAGGCTGGTGACTCATATTATAATAATGTATACATTATATATAATGATAAGGCATACAGAATTCGCATTCAACTGACTATCGAAGAGGCAGACTATTCTGGTCTTGACGATATGACCAAGACAGGCGAAACTATCATCGAGAAAGAACAAGGTATCGATGATTCATATAATTATTATACGGTATCATTTACACTCGACACAGATGCTATTGCAGCAGAATTGGGTTGTGAGAAAAATCAATTGAGTTTGCAAGTTCTCGATGCAAACAACAATTTGACAAGTTCTGGTACAGCTAACAACGGTGGTTTCTGGATGACAGCCGACGGTGTTGCATGCGGTTGGGGAAGTAGTGCTGTTGTTTTCGTAGAGCCAGTAACGGCTGGAGATTTGTCTACGCTGAAAATTGGTCACTATCCTGGTAACTTGAAAGTTGGAGATGAGGTTCGTTTCAACATGTACATCGTAAACGAAGGCAAATACCACTTGTTAGACATTCTCTATAAAGTGAAGGACAAAGAGGCTGAAGATCAAAGCGGTTACAAAATTGTTGCTACAAGAAACGCCGTGGTACAGGTAATTGCACACGCAACAGAGTATATCGTAAATGATAATCAATCTACTTATACGCTGAAGTTAGAAGACGTTAATGAATTGATTGGTACGACTTCTCCATCTTTGTATTGCGAACTCGCAGATACAATTACCGCTGCTACAGGTGAGAAATATGCTCCTTATACAAGATATTTGTGTACTCCCGCACCTGGTGTTTGGCTCGGAAAAGATGGTCAAGGACACAGTTGGACAGGAAATGCAGAAGCTCCAGTTGGTATTTGCTATAGTCTCTCAAATGGTCAGTTTACCGTATATCAAGCTCCTGGCGTAAATGCAGTAGGTTCTGCATACAAGACGAATCTCTATCTCGTGAACGAGGAAACGAAAGAAATGATACAGGTGAAGTTTACGGTACAATTCGTAAGTGAACTCGTTAGCTTTGAAATCGTTGGCGAAGAGTCTCTCCTTCTCCCACTCGACATGGATGATTTCTTTGTTAACATCGATGTAAGTAAGGCCGCAAACGCATTAGGAATTACAACTGACGAACTGATGAACGGCTACAACTTGAAGGGTATGAACGACGCTGGCTTGTATAGTGCAGGCTTCAATCCTATTGAAAATGGTTGCTCATTCAACATCAGTACAGGTGGCTACGATGAATTAGGAAAGATTCACATTCTCTTTATCGAGGAAGGCGAAGGCTACGTTATCGACGTTATATCTGATGAAGAAGTGGAAAATGGCTATAAGACAAATGGTGCAATGTGCTTCGAAATCGATTCTAAACGATATGTTTACAACCTTACTTTCGTTGATCCCGACCAATATACAGGCATCAGCAACATCGTAGAAACATCTTCTATCAAAGACAAAATATATGACTTGAGCGGTCGCGCAATAAAGAAGCCTCTCAAAGGCATCTATATCCAAAATGGAAAGAAATATGTTGTAAAGTAAATATTTTCAAATGAAACATCAACAAAAAAGCGAGGAATCTTTTTGATTGCCTCGCTTTTTTGTTGGGTTTGATAGTATTTAAATTAGTGGAAAATCCTTTTCCAATATGAAGAAAAAACACCTTTATAATAATCTTTTATGACAGGGAGAGATGCTTCTGGAGATGCCAAGAAACACCAAAATTTTAATTTATTAAAATATGTTGCTGTCATAAGTTTATGGATAATCACTCCCCTTTTCACACTATCTATAACCATATATTTATAATGTTCTTGTCCAAAATTCCCATATTCCATAGCAAGAGCTGTTATTTTACGTCCCACAAATTTTTCACGTTTACTATATAGTGGAAATTTCTCTTTAGGCAACCCTAATTGTTCAACGGCTACATGACCAAAAACTTGCCAAACATCCAGCATCCCAAATTCTTTGAGTAACAACTTTAACTTACTTTCATCCAACTTATCCCCAACACGATACAAACACATTGTCCAATCACAAAACTGTCGTATTCCTGTTCCTCCATGAACAAAATGCCACCACAGATGAAATAAAACAAATATTGCATCAAACAATTCAGACGGAACTGTAACCATAGTGTTACCTATTTTTGTCTTTCTATTCCTACTTGAATGCAATTCTTCCTCCGTCCATTTGTATAACAAATTAATTTGCCGTGTATCCACTAAATCTATTGCAGTACGATGTAGTTCAATCTCTACGCCTTGCCACATCATATTATAATGTTTCTCATTATCCTGTGAATCATCCTTAAAATCACTATATGTTTTTAAGGATTCTACTGCTTTATCAATATTATCTTCTCCCAAATATAAATCCACATCTCCACAATATCTAAATCCTGGCTTTAGATAATAATTAGCAACACCATGTCCTTTTAATAACACAGGATCAATTCCTACTTCTCTAAGTTTTTGAATCACACTTTCAATAGTTGATACAACTGAATTATTTTTCTTAATTATAGAAAATTGAAGTGTAATACATTTATTAATTATTTCATTTGGCAAATACTCTTCTTTTAAACCTTGATCCTCCAATTGTCGAATTGCGGAAGCAACAAAAGATATGACCCCTTGCTTAACAGCGATGTCCAAAACACCTTGCCAGTCGATATCCTTATAATTATAAAGACTCAAGTCTGCACTTTTATTCCAAAGTGCAGACTTGAGTAAATCCAACATCAATATTTCATTTTTAGTCATAATCGTCTACATCAAACCTATCCCTTAAAGTAATGATATAATAAACCCCCAAAGCAATACAAGCTAAATCTATGTAAATATTTATACCCATCATACCTGAAAGGCTCAATGCCATCGTAATAATAATATAGGTCATCATGATTATGCCTGTTTTTGCTAGGCTATCTTTATAATATTGTTTAAGCATAAATCCAAGGGCAAAATAAGAAATCGTACTAAACAAATAAAAGAACACACCTATTTCTCCAAGTAATTCATTTTGTTTCAAAATCATTAATAAAGAGGTAACAAAATGGAATAACACAAAGAAAAAGATAGTGCTAAGAAAATACCACTTTAATGGATATAACAAAGAAGACATACCTTTCATTAAACAAAATAACAAAAATCCCTCTCCACAAGCTCTTAAAATATGAGCAATTAAGACAAAAGCATTTCCATTTGATCCTAATGCAGAAGAAATACTATAATTCGCTAAAAAAAAGAGCATTTGTCCTAATACTGCTGCGGTTGTAGCTATATTAAGTACATTTTTCCCAACAAATGAATCTACTTGATAAACGTATACATTCTCGGACTTATGTTTACCATGTCTGTGATGATGAGAATGGTCATGATGATTTTGATTATCCATTGTTTCCATAACTTACTTTTTAAAATTTATATTTTTGTGCAAAATTACATTTTTTAATACAAGAATCAAAATTTTTTCCCGTTTTTTTTGTGAGGTTAGAAAAAAAGGATTATCTTTGCAGCAGATTTGGTAGAAGATATTAAGTCTAAACCAAGTAAATGTGATTTTAATTCTTTAATATTATAGTTTTTTTTTCTTTTAATTTTATATAAAATGAAGAAAGCTTACGTATGTCCAAAGACAAGACCTTTAACTGTTGGTTTTGAGAGTTTCATGCAAAACAGCGGAATTACAACAGCTGGTCCAGGTACTCCTACCATGGGTAATGACGTTAAAGGCACAGCTGCTTCAGGCAGAATGTGGTAAGAAATTACCTCAACAGACTTGTTTTAAAATTCTAATTTTAAATGCACTTAAGTCCCGATGGAAGTTTAAGCTTTCATCGGGATTTTTGCTTTTATTGCTTTTATTTCAAATAATAACGTCGTAAATTTGTGAATATCAATTTTATATACTATATTTGCAAGTGCAGATTATTATCTGAATTATATATAAGGAAAGAATATGGACAACGATATCATCAACGAAAACAACCAAGAACAGCCAAACGAGATTCTAGAAGCCTCATCAAATGGTGAAAACACAGAGAATTCTCACTCTGATTATAAGCCAGTCAATAGATTTGATGCCTCTGCCGTTCACCATCTTAGTGGTATGTATCAAAATTGGTTCTTGGATTATGCCAGTTACGTAATTCTTGAACGAGCCGTTCCACATATTGAAGACGGCCTAAAACCTGTTCAGCGCCGAATTCTCCATTCGATGAAGCGTATGGATGATGGAAGATATAATAAGGTGGCCAACATCGTAGGACACACCATGCAATTTCACCCACACGGTGATGCTTCCATTGGTGATGCATTAGTGCAAATGGGACAAAAAGACCTATTAATCGATACACAGGGTAATTGGGGAAACATTTTAACTGGCGACCGCGCTGCAGCCCCACGATACATTGAAGCTCGTTTGAGTAAGTTTGCATTAGACATAGTTTTCAATCCTAAAACTACAGATTGGCAATTGTCATACGACGGAAGAAATAAAGAGCCTATCACCTTACCTGCTAAATTCCCATTATTGTTAGCACAAGGTGCTGAAGGCATTGCCGTTGGACTCAGTTCTAAAATCCTACCTCATAATCTCAATGAGATTTGTGATGCTGCAATTTGTTATTTAAAAGGTGAACCTTTCCAACTATATCCTGATTTCCCCACTGGAGGAAGCATAGATGTGTCTAAATATAATGATGGACAACGTGGAGGAGTTCTCAAAATTAGGGCTAAAATTGAGAAATTAGATAATAAAACCCTTGTTATCAAGGAAATTCCTTTCTCCAAGACTACCGTTACTCTCATTGATTCCATCCTCAAAGCCATTGAAAAGGGAAAGATCAAGGCAAAGAAGGTTGACGACAACACCGCAGCAGAAGTTGAAATACAAGTTCATCTTGCACCTGGTGTTTCCAGCGACAAGACTATTGATGCACTTTATGCTTTCTCTGATTGTGAAATCAACATCTCGCCAAATTGTTGTGTAATAGAAGACAACAAGCCATGTTTCTTGACCATCAGCGACGTTTTGCGTCACAATGTCGATTACACGATGGGATTGTTGCGCAAAGAGTTGATGATACGTAAAAACGAGTTAGAAGAACAACTATTCTTCTCATCTCTCGAAAAAATCTTCATAGAAGAACGCATCTATAAGGATAAGAAGTTCGAAAATGCAGAAAACATGGATGCAGCTATCGAACACGTCGATAATAGATTGGAGCCTTACAAGAAAAATTTTATTCGAGAAATCACTCGAGATGACATTCTACGATTGATGGAGATTAAGATGCAACGTATCTTAAAGTTCAATAAAGACAAGGCTGATGAATTAATCGCTCGTATAAAAGATGAAATCAAGGGCATCAACCACGACCTTGCCCATATGGTAGAAGTAACTATTAATTGGTTTACTTTTATCAAGAACAAATACGGAGCCAACTTCCCAAGACGTACTGAGATTCGCAATTTCGACACCATTGAGGCAACCAAGGTAGTTGAAGCTAACGAGAAACTATATATCAATCGCGCTGAAGGCTTTATCGGTACAGGACTGAAAAAGGACGAATTCGTTTGTAATTGTTCTGATATCGATGACATTATTATATTTTATAAGGACGGTAAATACAAGGTCATTCGCGTAGCAGACAAGATTTTCGTTGGGAAAAACATACTGCATGTCCAAGTATTTAAGAAAAATGACACGCGTACTATATATAATGTAGCATATCGCGATGGCAGACAAGGCTACACTTATATGAAGCGATTCAACGTTACAGCTATCACCCGTGATAAGGAATACGATTTAACGCAAGGAAAACCTGGATCTAAGATCCTTTACTTCACTTCCAATCCCAATGGAGAAGCAGAAACCATCAAGGTAACCCTTGATTCCAGTCCTACACTCAAGACCATCTTCCTCAATCGCGACTTTTCACAAATTTCTATCAGAGGAAAATCGAGCAGAGGTTATCTACTCTCTAAGAAACCTGTTCATAGAATCAGCCTTAAAGATCGTGGTCATTCTACTCTCGGTGGACTTAAAGTTTGGTACGACCCAGACGTTAATCGCCTGAATTACGATGAGCATGGCACATTCCTTGGTGAATTCAATGATGATGAAAAGATACTGATAGTGTTGGACAACAACGACTTCTACCTTACTTCTTTCGATGTGAACAATCATTTTGAGAATAACATCAAGATTATCGAGAAATGGAATCCGAACAAGATTTGGACGGCCGTTCTTTTTGATGCTGACAATCAGGGGTATCCATATATCAAGCGGTTTACGATGGAGGCACTTAAGAAAAAACAGAATTTTGTCGGTGAGAATCCAAATTCAAAACTGGTCATTCTCACAGACCAAGTTTATCCACGTATTAAAGTCAACTTTGGAGGATTGGATGCATATCGCGAACCGATGGAGATTGACGTTGAAGAATTCATCATGGTAAAGGGATTCAAGGCAAAAGGCAAACGAATCACAACTTGTCACATCGATTCTATCGAAGAATTAGAACCCACGAAATTCCCTGAACCTGTTGAAGACGAGGATAATTCTGAAGAAGATACTGGTATTGAAGAGGAAGTATCTGAGGACAAAGACAGTCCTAATACAACATCTTCACAAGATCAGGCAACAAAACAAGGAAATCCTTCTGAGCAACTAAGTCTTTTCCCTGATGAAGATAGTTAAGTCATTCGTTCTCAACATTATATCAATTGCCATTCTCTCCCAATTATCACTATCTTCGTTGGCACAAACAGATAGTGTAAGTTATATCCATGATATTGCCTTGGGAAAGAATGGCAATTCTTATAACCACAAGGAAAAAGCTCTGATGTTCTCGATAGGTTCTGCTAATGTGCTTGACACCTATCTCACCGCCGAGCAGTATAAGGGAACAGAATTGAGAATCATTTCTGAGTATCGAAAACCTATCCCTAACAAAATACTATCTCACATGATTTCTCATCATGGTTGTTTTACTACTTTAGACAACCGTGTAGGAACTGGCAATGAAATAGGAGGAATGTACAAGTTTCAATACGTTCTCTATTATCGCTTTTCTCTTTCACAAAACCTATCTCTTCAAGTGGGTGGAGAAATCAATGCACAATTGGGTGCACTATACAATACGAGAAACTCTAACAATCCCGTTCAAATGGATATTTCTCTCCACTTATCTCCATCTGCCAACATTTCATATAGGAATTTCATCGGCAATAGGGAATACATGGTACGATATGAACTATCTTCCCCACTCTGTGGTCTCATGTTTTCACCCAATTACGGACAATCATATTACGAGATTTTTTCCAAGGGCAATTACGACCATAATATCGTTCCAACAACTATCTATTCCACTCCTTCATTGTGTCATTCCCTTACGTTTGACTGGCAAATTGCTAAAAGTAAACCCAATTCTAAGATTCGCATAGGTTATCTTGGGGATATCCAACAAAGCGAAGTAAACAAAATAAAACGTCATCATTATGCGCACATGTTCCTCATCGGATGGGTTAAAAATATATAATTCCGTCAAACATCTTTTGTTCATGACCATCTCATTATCAATTCTCTCGTTGATAGTGGTTTCCTGCGTGAAAGATACGGAAATTCCCAATACTCCTCAAGGTAATTTTGAGGCTCTTTGGAAAATCATCGATGAACATTATTGTTTTTTCAACTACAAACACGAACAATACGGACTTGACTGGAATGAGGTTTACAATCGCTATTCCAAGCAAATGAACGATGGAATGAGTAAATATCAGCAATTTGAAGTGTTGACCAACATGCTGAGCGAATTAAGGGACGGACACGTTAATCTCTACACAAGTTTTGATTTGGGTAGATATTGGTCTTGGCACGAAAACTATCCCTCTAATTTCAACGACACCTTATATAATATATATATAGGTACAGATTATCGAATAGCATCGGGATTGAAATATAAGATTCTCGACGATCAAATCGGGTATATTCGTTGTGCAACCTTTGCCAACGAACTCGGTGAAGGTAATCTCGACGAAATCTTTCTGTATTTGGCTCCATGCAAAGGTTTAATCATCGACATTCGAAATAATACAGGTGGATTGCTCACCAGCGCAGAAGAATTAGCAGCACGATTTACTAATGAAAAAATCCTCGTTGGATACATGCAACACAAAACGGGAAAGGGACATAATGATTTTTCCAATATGCATGAACAATGGCTCGAACCATCAAGAGGTATTCGTTGGCAAAAGAAAGTTGTTGTTCTGACCAACAGACAAGTCTTCAGTGCAGCAAACGAATTTATCAACTACATGAAATGTTGTCCTCAAGTAAGTATCGTTGGCGACCATACAGGTGGTGGATCTGGATTACCCTTTTCAAGTGAACTGCCCAATGGATGGAGTGTCAGATTCTCCGCTTGTCCTATGTACGACAAAGACAAAAAAGACACTGAATTTGGTATTGCCCCCAATTATTACGTGTCCCTTGCCAATGATGATTTTACCAAAGGAAAAGACTCCATCATTGAATATGCACGTACATTGCTTAACAAGCATAAATGATGGTAAATTCATCCAAGTTCTGAAGAAAATCATCCCATTAATGAAAAAAATCATTGCAAAAGAATCAAATCTCTTTATTTTTTCTTAACTTTGCACCCAAATAATGCGCTTGTGGCGGAATTGGTAGACGCGCTAGACTTAGGATCTAGTGTCCCACGACGTGAAGGTTCGAGTCCTTTCAGGCGCACAAAGAGGATAAGTAATTCATAGATTTCTCAATCTAATTACTTTCCTCTTTTTTTATATACTACTTGCACATCACTAAGACTCTGTCATTTTGGGTCAGTCAATTTTCACTTTTCATAGGGAGTATAATATTGACGATGTAAACAATAGCTTTGTATGCTATAAACCATTGATTACTACGCTACAGACGAATGTTTTATAACAAAAAAATCAATGGTTTACATCATCTAAAGCAATGGTTTGCAGCATTCAAAATGTAATGCTACTTGCATACAACCTTCCTCACCGTCCCGTCATCGTATCTCACCACATGGACACCTTTGCTGTTTGGCGATATGCGTGAGCCGGAGAGGGAATAGTGAATACCTTCATCGGGTTTGCTCCCCATAGTAGGACGAACGCCAGTCTCCTCGTCTGTCAACGGTACGATTTCCTTGAACCTCCCCCAATACTCATGGTTGCGGTACAACCCCACCGATTGGGCGGGAACATGCAGCGTCTTATCGGATGGCTTGATGAACCAGAGACAATCGAGGGGAGTTACAATATGGCAATAAATGTCCTTCAAGTCATCCACCAGAGATGGCCCAGGATAGTAGTAACTATGGAGAAAGGCAAATTGACCTATCTCCTCCACTCCAGAGGGTATCACTATGGTTTTCAGGATTCGGTGAGTATCAGCGTAATTAGAAAATGCCCTATATCCGATTGTCTTCAACGAATTGGGAAGGATGATGCAGGTCAACCAGCGATTATCGGCAAAGGCATATTTCCCGATATGCTTCAACGAAGGAGGCAAAATTAGGCAGGAGTCACCACCTTCCTCTGCCATGGTTGGTGGAATAATCCTGCTGAATTTACACGAATGAAAGGTACTGTCCTCGATGGATTCCAGGCCGTCTGGCAACTTGACCGTACTTAATTTACAGTAGGCGAAAGCGGATTTACCGATACGTTTCACGGAGTTGGGAATGAATACAGAATCCAAACTGGTAAAGCTGAAAGTCTCGTCGCAGATTTCCGACAAATCGGCTGGAATGTTGATACTTGAAAGACCCTTGCACCGCAGGAACGCAGAGTCGCCGATTTCCTTCACCGAATTCGGAACGTTGATACTCGTAAGGCCTGTGCAATCCTTGAACGCAGAATGGCCGATGCTCTGAAGTGAAGAACCATGGATAGTTACATCGGATAATCTCCCGCAACCCAAAAAGGCGGAGTCTGCCATGTTGATAACTGTCTCGGGAATGGTCACGGAAGTCAGAAACCTGCAATTATAAAAAGTACCCTCCCTGATGGATTTCAAGTTTTTAGGAATAACGGCGGAGGTTATTGTGGAACAGCTAAAAGCACCTCTTCCCATATAATCCATAGAATCGGGTAGTGTTAATGGACCTGGATTAGATGAAGGGGAATCACCACAAAAAAGGAATGCACAGTCACCGATATGTCTCAAGCTATTTGGCAACTTAATGGTGGTCAGACCACTGTTGTAAAAGGCAAAATCACCGAGGAACGTCAGCGAGTCGGAAAAACGTACATCCGTGAGATTTCTTGTGGCAGCGAATGCGTACTCTTCTATACGAGTAACCGAATTGGGCAAGGAAAAAGACTTCAACTCTTTAAGGCCAGCAAAAGCATACTGGGCGATACCAGTCACGTTATTGGGGATTATGGTGTTGTTACTGCCTAATAACAAGGTGTTGGTAGAAGTCTCCATTAAGGCGTTGCAGCCGTTTCGGGAATCGTATTTGGGGTTCTCGGGAGCTACTTCTATCGAAGACAGTGGAGGATAGGAATAATAAAATATGGGAAGCCCGATATTCACCACGTATTTCGGTATGGACAATGATTCCATTTCATAGCACCACCAAAAGGCTCCCTTCTCTATACTGGTTACGGGATATGTATGGCCGCCCAATACAAATGACTCTTGGATGGGGTATTCCTTTTGTGTAATATTAGTTACCTTGACTA